>OGOG01004020.1_pt1 | contig 10574 bp, 13 predicted proteins | sample 1552581 | NCBI WGS metagenome assembly OGOG01 (sample SAMEA2580152, study PRJEB22360) | human gut metagenome | biome: human gut; feature: human-associated habitat; material: faeces | place: Denmark | collected 2008/2010 | reverse complement strand
AAAGTGTACCTTTAATTTGCAGATTGGAAAAAATGTTTGTGGAGTATATTTTGACTATTGCAAAGGTGAAGTATTTTTTTCTTGCAATGGAAATAAAAACATGATAACATATACAGTAGTGAAAGCAGACCACACACCGAATAATATTTTGGTTCGTGGTGGAAAATGCTATCACCTAGCAGAATTAAAAAAGGCTTTTGCATTTAATCAACTTTTTTTTGATTCGCCGAAAGCCAAAAATTTATTTGAAAGAATTGAACATCTGCTATAACATAGCAGAGTTCAAATATAAAAATAAGAAAGGAGATATAAAAAATGACAGATGAAAACAAAACAGAAAAAGCCTATTCAGAAGATGAACTTTTGAAAAAAGTCGGAGAAATTCTCACGAAAAAAGACGATGAGGGATTCTTGACGGAAGTTGTGTCAGAAATCAGCGATAAAATCCACGAATTAAGCGGAAAAATCGTTGACCGTGACGATGAAATTAAAGACTTGAAAGAGGACATTGAAAGTTTGCGGAATGCAAATATGGCACTTTTGCGAAAACAGGGCGCAAGAGTGGAAGAAAAAGAAGAAAGGAAAAGTGAGTTTGTGACGGACGATGAAAAGGAAGAATCAGACGAGGAAATTCTTGAAAAGTCCGTCGCGGAGTACATCTAAAAGAAAGGAGAAAGAGAAATGGGAAACAGTACAACATCTAAAACAACCAGAGCCGTAAACATGGCGAACACGGTGCGTACGCTTGCTGGTACTGAATTTGCTAATGCCGTGCCAGTGGCAACGAGAACAAACATTTCCAGTTATGCGACGCCGATTTTGGAAATTTCATCGTTACGAAATATGTTCGTAAACACGCTTGTTCAGCGTATCGGCTTTGAATTTATCCACAACAAGCGGTATAATAATCCGCTTGCGAGATTTAAGAAAGGTAGCACGCCATTAGGGGGAATCGTAGAAGAAATCGGGACAAACCCCGTAGAATCACAGGGATTTAGTTCGGACGGGTATATCCGTACACCCGATGGACAGGTATTGACCCCTCTGAATCGGAGAACACCCGACACGAAAGTTTTATACCACACTATTAACCGTGAGGACCAGTACCCAATCTCTATCAGTCGTCAGCAGTTGCAGACTGCTTTTGTCTCATGGGAAAAACTGGATGATTTTATCTCATCCGTAATGTCTGCAATGTATAGCGGAGATACGATTGATGAATTTATCTACACAAAAAACTTGATTGACGCCGGTGTTACGAAGGACATGCTTGTTACACAGACGATTGCAAACCCGACAACGTCAAAGGATAACGCCGAAAAATTTGTGATTGCCGTCAACACAACATCAGCGAAAATGTGCTATCCATCAACAAAATACAATCGCTATATTGAACAGGAGGGCGCAGAGGGTAAAGCATACAAAACATGGAGTGATAAAGACAGGCAAGTTATTATAATGCGGGCAGACGTGCTACAGTCAATCAATGTCACGGTTTTAGCTCAGGCGTTCAATATGACACAGGCAGACTTTAGAAACTCCGTGGTAGAAATTGACGAGTTTGACAATCCCGCTATTCTTGCTGTAGTGTGTGACGAATCTCTTTTACAGATTTACGATAACTTGTTTGAAGTGTCCGAACAGCAGAACGCACAGGGACTTTTCTTCACGTATTTCTTGACACATTTTGAAACGCTTTCGTTGTCTATGTTGTCAAATGCCGTTGTCTTTTTGGATGAATCCTATGTAAAACATACCATCACGGCAACCGTTGACCCAGTAACAGAGGGATACGGCTTGGAAGTACAGAACAGCGGTTATAATGGCGAAACCGTTACATACAAAGTTACGGCAGTTGACCCTAGCAAAGTAACGATTGCATACACAGGACTTGACGGAGAACCGCCAAAAACCGTTGTAAATGGTGGATTGTATTCATTCACAATGGGAAATGAGGACGCAACCATTAAAATGACAATTGCTGAATAATGTTTCACGTGAAACATCGAAAGGAGAAAAAACTATGGCAGATTTTGAGCCGACAACCGATATAAAACTATTAGCCGTTCCGCTTGCGAACGATGGCGAAAGTACCTTGACTTTTTCAAGCAAGTCGGCACAATCTGCCTATTTTTCGTCAAAAGTAGTTGGAAGTTTTTCCAAGGGTGATTTTACATATCAGAGGAAAGACAACACAATGCGTGTACCGTGGAACGCTGAAAAGTTATTCAATGTGAATTACTGCATGTACAAGAATACAAACTTTGGTGATAAATGGTTTTATGCTTTCATCAACCGTGTCGAATATGTTGCGCCAAACTGTACAAAATTGTATTTACAAACCGATGTTTGGCAGACTTGGCTTTTTGATATTACATACGGTCAATGTTTTGTTGAGCGTGAACACGTTAAAAGTGACAAAATCGGGGAGCATACCATCCCCGAAAGTGTAACACCGAGTGAGTGGAATTTACAAAAGATAGGAATTGACGAAAGCCCTTATCAGATTGGCGGTTATGTTGTTGGAACTCTTTATGATATTGACTCAAAAGTTGGTGACCCTAAAATGGTAGGCGGACGAAAAGCGAACGGAATTTACTTTCCTTGCGATGTGCTATATTTTCCAAACACTGTGGACGGTATTACAAGGTTGCAATTAAGGCTTAAAGTTATCAATGATGAGGTTAGCGGTGGTATTGTTTTTGTCTCATGTATTCCAAAACTTGCAAGTGATAAGATTACAGAGGAAGAAACACGAATTACAACCGAATCTTATAGCACCTTTGATAACATAAGCGTTCCTATACAACACACAAACATAAGTGGCTATGTCCCGAAAAATAACAAATGCTTTACTTATCCTTATCACTATTTAGTTTGTAGCAATTCCGCAAACAGTGGTTCGGAATTACGTTTTGAAAATTTTAAGGACATAAATGATATAACATTTACTGCATATGCTAACATTACGGAAAATAACTGTATACAGTTTGTGCCGATAAATTATGAGGTAGGAACAAGCACAGGAGATAACCCCGATTTTGGTTTTAATTCCCAAACTTATCCCGAATTACCGTACACAACGAATCAAAACGCTTACTTCCGTCAACAGGAAATGAATTTGCGAAATCAAAACATGAACAGAATTATGTCGCAAACTCGTGGAACAGTTGGAAGTATCTTGACAGGGGGAGCGTCTTTACTTGGAATGTCAATGCAAGGTGAGGGAACAGGTTCGGACATTTCAAGTTACGGAGTGTCACAGGTTGGCGCTATTGATTCACTGTATACTAACGTCAAAAGTGCAGAAATGGCAGAACAAAATCTTGAGAAAATGCACCAAATGACCGCTCCAAGCGTGAGCGGAATCGGTGGCGCAAGTGACATATCCGTTGTGAATGGGAATATAGCACCAAGGTTTTATATTAAAAATGCAAAGAAAGACCAAATAAAGGCTATTGACCAGTTTTTCAGCGCTTTTGGTTACCAAGTAAATCAGTTGAAAAAGCCAAACATCACAGGGCGTCCGAACTGGAATTATGTTAGGTGTTCGCAAGCGAATGTATATGCAGACATTCCCCAAGAAGATTTATCAAAAATTAAGCGTGACCTTGTAAACGGCATTACTTTTTGGCACAACCCAAGTACGATTTACGATTATTCACAGGGAAATGAGGTGAGTTAGTTGAGGAGAAAGAAAGACAAGAACAAGGAGCAAGCGCAACGTTGGCAAGTGATATATTCGTTTTATTTTGCATGGTTGAAAAATATTGCAATGTCGATATTTGAGTGGAAATTACCTAATACGATGGATGACCGTTTTTTGGAATTATCATTTTTTGAAGATGGACGTGCTTTGGCGTATGTTAAAGACGGGGCGCTTATCAATACCCGTGCAAATCCGTCAAATAACATGGATATGTATAATTATTTTACTGGATATACTGGATACAATGTAGTTTTTTCCGACTATGTGGACGCTGATAATTGTGTTTATGGATTGAACAATCCTGTAACAATGCCTACTTTTGATGTTTGCGACATGTTTGCAACACGACTACAAAAATTGGAAATGGGAATATGGAGCAATGTCGATTTACAAAAATTTCCGATTATGGTATCCGCTCCCGAAAGTCAAAAGTTATCCGTCAAGAATTTGATGGAACAATTTGAGGGCGGTTTACCTTTTCTGTATACATATCGAAATTTTGAGGATTTGAACCAAGTGAAATGTTTTGATATGAAAGTACCGCAAATTTTCGATAAGCTGTATGAATTAAAACAGAAAACACTGAATGAATTTCTTGAATTTTTAGGCGTAACAACACCAAAAGAAAAGAAAGAAAGATTGTTAAGCGGTGAGATTATAGCAAACAATTCAAAGGTTGGAATCAGCGGAGCAAGTTTTTTGTGGCAAAGACAAGAATTTGCTAGGAAAATCAATAAAAAATTTAGCGCATACCTAGCAGAGCCGATTGAGGTGCGTGTTAGAGATTATAGCGAGATTTTACATCTTGCGGAAAGTGAGGAAATGGATGGAACAAGTTTCGGATTGGATTCACAAAATATGTAACCCCTTGTCAGTGGTTGGCGGTTTTTTAGGGATTTTAATTAACCGAATTTTTGGAAAGGTTGACAATTCACTTATCATCCTTTTAATACTTATGTCAATGGACATGATATGTGGGATTTTGGTTGAGGGCGTTTATTTCAAAAAATTATCTTCCTCAATATGCTGGAAAGGGTTGATAAAAAAATGCATGTCAATTATATTAGTGGGATTGTCCTACCAAATTGACCGAATGACAGGGCAAGAAAGTTTTCGTGCATTTACGATTATATTCTTTTCCATCAACGAAAGTATTTCCATCTTGGAAATATGCGGAAAAATTATCCCAATCCCTAAAAAATTAAAAAACTGCTTATACCAGTTACGGAAAGGAGTCGAAGACGATGAAAAAGATATTTGCAAATAAAAAGAGGTGGCACGGAAAGAGAAACAGAAAGGTTATTATTGGCGTTGCCATCCATGCCACAGGAAACAAAGGCGACACAGCAAAAAATAATTGCGATTATTTCAAAAAAGACCCGAAACACACGGGCGGACTTACCACGGGCGCACATTTCTTTATTTCACCAAACGGTGAAACAATTAAATCTATCCCACTAAATCAAATTGCCTACGCAGTTGGTGGTGGTAGACAGAGTGCAAAAGGTGGAAGATATTACAAACGTCTGACAAATGAAAACACTGTCAGTATTGAATTATGTAACGCAGTAAACGGCTATACTGACGCACAAGTGCGAGCCGTTCGGAAAACGATAAAATATATCCGAAGATATTGCAAAAATGCAAAAATTGTTTGTTATCATTTTGACATAAACGGAAAGAATTGTCCACCATGGGGCGGTAAACGGTTAGGAAAAGAATTTCTTGCAGAAATAGGGGAGTGATAGCATGGCTTTTGTGACACCTCAATTACGGCGTGTGCTAGATATGGGGTATGATTTAGGACTAAAACATTACCCGATTTTTTCAGAATCACACCGCCAAGAATTAAATGCGAAAATTGTAAATCACTTTCGATACCGTGAAATTGGCTATGAAACCGTAACGCAATTTATATTTGCACTGAATCGGAAAATGCTTGAAATTATGCCATTTTACAATCAACTATACGAATCGGAAGAACTGGAAATATCTGCATTGACAAATTATAGTTATGACGAAATCAGCAAAAAGACAGGAAATGACCTTTTAGAAAAGACAGGCACAGACACAAACAAGCAGACAGGAGATAGCACACGAACAGACACAGGAACGCAGACAAACGAGCAAAGCGGAACAGACAAGCAAACATTTGAGGACGTGAAGAACAAAACAACATACGGAAGTAGTGAAAATGAAAACACTACAACCACAAGTGATGTAAAGCACGGACAGACAACAACAACGGAGGGAACTGACACAAGCAAGAGGGTGCATAGCGATACACCACAAGGAATGTTATCCGCTAACTTTCCCGAATCCGCAAATTACGCAAGTGACGCAGACGTTACGAAAAATACCAACGCTAGCACAGTGTCACAAGGTGGAACAGATTCAACCAGTGGAACGGTTAAAGGGTTGAAAGGTAGGACAGGCTCGGACGAATCTGTGCAGAGTGGTGACATTGTAACAACGCACGACACACAAGGAAAGTTGACAAACGACTTGACAAGCAAGAACGAGTTTAATACAGACAACACAATCACGTACGGTAGTAACGCAAAGCAGAATTACGACAACCAGTTAGCAACAAACAAGCAAGGTTACCAAGGAATTTCACCAAGTGAATTATTACAAAAATATCGAGAAACTTTTTTGAATATTGATATGCTTGTAATTTCAGAATTGGAAGAATTGTTTATCAGTATTTTCTAAAATGTTTCACGTGAAACATTAGAAAGGAGTGAAAAAAATTGACTTTGATAAGACCAACACCGCCGTTATACAATCTACCGTCATACTATAGTGAGTGTGAATCATACGAAGAACAGTTACAATGGTTACTGAATCAGTTGCAGACATTACAAGCAGATGTTGACAATCTGAAAAAAGATACAAATGACTACACGGATGGGGAAATCAAAAAATTGTTTGACTTGTTATCGCAAAGAATCAGCAACTTGACGGACTATGTAAACGGCGAAATTGCAGAGTTAAAAAGTTATGTCGACGCAGAAAACAAAAAAGTTTCTGACAAGGTGGACGGAATGAAACTTTATGTTGATGAGAAAACGGCGAACACGAAAAAATATGTGGATTCTGAAATCCTTGAAGTTAAAGTATTGTTGACAGAAGTTGAAAACCGTTTACACCTTGAAATTGTAGACGGTGACAACACCGTAAAGGATTTCACAAGGATTTATACCGAACAAGCACGAATTGAATTACTTGAAAAAATCAACGCATTGTCAATAAGGGTTGACAACATAACAAAAGAATTTCCGTTAGTTTACAACCCAACACAGGGTAGACAGAATGACTTGCAAAAGACAATCAATGACTTGTATCTATATTTAAGGGTCCACGGTATTACGTGTTTTGCGTTTGATTCACTAAAAATGACAGTTGCGGAATTTGATTCACTAAAAATTTTAGCAAGAAATTTTGATATTCGAGGTTCTGAAATTTTTGAAACATGGGAAAAAGAAACGGCTTTTAGTCCGTGGACAGGGAAAAAGATAAGCTTGAAAGAATTATGTTATCAGATTGCAGAGAAAATCAACATGAATTACAAGACTGCAAAAGAATATGACGACAGGGAAGTTACGGCGAGTAACTATGACGGTGCTAATACAACGGCTTATGATTTTGATTGGACAAAAAGAATACTGCCGATTGATGTTATACCGATAGATATGTTGGATAAATTCTTGCACACGTCCGAATTGATTTACAATACTGATATTGTTAGCGACACAGGCAATACAGTTGAAATTACAACGGATAAGGAATTTGAAAAATTTTTACTTGCTTATACTGATAAAAATGCAAATTTATGTTATTTATTATGTGATGTTGCTAGCGGAAAGTTGTCATTTACGGACACAGTCGACAACACACTGACGCAAGTTTCAAGAAATTTTTCTATCACGAAAACGGAAACAGGCTATCAGATGGTAACAGAAAATTGTGAAGTATTTAACGCCGACACAAAAGAATCAACATTTGCACCGAACTTTTTGCTTATAAAAAAATTGTATGGAATTAAAAGTTATGACAATTTGACAGAAATCAGAAAGGGTGATTGACGTTGAAAAGTACGCAATTTTATAATTTTCCACTATTGGAAATTGCAGACGTCCAACCGTTGTTTGACACCGTAAACGATGGAACCACTAAAATTGATGAAACAATGGCAACACAACAAACAAATATAAGCAAAAACACCGAAAGCATTGCACAGTTGAAAAATAATTCAACCGCAACGGATAAGAATATCGCAGAATTGTCAAAAAAAGTTGAAACAAACACAGATGAGATAAAACAATTAAGTAACGATTTAACGAACCAACTAACGGCATTTAAGCGTTTATCAAATGCTATAACCAGTTTTTGTCATAAACGCCTATAAGAAAGGAGATTTTATTATGCAGTTTACACCAAATTACAATTTGCCTATTTATGAGGCAAGTGACATTGCAAATTACCTTGACACCTATAACAACACGATAACCGAAATTGACACGGCTATTCACAACGTGCAGACAAAAGCGGAAAGCGGAGAATTACACGGAGAAGAACTTGACAGAGAAATTGAACGTCTGGCCTCAAGAGTATCGGCACTTGAAACATCTTTATCAAGTACCATTGAAAACCTTTCCACACTTTCAATAACCGTGAGCGGACACACGGAGGAGATAGCAAAAGTAAAAGAAGATTTACTGGCACAGAATACGGCAGTAAAAACATTGTCAAATAATCTTGTGGACCTAGGTACACGGTTTACATCGTTCGCAACAGGACAGGAACACTTTAATAATGAAATTTCCGCTAGGGTTGGAAATAGGTTTTTCAAAACATATAAGTATGCTATTGCGTCAAGTCCAAGCAAAGAACAGTACACGGCAGATTTTACCGTTGAAACAGGACTTGAAAATGATGAAAATTTCACAAAATCCCACGTCATGCTTGAGTTTATGCAAACAATGGCAGATGAGAAAAAAGCAAGTGCCGTATTTAATAAGGCATTTACGGCAACCGAAAGTGCTTACAATTACACCGTAGACGGTATTCGATATAACGTACGAATCAATTTTAATTCTTCAACTGGTAGTATTGGGATTAGGATTACAGGACAGAAACAGGAAGTAGCAGGGTTATTATTTGCCAATGCAGTTGTTTATACAGATTAAGAAAGGAGATTATACAATATGAAGTACACATCAAATTATAAAATACCTCTTTATGAGGACAATGACCCAACGTCATATCTTACAACGTATAACGAAACGATGGAATTGATTGATGAATCCTTACATGCTTTAGCGTTAAAAGTTGCAAACGGAGAAGTAAATGACCGACAATTCACTGCTGAAATTTCTGCTATTAAGGGCAGACTTGACACGGCAGAGAATACAATAAACACTCTTAAAGCGGAACTTGCAACCACGAATGGAAAAGTTTCGGAAAATGCCGAGGATATTTCAACTTTAGAAACGCAGTTAATCGAACAGGGTACATCAATTAAAAATTTGCTTGCTAGGGTGTCAGCATTGGAAACATCTTTCGAGAGTTTTAAGTCAGCACAGGAACAGAAAAATAACGCTTATGAAGATTCATTAAGTGGGTTGTCAACCCGAATTGATAACAATGCTAAAAAACAGGACTTGAAAAATTCTGAATTTTCAAATAGAATTAGTGAAAATACAGAAAAAATTGCAACAAATACACAAAATATTGCAAAAAATAGAGAAAGTATTGAGGACTTAAAACGTGGAACGAATGTTCTTGCAAATTTTAAGAATGTGAGCGGAACAAAGGACGGAAACGATATAAATGTCGATTTGCAAACAACCCGAGAAAATGCAGAACTTGAATTGAATAAGTGGCAAAATGCACAGGTTTATGCAGTTATTACATTGAGAACAGGAACAACAAATAATACTATCGGTATGTGCTCGCCAGTTTTCTCAAGAAATCTTGGCACAACAAATACAGAAGAATTTGTATTTATTGACACAAACAACGATTCGTATGCATTAAATACAACCTTAACTTTTGATGATACAACGCAAAACGTATCTATTCACTGTAATCTTACTGCCCCCGAAAGTGTAACAACGGCTACATTTTCAATTGCATTGTTCTTAATCGTTTAATTGTAATATTGAACCGCCCTATTTTATTAGGTAGGGCGGTTTGTTTATTCGCCATAAACCATACCATAATTACAAACAACAACAACAATATAATCTAAATCAGTAGAAAGCCATATTACTGACAACCCCTCGATTTTATGTGTTGTATCAATCGTCAACATATATGTTTGTTTTTGCTCAAACGGATATTCAAAGCAATAATCACTATGAACTAATTCGTTTGCCACTAAAAACTGATAGAACTTTTTTATTTCTGTACCATTTCCGATATATCTTTTCATTTTTCCTTTTAGAAATTTCTTCATGTTATTTCACCTCAACTTTCATGATGTCTAAATGACGGCAATTGTATTACATTATATTTTTTAATTATATAATTTTTTGCCCCAACCAGTGTATCAGTTATTTCCTCTACTATTTCGTTGTTCAATCCATAAATTATTTTATTGTTATAGCCATCATTTACTAATTTAATATCTTTAGTAAAATTAACAACCTTTTTCATAACCATTCACCATTCACACCTTGCATAGTGTGCCTTTCTTTATTTGATATATTTATTCTACCACTGATTCACAATAAATACAATTGGCATAGTATACAAAATGTGATGGTTATTTTTGTGCAATCTGCACAAAATTTTATCCGCTCTGCTCTGCTCCGTGTCGGCTCGGCTGGCGGTGCGGTTCGGTGTCGTTCTGCCGTGC
>OGOG01004019.1_pt1 | contig 10575 bp, 8 predicted proteins | sample 1552581 | NCBI WGS metagenome assembly OGOG01 (sample SAMEA2580152, study PRJEB22360) | human gut metagenome | biome: human gut; feature: human-associated habitat; material: faeces | place: Denmark | collected 2008/2010 | reverse complement strand
TGGAAATCAGCCAGTACATACTGGAGGGCGCGGGCGCGATTGTCGCTCAGGCGTGGAACGGGCAGGAGGCGGTTCGCCGCTTTTCCGAAAGCGAACCGGGTACGTTTGACTGCATCCTGATGGACGTGATGATGCCGCTAATGGACGGACTGGAAGCAACGCGGACGATTCGCGCGATGCAGCGCCCGGATGCGGCGACCATCCCGATTGTGGCAATGACCGCGAATACCTTCTCCGAGGACGAACAGCGCAGCCGCGAGGCGGGCATGAACCTGTTTCTGAACAAGCCGGTGGATTCGGGAAAGATGCTGCAAACGGTGCTGGAGTGCCTAAAAATGGGCGGGGAAAATGCTTTGTGAAAACCTTGACAAGAACGCAGGTAGGGTGTAAAATAGAACTATCACAGGCGCGATTCCGGGGAAAAATCTGGACGCGCGAAAGGAAGGTTCTATTTATGAAGAAGCTGCTTGCGCTGGTGTGCGCGCTTGTCCTGTCGCTGTCGATGACGGCGGTGCTGGCGGAAGAAACCGATGCGTTCACCTCCGCGTCCGTCGCGAGCTACTACGCGGATTCCGCCCTGACCGGGGATGACCTGATGAACGCCATCAACTCCTTCTCCGGCACGTACCTCGTGTGCACCACCAACCCCGACGGCACGGCGAACGCGGGCGTGTTCATCTTCGCGTGCGTGAAGAACGAGGACAAGTACTACATCCAGATGGGTCTGGCGGAGAACCAGACGAAGCAGAACCTGCTCCGCACGGGCGAAGCGCTGGCGGTCTACGCCGCGAACCCCTCCACCGAGGAAGGCGCAAAGCCCTACATCACCGCCGGTGCGCGCATGGTGCTCCAGCAGGTGACGGACGAAGAACTGCTGAAGGTGCTCAACGTCAAGGGCAGCGAAACCGCGCTGTTCTTTGAAATCACCGAAATCAAGCCGCTGGGCTGATTGACAAACGGGGCGCACTCTCTTCCAAATGCGAAGGGGGTGCGCTTTTTTTTTTCGGGGGATTTGCGGCGGAGCGGGCGTTCCCTGCGCGCTATTCCAAAACACTCAAAATCCATAGGAATTTGCATATTCCTCTTGACAAGCATGGGAATCGGGAGTAAAATCCTATTGCGGAAGTAGGTTATAAACTGCCGCACAAGAATGATTCATCAATCAGCCAGAGAAAGGGCTTTTGCAATATGAAACACGCTGAATTGCTGTCCGTCCGCGACCTGCACGTTCAGGTGGGCGAAAAGGAAATCCTCCACGGGGTCAACCTTTCCGTCGGCACGGATGAAACCCATGTCCTCCTTGGCCCGAACGGCACGGGCAAATCCACCCTCGGCTATGCCATCACCGGCAACCCTGCCTATCAGGTGACGCGGGGGAGCATCACGTTTGACGGCGAGGATATTACTTCTATGCCCGTCAATGAGCGCGCGAAGAAGGGCGTTTTCCTGTCCTTCCAGAATCCGCTGGAAGTGCCGGGCGTGACGCTGAGCGCCTTTATCCGCACGGCGCTGGAGCAGAAGAGCGGCAGCCGCCTGTGGGACTTCAAGAAGAAGCTGAAGGAAACGATGGCGCTTTTGTCGATGGATGAAAGCTACGCCGAGCGCGATTTGAATGTCGGCTTCTCCGGCGGCGAAAAGAAGAAGGCGGAAATCCTGCAAATGCTGATGCTCGAACCCAAGCTCGCCATTCTGGATGAAACCGACTCCGGTCTGGACGTGGACGCGGTGCGCACGGTGTCCGAGGGCGTCCGCCTGTTCCGCGAAAAGACGCACGGTTCGCTGCTGATTATCACCCACAGCACGCGCATTCTGGAGGCGCTGCGCGTTGACCGCACGCATGTGATGGAAAACGGCGTCATTGTGCGCGAGGGCGACGCGGCGCTGGTGGAAGAAATCAACGAAAAGGGCTTCAAGGGCTGATGGGGGAGCGGCATGACAGAGAAGAGCCAAGTTGCGGACATTGACCGCAGCATTTATGATATTCGCGACGCGGAGCATGACGCGTACCGCATGGAAGCCGGCTTGACCCCCGCCATCGTCGAGAAGCTGTCCAAGGAGAAGAACGACCCGGCGTGGATGGAGCAGTTCCGGCTGGAATCGCTGCAAATCTACAATAATATGCGTGTGCCGGACTGGGGGCCGTCGCTGGAAGGGCTGGATATCGACCACATCGCGACGTATGTCCGCCCGAACACGAAGATGCAGAACAACTGGGAGAACGTGCCGCAGGACATTAAGGATACGTTTGAGCGGCTGGGCATTCCGCAGGCGGAGCGCAAGTCGCTGGCGGGCGTGGGCGCGCAGTACGACTCGGAGCTGGTGTACCACAACGTGCGCGCGGAAGTGGCGGCGCAGGGCGTGGTGTACACCGACATGGAGAGCGCGCTGCACGGCGAATATGCCGAGATGGTGCGCAAGTACTTCATGAAGCTCGTCACCCCGCGTGACCACAAGTTTGCGGCGCTGCACGGCGCGGTTTGGTCGGGCGGCTCGTTTGTGTACGTTCCCAAGGGCGTGCAGGTGTCCATTCCGCTGCAATCGTATTTCCGCCTGAACGCCAAGGGCGCGGGGCAGTTTGAGCATACGCTGATTATTGTGGACGAGGGCGCAAGCCTGCACTTTATTGAGGGCTGCTCTGCCCCGAAGTACAACGTGGCGAACCTCCATGCCGGCTGCGTGGAGCTGTACGTCAAAACGGGCGCGAAGCTGCGCTATTCGACGATCGAAAACTGGTCGAAGAACATGTATAATCTCAACACCAAGCGCGCGCTGGTGGAGGAGGATGGCACGATTGAGTGGATTTCCGGCTCGTTCGGGTCGCATGTGGGCTGCCTGTATCCAATGAGCATCTTGAAGGGCGACCGCGCCCGCATGGAGTTCACGGGCGTGACGTTCGCAGGCGCGGGGCAGAATCTCGACACGGGCGCGAAAGTCGTGCACGTTGGCAAAAATACCAGTTCGTACATGAACACGCGCTCCATCAGCAAGAGCGGCGGCATCAGCACGTTCCGCTCCAGCGTGGTGGTGGAGAAGAGCGCGAAGCACGCCAAGAGCGCGGTATCCTGCCAGTCGCTGATGCTCGACAGCGAGAGCCGCTCGGACACGATTCCCGCGATGGACATCCGCACGCGCGACGCCGCCATCGGGCATGAGGCGAAAATCGGCAGCATCAGCAACGACGCGGTGTTCTACCTGATGAGCCGCGGCATGAGCGAAGAGGACGCGCGCGCGCTGATTGTCAGCGGCTTTGCGGACAACGTGTCCAAGGAATTGCCGGTGGAATACGCGGTGGAGATGAACAACCTCATCCGCCTTGAAATGAAGGGCAGCATCGGCTGAGCGGAAAGGAGCATCCATCAATGGAAAAAATGACCATCAATCAGCTGCCCAGCCGGACGTGGAATCGTCTGGGCGTGAATGAAGCGAGTATTGACTGGGACGAAAGCGCGACGGTCGTGCTGCCGGAAGAATCCGCAGAAAAGGCGGATATGCTGATTGCATCGGACGCGGCGTATGCCCGCAAGCGCGTGACCGTTCAGGCGGAAAAGGGCGCGAAAAAGTCGCTTTTCCAGACCCTTCGCACGGCGGGCAAGCTGCATGTGCAGACGGAGCTGACCGCCGAGGACGGCGCGGAAATTGAGCTGATTCAGCTGGTCGCGCCGGGCGAAAACGCGCTGGTGTATGATGAAGTCATCGGGCACTGCCACGGCAGCGGGCGGATTGTGCTGCGGCAAGTGACGCTGGGTCACGGCGATGTGTACGCGCAGACGGGCATCGGGCTGGACGGCGAGAACGCGTCGTTTGCGGCGAATATCGGCTATCTGGCGCGGAAAAATCAGACGCTGGACATGAACCTTGTCGTCAACCACTGGGGGAAAAAGACGAAGTGCGAAATCAACGCGTCCGGCGCGCTGAATGACGCGGCGAAGAAGATTTTCCGCGGCACGATTGACTTCAAGCGCGGGTCGTCCGGGTCGGTCGGCAGCGAACAGGAAACGGTGCTGATGCTGGGCGAGGACGCGGTGAACAAGACCGTGCCGGTCATCCTCTGCGCGGAGGAGAATGTCGAGGGCACGCACGGCGCGACCATCGGCGAGATGGACGACGACACGCGCTTCTACTTCGGCAGCCGCGGCATTGACCGCGAAACGGCGGAAAAGCTGCTTTCGCGCGCGGCGATTGCCCGCGTGGCGCAGCAGGTGAAAAGCGAAACGGCGCGCGCGGCGATACTGAACGAACTGGATGGGGAAATGGATGAAAACGACGGATTACAGGCGTGATTTTCCGCTGCTGATGCAGGAAACGGCGGCGTATCTGGACAACGCGGCGACGGCGCAGCGCCCGCGGTGCGTGCTGGATGCGGAAAAAACGTTCTATGAGACGCAGAACGCCAATCCCCTGCGCGGGCTGTATCCGCTGAGCATCGCGGCGACGGAGGCGGTGGAGGAAGCGCGCTTGGCGGTTCGCGATTTCCTGCACGCCAAGAGCAGTCAGGAGATTATCTTCACGCGCAACACGACCGAGGCGCTGAACCTCGTGGCGTACAGCTATGGGCTGTCTCACGTCCACGCGGGCGACGAGGTGGTGGTGTCCATTCTGGAGCATCACAGCAACCTGCTGCCGTGGCAGATGGTGTGCCAGCAAACGGGCGCAACGCTCAAATTCATCGACTGCGAAATGGATGGACGGCTCGACCTGAACAAGGTATCGGAAATCATCACCGACAAGACGAAAATCGTCGCCGTGACGCACGTTTCCAACGTCATCGGGCGCGTCAACCCGATTCGCGAAATCGCGGATATGGCGCACCGCGTCGGCGCGGTCATCGTGGTGGACGGCGCGCAGTCTACGCCGCATATCCCCGTGGATGTGCAGGCGCTGGACGCGGATTTCCTTGCGTTTTCGGGGCATAAGGTGTTCGGCCCGATGGGCATCGGCGCGCTGTACGGCAAACGCAGGCTGCTGGAAAAGATGCCGCCCTTCCTCTCCGGCGGGGAGATGATCGAGTCCGTCACGCGCACCGGGGCGACGTATGCCGAGCTGCCCTACAAGTTTGAGGCGGGCACGGGCAATGCCGCCGGCGCGGTCGGGCTGCACGCGGCGATTCGCTACATGCAGTCCGTCGGCTTTGACACCATGCACGAGCGCGAAACGGCGCTGGTTGCCCGCATGATGGCGGGGATGGCGGATATGCCGTTCATCCATGTGCTGGGGTCGGCAATTCCTGAGGAACACAGCGGTATCGTCACGTTCACGGTCGATGGCGTGCATCCGCATGACGTGAGCGAAATCATCGCGGCGGACGGCGTGTGCATCCGCGCGGGGCATCACTGCGCACAGCCGCTGCTCAAGCACCTCGGCTATTCCTCGACGGTTCGGGCAAGCTGCGCGTTCTACAACACGCCGGACGAGGTGAATCGGCTGCTGGACAGCCTGAAAACAATCAGGGAGCGAATGGGCTATGGAAAACAGGAGCTTTTATAACGAAATTCTGACGGAACACAACATCCACCCGGAATTCAAGCACGACCTGCCGGACGCGAACATCGAGCTGGAAGGCGTGAACCCCAGCTGCGGCGACGACATCACGCTGAAGCTGAAGGTGGACGGCGACGTGATTACCGACGGCGCGTTCATCGGCGACGGCTGCGCGATTTCGCAGGCTTCGGCGGACATTATGCTGGGCATGATTGTCGGGCGGAAGAAGGAAGAAGCGCTGCGCTTGGGCGAAATCTTCCGCAAGATGATTCAGGGCGAAGCGACGGCGGAGGAAATCGACGAGCTGGAGGAAGCCGGGGCGCTGAAGGACATTTCGCACATGCCCGCGCGCGTGAAGTGCGCCGTGCTGGGCTGGCGGACGCTGAAGGAAGCCATCGGGGGAGAAGAGGAATAAGAAAACCGGACGGGGCGCAATGGCTCTGTCCGGTTTCCTCTATTTCCAGTGGGAAATCCATGTGTGTTTTGAATATGAAACTTGATTTTGTTTTGTGCAGCCGCATTCGTTCGCTTTCAATAGGTTTGTGATGCGTGAATGCTGGTTCGGGGTAAAAAATCGCTGTCCGCGTCCCGGCAGCGTTTCAGTCGCCAACAGTATTCGCAAACAGAACCCGACCGGGCAGGGGAGAAATCCGCCGTCCGGTCGGCTTTTTGCTGCGGGATGTTTGAAAGCAAAAGAAAAGGTCAAGGCTTTTCAACCTTGACCATCCGTGGAGCATAGGAGATTCGAACTCCTGACCTCGACAATGCGAATGTCGCGCGCTACCAACTGTGCTAATGCCCCAAGCGCTTATTCTCTTTATGTCAGGCGGTGAAGCGCTGAGCACAGAAAGTATTATAGCATAGTTCTCGGAAAAATGCAAGGGGTTTTTTGAAATTTTTTCGGGAAAATTGCAAACTTTTTTTCAGGGGGCATTTTGGACAGATTTCAGAATGCACGTTCGCTTATTTTGCGCGAAAAACTGCTTTTCTGCCCGGCGACTCTTGTGCATATGCGCCGATTATGGTATAATGCCCATGATGAAGCAAACGGAGGAGAGAACGGATGGATGCAGAAATGCTGCGGAATGTGCTGACGATGCTGGGCACGGTGCTGGGCGCGATTTTGGTGCTGATGCTGGTGGCGAAAATCACGAGCATGGTGCATGTGGAGGCGGACGATGCGCGCGCGCCGATTGACAGCATGGAAGCGAGCGTCGTCGGCAAGCGCACGCTGGTGACGCAGGAGGACGGCGCGCCGAAAACCATCTACTATATGACCTTCCAGAAGGTGAACGGAATGCGGATGGAGCTGGAAGTGCCGGGCGAGGACTACGGCTTGGCGGCGGAAGGCGATCAGGGCGTGCTGGTCGCGCGCGGGGAAGAATTTATCGTCTTTAAGCGAATGATTTGAAATGATTGGAGCTTCCCAAACAAGTGGCGGCGCCGAAGGGGTGGAGGGGGCGAGCGGAAAGCCCCCTCCTCGCGTCCGCAGACGCGAAATCCTCTGCAATAATCGCATACTGTAAGGAGTAAAACAGAAATTATGGCATATCAAGCACTCTACCGCCAGTGGCGCCCCAAAGACTTTTCCAGCATGGTGGCACAGGAGGCGGTCATCTCCACGCTGCGCAATCAGGTGATGAGCGGGCGCGTCGCCCATGCGTACCTCTTCTGCGGCAGCCGCGGCACGGGCAAGACATCCACCGCGAAAATCCTCGCGCGCGCCATCAACTGCGAGCATCCCGTGGGCGGCGACCCATGCGGGCAGTGTGAATCCTGCCGCCGCCTGCTGGCGGACGAGTCGATGGACGTGATGGAAATCGACGCGGCGAGCAACAATGGCGTCGAGGAAATCCGCAATCTGCGCGAGACGGTCAAATATCCGCCGCAGCAGGGGAAATACAAGGTCTACATCATCGACGAAGTACACATGCTGTCCACTTCCGCGTTTAATGCTTTGCTGAAAACGCTGGAGGAGCCGCCGGCGTACGTCGTTTTCATCCTCGCGACGACCGAGCCGCAGAAGCTGCCCGCGACGATTCTCAGCCGCTGCCAGCGCTTCGACTTCGGGCGGATTCCGGCGCACCAAATCGCGGGGCGGCTGCGTCAGGCGGCGGAGGGCGCGAAGGCGGAAGCGTCGGAGAACGCGCTGATGCTCATCGCCCGCGCCGCAGAGGGCGGAATGCGTGACGCGCTGTCGATACTGGACATGTGCCTGGGCTATTCCAATCAGGTGACGGAAGACCTCGTGCGCAATGTGCTGGGCACGAGCGACCGCAGCTTCCTGTTCCGCTTCGCCGATGCGCTGGAAAAAGAGGACGCGTCCGCCGTCATGCGGATGATTGATGAATTGATGCGCGCCGGGCGCGAACCGATGGTGTTCGCCAAGGACGTCAGCCAGCACCTGCGCGCGCTGCTGATTGCCAAGTGCAGCCCGGACGACCTGAGCGCCCTGCTTGACCTGACGCAGGAGGACGCGCAGGAGTACGCGCAGCAGGCGGAAAAATTCACCACGACGCGGCTGATGAACATGCTGGAATTGTTTATGCGCGTGGAAACGGATTTGCGCTGGGCGTCGTCGCCGCGAATCGTACTGGAAAACGCCGCGCTGAAAAGCTGCCTGCGGACGAGCGAGGCGGATACGGCGGCGCTCAACGACCGCATCAGCGAACTGGAAAAGCAGCTGACCGCCTTGCAGGAGAAGCTGCAAAGCGGCGCGTTTGCCCCTGCGCAGCCCGCGAAAAAGGCGGCAAAGCCTGCATCCGAGCCGAAGCAGGAAGCGCCCAAGCCCGCCGCGCCTGTGGTCATGACCCCAACGGGCAAGACCGACGCGGACGCGTGGAAGGAAGCCATGAACATCCTGAAGCGCTCCGATCCCGGCACGTTCGCGATGCTGACGATGGGCAAATACGCCGGGTGCGACGGCGACACCTACCGCTGGCAGGCGCCGATGGGGCAGGAGCTGTACGTCGGGCTGATGAATCAGGAGAAGAAGCGCACGGCGATTGCGTCGGCGCTGACGCAGGCATCGGGGATGCAATGCCGCTTTGAGGCCATCGGCGCGGTGAAGGAGAAAAAAGCCGACCAGAGCGACGAATCCTTCCTCGCGGCGCTGGAAACGACCTTCGGCAAGGCGAACACGATGGTGCAGGAGGACGTGAAGGGGTGAGCAGCTGATTTCTGGAAGCGTATCGGAAATTGGGGAGTATCCACCCTAAAACAGCAGTCAGCCGACGTTCCTTCGGAAAAAGAGGGAGCGGGGGAGCGAAGTCAAACCGGGCAGCCAACCGCCGCTCTTTCCCTCAATAAACATGAGCGGCGGGGGGAGTCCAGAGGGGGCTGAAATCCCCGCTCTTTCACTTTTCAGCCCCCTCTGGGCGTTCTTTGGTTACTTTCTGGCGCGCCAGAAAGTAACAGAATCGCCTCCGCAGAGGCGACGGGAGCAGCAGGAGAATCCAGCCTGATAACCATCCGAAATCAGCGTGTAACAATGCGGCAAAAATCCACAAAATCAATGTAACCTCTGATGCGCCCGAACGCAGTGTCGGCTTTCTGTCAACACCGCCGGGTGCATTTTTTGACGAAATTTCAACGGTTCGGACGATTTTCACAAAAATCCCGCCGGATTCCTCAGAAAAACCACAAAATTTTTCCGGGCAGCAGGAAATAGGGGGGACATGTAGAATTAGAAAAGTCGGGCTAAATTGTAACCTCAACTTTTCCCGCCCCGAAAGGGGCATGACATGGAGGGAGTTTTGAACATGAGTGAGCAGAACCTGAAGCAGGTGCTGGCGAAAAAGCAGAGCATCCTGCAGGGAGACGCGGAACGAATCGCAAAGCAGCGCGCGGCTGGCAAGCTGACCGCCCGTGAACGGGTGGCGAAGCTGCTGGACGCCGGCTCTTTCGTGGAGACGGACGCGCTGGTATCCCGCAATGGGGATTACGCCGGGGTCGTGACTGGCAGCGGCACGGTGCAGGATCGCCCTGTGTACGTGTTCGCGCAGGATTTCACGGTGCATGGCGGCGCGATGGGGCAGATGCAGGCGCAGAAGATTGTCAAGGTGCTGGATCTGGCACAGAAGACGGGCGCGCCCGTGATTGCCCTGTGCGACAGCGCCGGTGTGCGCATTGACGAGGGCGCGGCGGCGATGAACGCCTACGCTTCCGTTTTCACCCGTCTGGCAAAGCTCAGCGGCGTGGTGCCGGTCATCGCGCTGGTGCTGGGCCCGGTGGTCGGCGGCGCGGCAATGATCGCCCAGCTGGCTGACATCACCATTGAAGCCGAAAACGTTGGTCAGCTGATGGTCTATGGCCCGCAGGTCATGAGCGCCATTTCCGGCAAGACGGTGGATGCCAAGGCGGTCGGCGGCGCGAAGGCGATGGCTGCGCAGGGCGGCGTCGCGCTGACGGCCAAGGACGAGGACGAAGCCATCTCTCTGGCGGTGCAGGTGCTGGACTATCTGCCCGGCTGCAACGCGGAGGATGCCGCGATTGTGGACACCGACGACATGAACCGCATTCTGCCCGTGCTGGACGCGGCGGACGCGGAGAGCCAGCTGGCTGCCATGGCGGACGGCGCGGCGTATGTGGAGCTTTTCAAGGACTACGGTAAGGAAATCCGCGTTGCGCTGACCCGCGTGGGCGGCCGTCCGGTCGGTCTGGTGGTTGGCAACGGCAAGGAGAACGACGGCGTGCTGACGGCGCAGTCCGCAAGCAAGGCCGCGCGCTTCATCCGCCTGTGCGACTGCTACAGCCTGCCGGTCGTGTCCCTCATCAACAGCAAGGGCGTTGCTGTCCCGGCGGTTGACGAGCAGGCGGCGACCATCAAGGCGACCACCCAGCTGCTTTACGCCTACGCGGAAGCGACGACGGCGAAGGTGTCCATTGTCACCGGCAACGCCATCGGTCAGGCGTATGTCGCCATGGGCGGCAAGAGCAACGCTGACGTCACCTACGCGTGGCCGGGCGCGGTGATTTCCGCCCTGACGCCCGAAGCGGCGGTGCAGGTGCTCTACACCGACGACCTGAAGGCGGATAAGAAGCCCGCGCTCCAGTCCCGTGCGGAATTGGAAGCGAAGTTCGCTGCGGATGTGGCGG
>OGOG01004000.1_pt1 | contig 10623 bp, 15 predicted proteins | sample 1552581 | NCBI WGS metagenome assembly OGOG01 (sample SAMEA2580152, study PRJEB22360) | human gut metagenome | biome: human gut; feature: human-associated habitat; material: faeces | place: Denmark | collected 2008/2010 | reverse complement strand
ATCCGTTCTCACGCATCCATGCGAACAAGCGGTTTTGACCCATCTGGATGCCGTTCTGCGACAGCAGCTTTGCCATTTCACCAACAAGAATGCTTTGGCTGCTTGCGCTCACTGCATCAGCAAACAGTGCTTTTGGCTTCATGGTTTCAATCTGCTTGTCTTTCTCTTCCAGCTCCTCATGCGCTGCGATCAGTGCGGTTGCGAGAAGCTGCGAGCGGGTGAGCTGCGGTGCGTTGTAGCTTCCAGTCTTACGGATTGCAGGAAGCACATCGTTCGTTACCCATCTGCGAAACGGAGCCGCTTCTGGCTTATCGCTACGAAGAATGACATGGTACAGACCGCTTTCGTTGACGATTACCATTTCCTGTTTGCCGCCAAGGGTGTCAATCAGACTGACACCCTTTTCGTCATCATCTAATCGGTCAGCAGCCATGCGGTTATTGCTAATACCAAGCACAGCGCACACGTCTTTCAGAACGAACCACGCTTCGCCATCCACATCGACCGTGCGAACCTTGTTGTTCTGATATTCAAAAACTTGAATGTTTGCCATTTTTTCTCTCCCTTCTTACACTCCCGAATCCTGAATATTCAAAATCCGGCAGATGCTTTTCTTGATGCCGGGCGTTTCCAGCTTTCCGGTCTTAACCTTGAAGAGGTAAGAGCGGTCAAAATATCGTCCAGTATCCTCCTTGACTTTTTCAATCAACCAGTCGTTGGTCTTGTCTTTTTGGATAAGAGCAATCTCGATTTGTTTGCCAAAGTCACACAGAGGCTTTTTTTCAGCCATTATTTCACCTCCGGCTATTGATTTTTACGCATAAGTGTAATATAATGAAGTTGCTAGAAATCATTCATTACGCCTTCGCGGTACGGTCTTAGTATAATACGCTTTCGCGTAAAATGCAAGGCTTTTTTAAGCGTTCGCGTAATTTCAGCAAACCTTACAATGCGAGGACTGGAATTATGGCAAACTTGTACGAAAATATTGAAAAACTCTGCAAGCAGCGTGGAGTAAACGTGACCACCATGTGCAAGGAATCGGGCGCAAGCCGTGGGTCTTTGACCGATTTGAAAAACGGTAGAAAGCAGACCCTGAAATATGAGACGCTTGACAAGATAGCTTCTTATTTCGGAACAAGCGTGGATACATTGGTTTCTGGTGAGCAAAAAGAAAACCCGCCCCAGCAGCCGCAAAGCGAAGTCGATGCAGCAGTGGAGCGGATTAGAAAAAAGCTTGAATCTATGCCGAAGGAACAGCGTGAGGCGCTGATGAACCTGATCGAGAAGATGTGACGTTCATGCCCGGTAAAATAAAAGAATCCCTTGTGCCGGGCTGGTGTAGCTCTGCACAAGGGATTCTCTGTTATTCTAGGTCTAGTGCTTGTTCCGCTGTCGGAATCTTTTCAGGATGTTCCAGCAGCCATGCAATAAATCGGTCAATCTTAGCTCTTTCCTGTTCACTCATTGTGGCATATCCTCCCGATTGGTAAGTGCAGATGTTCATTTGATACGATTATACATCTTCTAGTTGTCAAGTCAATACATTTTTAACAACTTTGTAAAAATCGAACGTTTTCTTCACATCCATTACTTCACATCAGGGAAGCCACGAGTGTTTAAGTCAAAAGGGACAACGCCTATCCATCTTTCCTCCAATCACAGCTCTACGAGCTGTCCACCAATGCGTTCAATGTTCTCTGCCGGGTCGCGTCCCTCGTCTAAGGCGGCTACGGCACGTTCTAAGATGCCTTTCGCTTCGAGGTAAGCGTCTTTATCGGCTTCGTACCCAGAAAGGCTCAGGACAAGCTCCAGCGTCCGTCTGCGAGCGTATGGGACAATCAGAGCGTCTACGGTTCGGTTCATTCGTTTTCCTCCCATGGTTTCGGCGTTGTGGTTTCGATCGGTTCAGATGCGGGCATTCCGTCAATGATAATCATGTTGTTACCTCCTGTTTGATTGTTTTTTCGATGGTACAGTTATAACACAGGCTGCTGTTGGTTATCCACAGCAGTTTTTTCCATTTTTTGGTTTGTCGAATCCAGCAGTTTTGTAAATTTTTGTCGATGGGGTGAGGATTATGGATGAATATTTGTTGAGAACAGCCAAAGCATTGGAAATGGCACGGATGCGTTCCGGTCTGAGTCAGCTAAAATTGGCAGCACGAATGAATGTAAATCGCTGCACGATAGCTAGTTGGGAGCAAGGAACTGCGCCAATCTCCCTGCCGATGGCTATGCGTTGGTTTACCTACTGCGGCGTATCGGCGGCTCGATACATGGACGCTTGCATTCATCCCGGCCTGCTGGAGCATCTGGAAGATAGCCTTTCCGACATGGAGAAACGGCAGATTCTCATAGATGCTATGATGGAGTGTTCCTCTTATGAGATAGATGCCTTGCTGTACATCCGGTACGGAGATCATGGCTCAGACCACATCGGTGTGCTGACGGAAATTCTGGCAAACCTCCACGCGCCGTTGAAGGACAGGGTTTCCGTCTGCCGGATGGTATCAGGTAACTACGAGATAGCACAGGCTACCGGAACTGACCCAGACCCGAACGGAACCGTTCCAAAAATGGAGATTCTTTATCAGGCACAGGACGCTGGAACGGAAGCAGCCATGAAGTCCAACGATTCCTATACCGTGAATCCCAATAATATAACTGGTTGATTGTCGAATTATCGCAGTTTTTGAAGAACATTTTGTCCACGTTCATCCACTTTTTGTACACGTTTCATGCAGATTAGGTATACCTTTACCTTGTCATTCCGTCCCCCATAGGCTACGAATCGACAGTATTTGCGTGGAATAAATAACGAATTATCGTTAATCTGTTGCTTCTGATTTGGTAGCTCGTCAATCCGTCCCCCATCGTGCAGATTAGGTATACCTTTCCATCCACTTTTTGTACACCTATCCGCAATCCGTCCACGTTTAATGTGACTAACGATGCACAGCTTCTCTTCGGATATAGTCTTATTTAGCAAATGCAGAGTTCAGTTATCCACAAACTGGAATGTAAAAATAAAGAAATTGTTGAAAATTATCATCATCGACTATTTAACGATGATATTTAACCTCTTGTTTATTTCTTGTTTAATATATAATATGTAGATGGGGGACGAAATGACAAAGCATGGGGGACGTTTTGTCAAGTCACGGGGGACAAAATGACGAGGACATGGGGGACGAAATGACAAGTCATGGGGGACGAAAATTGTTGACACGTCCCCATTCTTGTGATATGCTGTTTTCAGACCATTAAAGGAAGTGAGTAGATGCCAAAAATATCAGACAACAACCTTGTCGAGAAAAGCAAATCGCTTGTTTGGGCGAAGTTCAGGGACTACACAGCAGGAGAACTTCGTCTGCTAGAGGTTTATCTATCGAGAATAAACCCGAGAGACCCAAGTAGCAGTCGTGTAGAGTTTACGCTTGCTGAATACAGGGAGCTTCTTGGTCTGAAAAGCCTTGATGCACGAAGGATTGAGCCGCAGATCAAGCACTTTTTGGGCAATACAGTTTCGATTCCTATTGACAAGGAGAAAGGAACGTTTGAAAGTTTTGTCTTATTCACGAGGGCAAAACTGGACTATGTACCAGAAACAAGGTCTTACGTCGTGGCAATTACATGCAACCCAGACCTTCGCTCCATCTTTTTCGACATTGCTGAAAGCGGATATGTTCGGTATCGGCTGCGTTACACGTCACGAATGAAATCACAGTATAGCATCTTGCTTTACTCGATTCTCCGGGACTGGTTGAATATGGACAACAAACCGCATGAAATCAGCCTGAAGAAGTTGAGAGAGCAGCTTGGCGCAATGGAAGCTAGCTACGATGTTTACAAGAACCTTCGCAAGCGAGTGCTTGACGTTGCGGTGGATGAAATCAATGCCGTGTCCGACATTGTTGTGACTTACGAGCCAGTTCTTGTGGCACGAAAGGCTGTGGCAGTCAAGTTTAAGCCCAAAATTAAAGCGTCTGAGAAGCTGATTGAAGCACAGGCAAGCGAAGTGCTGACCGAACCTCAAAAAGCCGTCAGAAAGCCCCGCAGAAGCGGATATGAGGATTTCGACTGGTCTGTGTGCGATGCGCTGTCGGTTCAGGAGTGCATTGAAGTTGCAAAAGTGATTGAGAAGCGGATGAAGAAAGAGCATCCTGAAATCAAGTTGCCAAGACGCAGAGAAGCGGTTTACGACACGGTAAAGGCTGCGTATAATGACATTTTGTCTTTGGATAGGTCTCCGTTCCCAGACAGACCTGTTGGTTATCTGATTAGAAGCGTGGATAAGGCGGGTATCGTAGACAGATATATGCCAGCGTTCTATTCTATTGAAGCCTTGCAAAAGTAGTTAGAATGAGCAGATGATACAGAAAGGAGAAGTTATGGAATGGATTAATGTGAAAAAGCATCTTCCATTAAACGGCCAACGTGTGCTTGTTTGTGGAAAAGAAGGTGGAGGATGGATTGAAATTGCAATTTGGCATGAAGTACCTTACTCAATATGTGGTTTTTCAGATAAAGCAACAGATTTCACTAATTGGGAATTTGAAAATCCAGAAATCGCATGGGCTTTGCTTAACAAAGTTCGATATTGGATGCCGTTACCTGACGTACCTAAAGAATAAAGAAAGAGTGATAAAATGGCAAAAATCATAGCTGTCGCCAACCAGAAGGGCGGCACAGGAAAGACCACCACAAGCACCTGTCTGGCTGGTGCATTGCAGTTGTTCGGCAAGAAAGTTTTGCTGGTGGACTGCGATGCCCAGTGCAACGCAACGGACACCTACGGTGCACAGACAGAGGACGTATGCACCCTGTTTGATGTGATGACCCGGCAGGGAACAGTAGAGGAAGGAATCCAGCACTGTGAAGCTGGTGACATTCTCCCGTCCGACAGTGCATTGAAGGACATTGACGAGCAGCTTGTCCGGGACATGGGCAAGAACTTCCGGCTGCGAGAAGCCCTTGAAAGCGTATCTAAGCAGTACGATTACATTGTGCTGGACACTCCCCCGCAGCTTGGTCTTGCGCTTGTAAACGCACTGATCGCCGCCAACAGCATCATCGTTCCCATCACAGCCGACCGATACGCACTGGCTGGTTTGAGCCAGCTTTCGCAGACCATCGGCGATGTTCGCAAATATTTTAATCCGGCTTTGAAGATTGAAGGTCTGCTTCTGAACCAGTACAAGAGCCGTGAGAATCTGTCCAAAGAGGTTGTGGAGCAGCTTCCTGTGATTGCACAGAGCATGGGGACAACGCTGTTAGACGTGAAAATTAGACCGTCTATGGGCGTCCGTAAGGCACAGGCAGAGCGGCATAGCCTGTTTAGTGGTGACACATCAAAGAGTACCAGCGCAGAGGATTTCAAGGCATTGGCGCAATATCTTGTCGGAGGTGAAGGCTGATGAAATCGACCAGCAAAAAAACATCCGGCTTGTTGGGCGGGTTTGATTTCCAGCCTGTTTTTTCGGAGCAGACATTAAGCCGAAGTGAGCCAAAGGAAGAAGAAGTAAGCCAAGCAGAGCCGAACGAAGCCGAACAAGCGCCGATTAAGCCAAGTGATGCCGCAGACAGCCATGCACAGCCTAATGAAGCACAGTTAAGTAATATTAAGCCGAAGCAAGCCAAAGACAGCGAAACGCAGCCAAACAATGCCGTAGTAAGCGAAAGTAAGCCAAAGAAGCTGAAACAGGCGAAGGAAGTTCAACGTCTTATCGAACAAGGCGATGTCCCCGGCGCACTAGCCGAAGCTGGCTTGACAAAGAAAAAAATCCCGATGCCGGAATCGCATCAGGGCGTTGCAAGCGGCGATGGCAAGCGTTCCAAGCGCATTACCATCCTTATGAGCGAAGAAGAGCGCAAGTACATCAACCGTGAAGCCAGACGGCACGGAATGACGATTGGACAGTTCGTGTACGCTCTGGCGGTTGCAGCGGCAGAGGGGAAGATTGAACTGGAGGATTTCTTGGAGGATTGACGTATGATGAAGTCGAAGGAATTTTACGAAGAAAGTATTAGACGGTTACAGAAAATGGTCAAACACGGAGTTTACGTTCTTTTGTTCGATGCTTTTGCCGTAGCAATTCAGATTCCTTTTATCTTAGCTGGTAAATGGGTTGCAGCGCACTTGATTTTGTCCATTGCTGTATCTTTTGTAGCGGGATTTAGTTTTAACACGCTTGTAGATAGCAAAAGACAACTTGATATGTACAAGGCAGATATGAAATTGTACTATACCAAAGACGCTCCATCGCATTATTCGAAACAACAATAAAAGCTGAGATTTAATGGGAGATACATTATGAAAAAGTTTGTTGTTCTTTTTGAAGGTTGGAATGATAAGCACGACCATGAGTGTATGTGCTATGTTGTTGATGTAGATGATGACTTTGAAAGTATTTTGAGTGTTGAAAAACAGGCAGAAAAGATGGCTCGAAACGAGTATCCTCATTTAACAAAATTTGAAACGCTGTATATCAAGGAATTGATTGAAAGATAAACGCCAAGTTGTATGGAGGGTTGTCCTATGATTGCTTATAGACCTCATCGTGGTTCTTTAAAAAACGCTCTAAAGGAAACAAGAGTGTTTGCCAATGAATACGAAATGAAGCAGAGAATTGCAAATGAATGGAACCTAACCTGTGGGAGAAAAGAATTGAACCCAGAAAATATCGTAATTTCACAAGACGAATATTCCGATTACAAGAGTGGATGGCAGAGGGTTCATGATGTTTGCGTCACGAAGATTGGAAACAGGAATTTTGTGGATGAGTTAGGAGCAGTTCAATGTATTGGATACTGTTCGTATGACATTTCAAACGCCCCTAAAATCGGGCAGTGGATAAACGTGAAAAACGAGATGCCAGACGAATACAATCCGTATGTTATTGGATTTATCCAAGACGAGTTTGACGTTGAAATTGTTGGATACGAGCAGGATTTTGGCGAGTGGCGAGATAAAAGTGGAAAACCGCACAATGTTACATATTGGATGCCGTTGCCTGAACCGCCTGTAAAATATTGAAATAACAAAGGGGCAATATATGGAAAATTTCTATTGGGTCAAAATCCAGTACGATGATGACGTAAAATGCAGGCACTTCCAAGCCCCGTTCGTCTTGTTTGCAAACAGCAAGGAGGAAGCAAAGAAGAAAATTGAGCAAGAAGTTCCCGGCAAGTTTTCCATTGTCGGAGTGGTGGAACTTGACAAGAGCCTTGTATTCCATCTGCAAGACCTATTTGACATAAAAGCCGAATCTGTACTTTGGGAATAAGGAAAACGCTAGAGGATAGAACAGGCAGCTATCGCCCATCGTTAGGAGATGCGGGAACCGTCACCCCGCCTATCTTTTCCAATAGTAAACCCCTGTGTAGTCGTAATGACCGCACAGGGGTTCTGTTTTACTTATCAGCAATGCAATCCCAGTAGAGATATGCCTTGCCATCTGCGGCATCTGCGTCCTCAAGGAACGCCTTTGCCATGTCAGCGTAGAAGCCCGGAGTGTCAACGGACTGACGCTTTGCGACCTGACAATAATCCGAGTACATCATGTTCATGACAGCCCAGAAATCGTTCGGGTCACAGGTGATATTGCGCTGTTTGGCAACGTCCTGCGTCTGTTCCAGCGTCCAGTGACAGCCCTTTGTGCCGTCAGCGTTCACCATGCCGTCGCACCATTCTTCCGCTTCATCGTGGGTGAGGTGCTGGCGTGGCATCTTGATGGAGCGGCTATCTGCACCGCCACGTTCGTACTGACCAGGCCGTTTATCCCAGTCGCCGTTCTGCGAGAAGCCGATTTGCGGCATTCTGCGCCCATTCTCTACGTCAGGGTAGCGGGGGATAGGGTAAGGGTCGATGTAGCGGTTCTCCTCCGGCGGATAATAGGGATAGCGGTCGTTGCCACCTTCCAGCTTACGCAGACGGCGTTCCAGCTCACGCTCCCTGCGGTCACGCTCTTCCTCAAGGCGGTCACGCTCCGGCTCACGGTTTTTGTCGTGGTCACGGAGCATCATCATGCGGCGAAAATTAGTCTTGCCCATAATCTACACCTCCTTAAGAAATGGACACAGGCGCACCTGCGTGAGAGCGGCAGAAGCAGCCAAGATACTTGAACGTGCCGGTGCCGGTCGCAGACGTTGCAACGCGGGTAGCGTAGCGGGTGCGAGTGTGGATGCTCTCAGCGGTTGCCTGAGCACAGTTGCAGTCGGTCAGAGGGTATGCTGTAGTTCCTGCACCGATGGTAATGACCACAGGAGCGTTGATGGTGGTCGTGTCCGGGATGCTCTGGGCAACCACGATACAATACTTCTCTCCGTTCTGGTATGCGCCAGCAGGAATGTTGATGGTCAGCGTGTCATTAGCGAACGTCACCGCATCCGAGATGACGAGGTGCGGGCACAGACGGCAGCTTGTTTTGCAAGCCATAATGTTTTTCCTCCTAAAAAATCAGGGGCAGAGGTGTCTCACCCCTGCCCCGATGGTTCACCCGGTGTTATCGGGGAGTGTGTTGGTTAGCAGCAGCCGCAGCAGTTCACGCCCAAGTTGGGATTCGCCACCTGATAAGCGGGAATCGGACGAGGATTGACCCGGTTCAGGATGGTGTCGGTCTGGGCGCTCATCGCGGAGGTCAGAAGCGCATTCTGACGATCCTGAGAAGCGGCGAACTTCAGGCTCTGGTTCTCAGCGGTCAGAGTTGCGATCTTGTCCTGCGTGAAGTAGTCCATCATGGCGCGGTAGTTTGCGTTGCAGTTATCGATAACTGCGCGGGCGTTGTCTGCGATAGCCTGACGGGTAGCGCAGTCCTCCGTTGCGATGGTGTACTTCAGGTCGCCGATGAGCTGCTTGTTCTCGCAGCAGCAAGATGCCAGCTGCGTGGCGAGTGCGGTCTGACCCGCCTGCCGTGCGTTGCCCTCCTGCATGATGGCAAGGCTAATGGCGTTGTCGCCGTTGGACACGCTGCGTTCCAGACCGTTCACCAGCTGTGCGTTCTGGTAGCCAAGCTGACAAATGGCGCTGTTCACGCCTGCAAAGCCGTTCGCGATGTTGGTGTTGACGCCGTTCATCTGTGCCAGCTCTACAGTACCTTTGAAGCACCCATTGAAGGTGTATTTTGCATTGGTCACCAGCAAGACGGCATCATAATTGAACTGATGGTGAATCTTTACCATATCAAGAGCGTCAACGATAGGGCTTGCCCGATAAGTAAGAGAAGCTTTGCGACGATTAGAAAGGACTCCATAAGACTCTGTAAGGGCATTCCTGGATTTTGCAAGGATGTCCTTTGTGAGCATAACATTGCTCAGAGTCTGGCTCACGCCTTTGCCCGAAGGGCTTTCGGGATAAGCGTAGGTAGCGCCACCTACGGTGGTCACTACGTTGAGCATATTTTGAGCAAAGGTGATTTCCGGCCAAGAATAATTGTTCAGCACCGGAATATCCAATACTGAGTCAGAGGCGACAGAACCGTACACACGGTTAATCTTTATCACGCCATCACGAGTCTGGTACAGAGCCATTCCGGCCGCATTGGCGGCAAGCTGCAAAATATCGGAGTTGTGATAAGCAGACCCATCGCTTGTAATGTCGGTGGAGTAGTCTTTCAGTTCATCAGAGATTTCTGCTGTGATGCCATCTGCTTCAAGCTGCTCCAGTGCATCGTAGCACATCTCATAGAGCGTGCCGTATTTTCTTCCGGTGTACTTCGTGCTGGATAGATACAGGAAAGCATCTCGCGCCTGAAAGGATGCCTCAATGCTGTTAGCAGGAACGCTCCACTCTGACAGGAAGAACATTCCTCCGCTCACCCATTCGGTCTTCCCGTCAACATCCATTCCATAACGAACAGTAACGGGCTGACGTTCATAGATGTATTTGTAAATTCCTTGAGGGTTCACAGAGTCCCATGTACGGTCGCTGTTATCGAGGCTAAAGGAAATTGACTCCTGAGAAAGCTGACCGGAGATAGGGTCTCTTGCAGAAGAATGGCTGTAGGACAAGATTTTGGTCTTGTCAAACACCAGATACCTGCCGATTTTCACTTGTTCGACCCTTACTCGGCGGTTAGGGAGACACCACTTCAGCACCTCAATCTCTACGGCATCAAACCCAGAAAGCTCTACATCAACATCAGAACGGACGGATTTGTTTCCGTTTACGGTCACAGTTTTTAACCTGTTAGTCCCAAGATATGCGCTGACCGAAAAATCTGTAGCGTATTCTTCAAATACCGTAGACCAGCAAATTGAAACGCCGGGAATCGAGGACTTGCTCTCACTCGGAAGCTCAAGCCGGATAACAGGATGGTTTGAATCGTCAAAAATCTTGGCGCTCAAAAAACCCGTAGTTCCATACGGAGGGGAAGAAGAAACAATGGCGCAACTTCCGTCAAGAACAGTGAGATTAAGTTCTCCTGTGGAATACCTCGAAATGGAAGCGTTATTGGAAAGCGCAATACTGTGAAAGGTAGAGAATGGGGCTGCCGATGACGTGACGATGGTAGCTTTTTTGTTGATACCCGGTTCAGTAATTCCACAGGTAATCTCTACAAAAGATTCCGGGACAAGGGTTTCGTTAAATTTTTCTTTCCACTTATCGGAGACTTCAACCATG
>OGOG01003999.1_pt1 | contig 10625 bp, 14 predicted proteins | sample 1552581 | NCBI WGS metagenome assembly OGOG01 (sample SAMEA2580152, study PRJEB22360) | human gut metagenome | biome: human gut; feature: human-associated habitat; material: faeces | place: Denmark | collected 2008/2010 | reverse complement strand
TCCTTTTTAAGGGCTGTCTTCAGAGTATTTATTGCCAAATCAGTATTAATACAATCACTGTTTAATGAGGCTACAGCTGACCTATCATACAAATCAATAATTGAACAGTTGTATCTGAACTTCCCATTTGGCTGTCGCATATATGTGAAGTCTGTACACCATACTTTGTTTTTGCAGTCGACAGTAAATTTCTGGTTTAAGAGATTGTCAAAAATTTTATTCTTTTTGTCTGCTTTATAGCCTGGCTTGGAATGCATAATTATCGCACATAAGTTCAATTGCTTATTCATGTATTTATGCATAGTGGTATTGCTTACTTCATATCCATAACGCTTAATAAAAATGAGCATAGATCTATAGCCTATAACACGGTTATTATTGTAATAAACATACTTTATAAGCTCAAAGATATGTGCTAAGCGTTCATGATATTTCTGCTTTGCCTCCTTTTTGTAGTTGTAGTAACAATTAGGGCTAATTCCAAATTTATTGCATAGCCATCTTAAACCAAATATATTTTTATTATCGTCGATAAATCGATATACCACTAATCGATTTCCTTATACTGATTAACCCATTGGCTAATAGTACTCTTTGCAATATTATAGTCAGCAGCTATTTGAACGGTCGACTTATCTCCAGCCATATATGCTTTGACTACTTCTTTCTTAAAATCATCGCTGTAACGTATTGACATAGTGATGTCCTCCTTGTTTGAGTAATATTATAATATATTATTCGAACAATGTGTTACAAATTTATTATACCACTACAGTCTTGACCGCTCAGCTCCGGGCAATGGAGGAAAGCGGACTGGTAAACCGCAAGGTCTACACCGAAGTCCCGCCGAGAGTGGAATATTCTCTGACGGAACTCGGCAAAAGTCTGAAACCCATTCTGGATTCCATGTGGGCATGGGGCAAAGCATATAATGTTTCAATGCCTCCGTAATCGCTCTTTCCTTTTCCGGCGGGCATTGTGGCTGCCTGGCATCCTCGGATTTCGGTTTATTGTAGTTCTCGCACTCAATAATGCCGTTTTTCTGCTTTACCTGTGCGATATAAAGACTACTAACCTTCAAGCCGCTGTGTTCCAGAACATAACTCTTGATTTGCCCATAGGTTGCCAGTCCTCTTTTATCCTGCACTATTTCTTCCACATCCACATCAATGTTGATATGTATCACCGGATTTCTCAGAACTAAGCGACACACCGTCTCCACATGCATTGAAACTTTACTTTGCATTAACATTCGCGCACGTGATTTTTGGTTTTTGCATTTTTTACCCCCTACATACTTGCGGAAGCATTTTTACCCCCGTAAAAGTACGACCGTTTCCAAGCATCTAAACTGCCGTATTGGTACAAACCAAAACAGGAATCAACCGCAGCTTAACTACAATTAATTTCTGAATTCATTCAATCAAGACTGACCGTTACCAATCTTTCTAAACAAAGCTAAGGAAACTTTTCTCTTTCCTCTTTAGTATACTCATCTTCTTCAGACTTAGCTTCCTTTGTGAACCCTTTAAAATCATCATCGTAGATTTCATATTGCTGCTCATTACGATTTCTATAATAACTTATTCTTGCAGAATTTCTATCGTACATTATGGGCTCATTCTTTTATTTTAGTATTTTTCCTGTTAATACCTCTTTCTTATTTTCCATATGGACCCACTGTGAAAAATACTCCTCAACACCAGTAGTATGATCTATCACAATAAGAGTACGTTCTTTTTCTCTTATTCTGTCCAGATATCTCGCCACCGCATCAATCTCAATATTACTTAATCCTTTGAATGGCTCGTCTACACCTATAATCTTAGCGGTTGACTTAGAGGCCTTCATGATTTTTATACGAATATTTTCTCCACCAGAGAGTGTACTTGTTGCCTGCCCCACGTGCAAATGGCCAAGCATAATTTCTGCTGCAGAAGCACATGTTTCTGATATGCTCTTATCTATATCCTTAAAGAACTCCACCGCTTCATCCAATGTCATTTTCCAAACATCAAATATCGTAGAATCTTTTATTTTGTATTTCTTTAAGATTTTGTTAAAGCCAGTACCTTCACATTCTCTACATTCAATCCTAGTACTTTGATGATAATCATCACCATATTCTATATATCCTGCGCCCGCGCATACCGGACACATTCCATCATTACCAGTTAAATTAGAGAAAAACTTTTTATCCTTCTTATGTTTTTTAGCAAACAGCTCTGATATTTTATTTGAAATATCCAGCACTGTTGCAACACATGAATTCTTATTTCCAAGTAAAGGCTTCTGATTAATATACAAATAACTACCAAAGGCTTGTGGCAAATATTCTCTTAATAAAGTCGACTTACCAACACCCGAATATCCAGTGATAAGATTCAATCGTTTCTCTGCAAAAGAAACCTTGGCTCCACGATATTTGTAAATAGAGCTGTTCAATTCAACTTCGATTTGTGATTCTTGCTTTATAGGATCAATTTTCTTTATTCCTTTTTGTTTCTTCAGGAATTCATCAACATCAATCAACTTTCCACCAGCGCTACCACCTTTTTCTCCAAGAGCTATAATCTTTGTAGCAACTTTATAAAAAGTATCGCCATGATCTACTAATACAACCGTATGTTTCTTTGCCAGTGCTACCACATTGTTGTATATAGACTTCTTTTCCTCACCGGATAATCCTGCTAATGGTTCATCCAACACAATAATCAAATCAGAAAGCTGCGTGGTAAAAACCTGAACCATTCTTAATCTCTGAAGTTCTCCACCTGACAATGTTGGTATTGCTCTGTGAAAACATAAATGGCCAAGATTAAGTTCAATTGCCTTGTCTATAAAGGCTTTCAAGTTTTTAATTGTAAATGTTAACCTATCATCGGTTACTTTCTTCGCGATTCTCTCGATCTTAGGCGCTAATTCTGCAAAAGGTACTGTCATAAACTCACCTATCGACAAACCTTCCACTTTATATTCATCAAATAGCGCATTGTACTTTTTACCATGACAGCACTCACATTCAAACTCAGAATAGAAGCTCTTTCCAATACCAACACCCGGAAGCATAGGTTCACCAGTAAGCACGCCATGGAATTTTGTCGTTCTACTTGAAAGTGCATTAACTTTTTTATATCGAACCTGGTACTTTTCAGTGCTTTCACCATATAAAAGTAGTTGCTTTTCTTTATCGGATAAATCTCTAAAAGTTTTATCACTATCAATTTTATGATCCGCACAGAAACGCTCAATCATCTGTGCAAAAAAATCTTTATATCGATTCCAGCATCTAAAAGGCACCTTTTTCAATGGTATGTTAAAATCGACTATTTTGTTATAATCTAACTTGCTAACATAACCAAGGCCATGGCACTCTTCGCACAGATTACTCTCCTTGTTAAGGACAAAAAAATCTTCAGTTAACCCAAGCGCCACTGCATAAATCAACCCAATACTTCTATTTAATCCAAAATATGTTCCTATTGTAGAACGCATATTATTGTTATGGTTAGACTGCTTAATCGGAACCGCTGCTACCATATTACTGAAGGAACGAACCTTATACGAAGGCTCGCTCACTTCATCAGCAAACATAGACATAAATTCGTGTTGGCCAATCTGCGCAATCGTATCATACGCAAGAGATGACTTTCCACTTCCAGACGGTCCGACTATAAGGTTAACGCCTTTTTTAGCAATGCTAACATCAATATTTTTCAGATTGTTTGTTTCTATGCCTTCAATTACGATGCTTTCACCCATATAATCATCCTTCCGAAATAATCCTATATAAATCCTTAATCAGGAAGTCCAATGTTAATTTTGAATGTGTACAGAAACGCTCATCTAAATCATGGATAGTATTACCCTTCTTTAAATGCATAGCATTAATTGGACATCCACCACCACAAATGCCTAATGCTGGACAATCCTGACATTCTTCTTTATTGACCGGTGTTAACTGCGACCACTCAATAAAATCCTTATGCTTAGAAGCATCGAATTCTTTGTCATCAACATTAGAAACGAAATACTGCTTATTGTGCAAGCATCCATGGCAAATACCAACCTGGCCATTTGGTGCAATTACAATCTGTCCACCACCTGTTGCAGCACAATCAGAAAAATAAACTTGAGACTTTGTAAATGATTTCAGTTTTCTCATAATACGGTCTTCATAAATACCGCGTTTTCTAAGTTCTACGAACTCATCAAGAATAAACTGTGCAGCTTTCTCGTTGTATTCTTGAGGTACTACAAAGTTTTCATCTGACATCATAATGTTAAATCCAAATGATGTAACGCCATACTTATCAACAAGCTCTAAGATAGCTTTTGTATCCTTTATTGTTTCCTCACTCAATGTAACTGATAATGAAACATCAACACCAATATTTTTACACATATCCAATGTCTTAAGAATCTTATTAAATACATTGTTTCCAGCTACATCCACTCTCATACTATTGGCTTCTTCTGTAAATCCATCAACAGAAATAGCAATAGCCACTCCAAGTTCTTTTAGCTTTAATGCACGCTCTTCTGTAAGCAACAATCCGTTAGAAACCATAGAAAGCTCCATGTTTTTAACGCATTTTTCAACGTCTCTTAAGGCATTGATTTTTTCTGCAATATAAACCAATACATCATAATTTACCAATGGCTCTCCGCCATAGAAAATGATAGCTGGCTTATTATCTTCAAAGTCGAGCCCTGAAAGTTTGATCTGATTTATAAAGAAATCTATCGCCTTATCAGCAGTCTCTTTTGACATATTTTCAAGTGAGAAATTACTTCTCTTACACTCATCGTTATTACCCAGGAAGCAGTATTTGCATGCAAGGTTACACTGCTCACTTGTAATCATATAACATACATTGATCGCCGGGCTTGGTATTCTACTTCTTACAAACTGTAATACCTTATCATCATCCTCTTCAGAATGATTTAATATTTTATATTTTACTAATTCGTCTACGGTAGCTTTTAACTCTTCTGGTGCATCTGAATAATCAGTGCAAAAAGGGCCTACAAGCCATGCCTGTAAGCCCTCATACGCATCTTTCTTCAAATACACTGGTTTCATTCTCAATGAATGGTACAAAGCCACACTGTCACCCAAATCAAATGTATGGGCGTATCTGGATAATCTAACCATCGGACTTCCTCCACTGTATTTTGTTTTAATTATTGATTTGCGTTGTGTATATATAATTCGCTATGTTTGCAATCAATAATTATTATTCCCAATCAAGTTCATCCAAGTCAGGAATATTACGACAAGAGCAGCTACATGTACATGAATTGCAAGCTACACAAGCACACTTAGCCATAACAACTGCCTCATCACAAATTGTACCAAACATCTTTGCGTAATCTACACTATTAGCACTCATCTTACATTTCCTCCCAATCTAATCCTTCAGTCATAATAACTGAACATGAACATTTGCAACTGCACTTGCAACCAGTGCACTGAGACATACAAGCTGCTGCACTAGCAATTGCCTTTTCATTGATGTTTCCAAGCATTTTCTCATAAGAATCTACATTATAATTTAACATACAAATACCTCCTTGTACACTTTGATACACTAATACTACCACTCACTTGTACATGTTGTCAATGAATATTTCAAATATATCGATTCTTTCGTGATTATCATTTTTCATACCAAAGCAACTATATATAGTGTATTTGCTCTATTTATAACACTATAAATTGTGTTCTGGAAAATTTTTACTAACGTCATGAAAAACATTTAAAATTGCCCGCAAACCCTTTATTTACAATGCTTTCAGCCATTTTCGAATAACTCGAATATATCGAATAATTTTTTATTAAAACCTCTGTAAACACTTAGCATTCAAAACATTTTTTATAGTCTTTTCAACTAAAAAAAGCCGGTAAGCAAACCACTCTCGGTTCACCTACCGGCCATTTAACTGTATCTCTTATTCAGTTGCAACCTCAAACTCCATTCCATCATAAAATTTTATCTTTAGCCTGCCATCTTCGAACACTGTAATGTGGTCCATTACCGCCATCATAAGTTCTGGATCAAACTCCTTAATTGGTCCTGCTTCAACATGCTTCATAAGAAGTCTGGTTTTATACCTTAGCAATACATCATCACTCTTTATATTCGCTTCCCATTTTTGTTCTGTTATCTCATTCCAGCTCATAACAAACAGCTTGGTGAAGGTTTCATCGGTGACGTACCTGTTGCTGCAAACCTTATGACCGTATGCCTTGTTGCAGGAGCCGCAGCGCCACTTGGTTATCTTTGTCCCTGCTCTGGTCGTGTACTTTACTCTGGAATAAATATTTCCGCAATTCCCACAGATAATCTTGGCATAAAATGGGTTCTTTTTGCTCATCTGCCCGTAAGCATTTGTGAAATGGTCCTTACATTACTGGGCCCTTCTTTCAAGCTCTGCCTGGACTGCTTCCCATGTTTCAATATCAATAATCGGTTCATGGTCTTCTTCAATATGGTACATCTGAACACTACCGTCATTTATAACTCGTCTCTTGGAAAGGAAATCGGCTGTATAGCTTTTCTGCAGAATGGCATCTCCCATGTACTTCTCATTTCGAAGCATGGAGTCCAGCGTACTTGCCTGCCAGTTATACTTTCCATCCCAGTTCTTTATCTTCTCAGCCTTAAATATCCTGGCAATATAATCAACCGTTTTCCCGGACATGAATTCCTCATAAAGCCTAACCACTATCTTGGCCTGCTGCCTGTTTACAACAAGGTGCCCTTCCTCATCCGTATCATACCCTAAGATGATGTGACCCCCAAAAGTTAGACTTTTTAGCGTAGCAGTTTTCGGCTGCTACGCATTTTTATGCAGCCAAGTGGGTGAGCCGATATTCCACTGGACTCATCCAACCTAGTTTTTCTTTTATTCGTTGTTCATTATAATACTTTATGTATCGTTCAATTTCCTTTTTCAGTTTCTCGTAGCTGTAATACACCTCTCCATAGTACATTTCTTGTTTGAGTAATCCAAAAAAATTTTCCATAACAGCATTATCATGACAGTTACCTTTTCGTGACATACTTTGAAAGATTCGTTCTTTCTTTAATTTCTGAACATATGTCTTCTTTTGGTACGCCCATCCCTGATCCGAATGAAAGGTTCTTCGGTATGGACAATCAGCCGTTCTCTCAATTGCTTCTTCTAATGCGTCTGCTACATTTTTAAATGAGGCAATCTTACTTATGCGGAAACTTATAATTTCTCCATTATACATATCCATAAATGGATCCAGATACAGCTTATTCATTGTCATATGGCCTTTTTTATCTACTTCATAATACTTGAATTCGGTTGTATCTGTAGTAATTTTCTGATGGGGAATCGATGTATAAAATCTTCTACGAATTCTATTTTTGACCGTTTTTCCCACTTTACCTTTGTATGAATTATACTTTCTGCTTTTTCTGGTAAACGATGTTACCTGTAATCCAAGTTTCTTCATAATTCGTTGAACTTTCTTTTTATTGACAACAAGTCCTTGTTTCCGCAGTTCTCCAAATATTCTTCGATACCCATAATTCTTATTCTTCTCTTGAATTTTCTGTATCTTTTCTTCAAGATCTTGATCTGGATTTTCTCGGTTAAATCTCTTTTGCCAATACATATAGGTTGCTTTTGCCATGCCAGTATACGAGAGAAGGTCTTTTAGTTTGAATTCTCTTCGGAGACTGTTTATGATTCGCGCCGTTCTCTCATTTTTGCTTCGTCCTCTAATCGCAGTCTCCTCAATTCTTTTAAAAACGCATTCTCTATTCTTAACTCATGAAGCTTCGCTTCTAATTCTTTTACATGTTCAATACTTGTATCAGTATCTTCTTTCTCAAATCTTGAAAGAATTTTTCCATTTGGCGTATTCGTATCCAATGCTTTCTGTAGTCCTTTCTTTTTTGGCCTTAATGCATCAGGACCGCCAGATCGGTATTGACAAACCCAGTGAGAAATGAGATTCGGATTTATAATGCCTGTTTGCAAAGAGACTTCCTTATACGAAAGTTTACTAGACAAATATAATTTTACCACAGTAAGCTTTTTTTCAAAAGAGTAGTTGAAAGCTTTTTGCGAAATTTTTAGTCCATCATCTCCATACATTTGATATGCAACAATCCATCTTTGAAGTTGAGAACGATTTGAATAACCATACTTTTTAATAACAGTACGTATTCCGCCTTCACCATTCAGATAGGCAGTAACGAGTGCCTTCTTTTGTTCAAAACTATATTTAACCATAAAAGCCAACCTCCCAAGTGTTAGATTCTTGGTCTAACTTTTGGGGGGCGGCTCAGGAAAGGACGGTGAAACATGGCAGACAGAAAGCGAAAGATCGTGCTGCGCGTCCCCGTGATGCAGGAGGAACGGGAATTGATCGAACAGAAAATGGCGCTGCTCCATACGAAGAATTTTTCAGCCTACTCCAGGAAGATGCTCATTAACGGCTATATCGTCAACATGGACACCACCGACATCCGAGCGCAGACCGCCGAAATACAGAAAATCGGCGTCAACGTCAATCAGATTGCAAAGCGACTGAACAGCATGGGGCCGGTGTATGCACAGGACATCGAAGATATAAAAGGGGCGTTGGCACAGATATGGCAGTTACAAAGATACATCCTATCAAGTCAACGCTGAAAAAAGCCCTGGACTACATCGAAAACCCGGACAAGGCCGACGACAAACTGCTGGTATCCTCCTTTGCCTGCTCTTATGAAACAGCGGACATTGAATTTGAAATGCTGCTGGCACAGGCATACCAAAAGGGCAACAATCTGGCCCACCACCTGATACAGTCCTTTGCTCCCGACGAGGCCACGGCGAAACTGGCCCATGAGATCGGAAAGCAGCTTGCCGATGAAGTTCTGCAAGGGAAATATCCCTATGTGCTGACTACCCACATAGACAAAGGCCACGTCCATAATCATCTGATTTTTTGCGCCGTGGATATGGTCAATCAGCGCAAGTACATTTCCAATAAACAGAGATATGCCTACATCCGGCGCACCAGCGACCGGCTGTGTAAAGAACACGGATTGTCCGTGGTGAAGCCCGGCCAGAGTAAGGGCAAGAGCTACGCCGAGTGGGATGCCCAGCGGAAAGGGACAAGCTGGAAAGCGAAGCTCAAAGCCGCCATTGATGCTGCCATCCCGCAGGCCAAAGACTTTGACGATTTTCTCCAGCTCATGCAGGCGCAGGGCTATAAGATCAAACAGGGTAAATTTATTTCATTCCGCGCCCCCGGACAGGAACGCTTCACCCGCTGCAAGACGCTGGGGGAATCCTACACAGGAGAGGCGATCAAAGAGCGTATCAAAGGCCGCGTTATCACCAGAGCGCCCAAAGAACGCAAGGGAATCTCTCTGCGGATTGATTTGGAAAACAGCATCAAGGCCCAGCAGTCGGCGGGCTATGAGAAGTGGGCGAAGCTCCACAACTTGAAGCAGGCCGCAAAGACGCTGAATTTCCTGACGGAACACGGAATAGACACCTACCCGGATTTGGAAAGCAAGGTGGCCGAGATCACCGCCGCCAGCGACGAGGCCGCCGCTGCCTTAAAAGCCGTGGATCACCGGCTTGCAGATATGGCAATGCTGATAAAGAATATTTCCACCTCCAAGCAGCTCCGGCCCATGGCCATGTAATACCGCAAGGCAAGGGACAAAGCGCGGTTCCGGCGTGAGCATGAAAGCACGTTGATCTTGTATGAAGCTGCGGCAAATGCCCTAAAGGAACAGGACGTGACGAAGCTCCCCGATCTGTACGCCTTAAAAGCCGAGTACAAACGGCTAGCCGAGGAAAAGGAACGGCTGTATGAACAGTACGGCGAAGCGAAAAAGCAGATGCAGGAATACGGTATCATCAAGCAGAATGTGAACGGCATTTTGCGGGTGACGCCATGAAAGGAATGGTCGCAAGAGCTATGAGTTTACCGAGAATGAATTACCCGCAATATCGCAAGGCCCGGAAGCTGGTGCGGGAGTGCTGCAACTACTGCGACGGGAACTGTCTGCTGCTGGACGATGGCGAAGAATGTGTTTTTGTTCAGAGCATTTCCTATTCGCTGCTGTGTCGGTTGTTCCGGGCTGCTGTTCTCCCGCTGGATGCGGCCCTGTGTGCCGAGATCACGAAAGACCGGGACGAGGTGAAACGCTGCTCCGAGTGTGGAGCTACATTTATGCCGAAGTCCAACCGGGCTAAATACTGCCCAGCCTGCGCCAAACGGATGCGCCGCCGCAAAGAGGCAGAACGACAGCGGAAAAGATACTAGTAATCTACGCATTTAGGGCCTTAAAAAGCCCGCTATTCCGGGACTTTTCCGGCATGGTTGGCGGGGTGGTAGGATGATTTATTATATACCCAGATAAACGCTTGTCTAAATGCGTAGAAATAGGCAAAAAGAAAATACGCCGGACGCAGTTATGTGGTAGCTTGCGTCCGGCTTTCTAATAGATGAAACTTAGAAAGTGTGCTATAATTATTTTATTGAGATTAAAGCAATATCAATATAAGGGAGGGCGTGATTCCATGTCAGCTTCAATAGATTTTTCTGAAATTCGTGAAATGACCATAGCATTCTCAGG
>OGOG01003985.1_pt1 | contig 10671 bp, 10 predicted proteins | sample 1552581 | NCBI WGS metagenome assembly OGOG01 (sample SAMEA2580152, study PRJEB22360) | human gut metagenome | biome: human gut; feature: human-associated habitat; material: faeces | place: Denmark | collected 2008/2010 | reverse complement strand
TGTCTTAATACTAGTTCTAATGATAGTAGGAATCAGTTATGCAGCTTTTAAGTTTACTGGGCTAGGTAAGAGGGAAAATACTATAACAACAGGTGCTATAACGATGAAGTATACAGAAACAACTAATACAATAAGTATGAATAATGCTCTACCAACAACTGATGCTACTGGAAAAGTAAGATTAACAGCTGGAGAATACTTTGATTTTACTTTGTCAGGTACAATTAAAGGATCAGAAAACATCAACTGGGAAATAGCAGCAGAAGATGTAACAACATCATCTAGAAAGATAGATGGTAAATATATAAAACTATATTTAACAAGTCTAGATGAAAATAATAATGAAACAGAGGTAATGGCACCAACTGTATATACAGCTGAATCAACAGAAAATACATATACAGGAAGACCTACTAATATGATGAGTTTAGCTAAAGGAACAACCTCCACAAGCTTCTCTACAAAATACCGTCTTAGAATGTATGTAGATGAGTCATATAATCCCCAAGGAGATGGGGGAAACTTAGCATTTAGTATAAAGATAAATACTTATGGTAAGACAGGAAATGCTATGCCAGAGACTGGACCAGTAGCAAAGGTATTACTTTCTGGAGTAGGAGATAATGGGGTAATAGATACATCAGATTCTGAACAAACATTTATTACAGGAACTGATCCTAATAACTACATATGGTATAGTGGAAAATTATGGCGAGCAGTATCAATAGATCCAAGCGATAACTCGGTAAAATTAGTAACACAGTGGAATATATCAAATTTACCATATAATGCAGATGGTAATACCGCTTTCCAAGGTAGCTATATGGAACAGTGGTTAAATGATACATCAATAGATGGTTTTTTAGGTAATTTAAGAGAACCAGATAAATTTATTAAAACCGATAGTGTTTGGAATGCTACTTTAACCACTGCTACCACTAAACCAGAAAAAACCACCATGGTAACAGATGCAGTAAGTTTACTAAATATTTATGAATATACGATGAGTTATAAAAATTCAACATCTTCAACTGGATATTTGAATAATGGTTTGTATTGGTGGACGTTGACACCTTATAGTACCTCGAACGTCCGTTACGTCTACTACTACGGTGGTACTGACCGCAACAATAGTCCGGCGTATTCGTACGGCTCTCGCCCATCTATAAATCTAAAATCTGACGTGAAAATTATAGACGGTGATGGAACTGTTGATAATCCATACAGGCTTCAAGGTGATAATGATAATCCAACAGGAACCTTGCTATCAACAAGATATAGCGGTGAATATATAAGCTTTGGAACAGGAGAAAACAATCTATATCGAATAGTAAGTCATGAAAATGGAACTGGTACTAAAATAACAAGTGTTATACCGCTAAAGGATAGTGGTAATTATAAAAGGATGTCTTTTGGAAGTAATGTAACATTCTCTAAAGATAATCCAATAGGAACCTTCTTAAATAGTGAATATTTAACAAGTGGTACTTATCTAACTAGGGACCAAGTAAATATGATAGAAGATAATACAACATGGTATTTGGGAACTGTAGGTAGTGGAACAAATTATAGATTGGCAAAATATCGAGATGCAACAGGTAGTAATCTGACAACATCAACTACTACTGCCAAAATAGGACTACTAAGAATGGGTGAATTAATGGCAGGACAATTTGATAAAAGTGGTAATAATACTATTTATTGGACATTAACACCATATGTTACCTCGCACGTCCGTCTCGTCAACAACCGCGGCGATGCCAGCGGCAATGTTCCGACGTATTCGGCCGGCTCTCGCCCATCTATGAATCTAAAATCTAATGTAATAATAACAGGTGGAGATGGTACTAAGAATAGTCCGTTCAGAATAAAATTAGGTAGTTAGTAAATAATAGTCATAAATATTTCATAAGTATTTATGACTTTTTATTATTCTTTTATCATAAGATTACATAGGAGTTGATCTTGTGAAGAAAATAATAGAAATACTATTTGCTTGTCTTTTAGTATTTGCAAGTTTCTTTTATACTGATAAAGTTGTATCTATGATGGAAGATAAAGATCCAGTGATGATTAAAATAAAAAAAGAAAAGAAATCATTAGAAGAAGAGTCTATTAATGCTAAAGTAAATGGAGAATACTTAGTACCAGGTTATAGTGGATTAGTAGTAGATTTAGATAAAAGTTTTAATAAGATGAAAAAGTATGGGGGATATAATGAGTCATTAATTGTCTTTAAAGAAAGTACTCCAACTATATCGGTAGATGAATATTATGATAAATATATAGTAAGTGGTAATGGCTTTACTAATTATATATCATTAGTATTTGAAATTACTGATAAGGAACTATTACCAAAGATAAAAGATATTTTAAAAGAAAATGATGTTAGAGCGACATTCTTTGTAGATGGAGTGTTATTAAAAGAAGATAACATTTTAGTTACTAGTTTGCTACAGGACTTTCATGAGATAGAATTATTAAACTATAAGGGAAGTTATGATAGACTTGTATTTGAAGAGGCTCTTGATACTTTGCAAGTTATTGCTAATAAACGTGGTAAATACTGTCTTGCTAAGTATGACCAAAAAGAAATATTAGAACTATGTAGTAAAGAAAAGATGCATACTATTATTCCAACTATCCAAATTAGTAGTAATCCATATCTTTCATTAAAAGGAAAACTAAGAGAAGGATCAATCATTTCAATTACTCCTACTAAAGAAAATATCAGTGAGTTAGATGTGGTTATTAAATATATAAAACAAAGGGGATATACCCTTGATACTTTAGAACAATTACTTAGTGAAGCAAGAAATATTACGGAGAAGTGATATTTCTTTTTCTATCTAGTTTAAACCTATGATATAATTTAAGAAGAATGGAGAAGATATGATGAAAATAACAAAAGAAATAAATAAAGAAATATTTAGAGCATATGATATAAGAGGAATAGCAGATAGAGATTTAACAGATGATGTTATTTATACTATTGCTAGAAGTTTTGCTACTCATATTAGAAGAATGGGTAAAGATACTTGTGTAATAGGTCATGATAATAGATTATCATCAGAAAGAATTCATAAAGCTTTAACTAGTGGATTAATTGATAGCGGAGTTAATATTTTAGACTTAGAATTAACTACTACTCCAATGTATTATTATGCTTGTATCTATGAAAAAGTTGATTGTGGTATTATGATAACAGCTAGTCATAATCCTAAAGAAGATAATGGACTTAAGTTTGCTTTTAAAGATTATTTGAATGCTAAGGGAGAAGAGATAACTGACTTCTATGAAGAAACTATTAAAGGAGATTTCTTAGATGGAGTTGGTAGTGTTAGAAAGATAAATGTTAAAGAAGAATATTTTAATGCTATTAAAGATGGACTAGAGTTTGGTGATAAGAGAATAAAAGCGGTATTAGACCCAGGTAATGGAACGACATCAATAATCTTGAAAGACTTATATAGTATGTTTCCAATTGATTTTACTATTATCAATGGAGAAAGTGATGGAACATTTCCTAATCATCACCCAGATCCATCAATTGAAGCTAATTTAGAACAATTAAAAGCTAAAGTGTTAGAAACTGGTGCTGATATTGGTGTTAGCTTTGATGGGGATGGTGATAGAGTAGGAGTTATTACTAATGAAGGTAAATTTTTACCATGCGACTATTATATGATTTTAATTATTAGAGATATAATTGATAAAGTTAAGAATAAAACATTTCTATATGATGTAAAATGTAGTAAATCATTAGAAGATGAAATAATAAAACTAGGAGGTAGTCCTGTTTGCTATCGTACAGGTAACAGCTATACAAGAAGTAGAGTAGCAGAACTTGATATGCCTTTTGGTGGAGAATTATCAGGACATATCTACTTTAGAGATAGATTCTTAGGCTTCGATAGTGGTTTATATGCTGGACTTAGAATAATAGAATTATTATCTAGAAATAGTAAAAATATAACAGAGTTATTAAGTGGCATAAATCATTATGAAGCAACACCAGAGTTAAAATATAAATCAACTGATGAGAAAAAGATAGAAGTAGTAGAAAAAGTTATAGAATATTGTAAGAAAAAGCATTATAATATTAATACGATTGATGGTGTTAGAGTAACATTTACTGATGGGTGGGCTAGTGTTAGATATAGTAATACAGGACCTAATATAACATCTAGATTTGAAGCTACTACTAAGAAAAGATTAGAAGAGATTAAATGTGAGTTTGAAAGCTTAATAGATAAATATAATAAATAGGAGGAGTCTTATGAAAATAGCAATTACAGCCGGTGGTACTGGAGGACATATTTTTCCAGCTTTAGCAATTATAAATAAGATTAAATCTCATGATAAGAATAGTAAGTTCTTATATTTTGGTACTACTGATCGAATGGAGAAAGATATTATTCCAGAAAAAGGTATACCTTATATTGGTATTCAAATGAAAGGATTAAATAGAAAGAATATCTTAAAAAACATTACTGTTCTTAAAATATATTTAGCTGCTATTAAGAAAGCAGAAGTAGAACTTAAGAAATTTAAACCTGATATTGTAATAGGGGTAGGTGGTTATATCACGGCTCCTGTTTTGGTAGCTGCTAATCATCTTGGTATTAAGACTATAATTCATGAACAAAATTCTATTCCAGGTGTATCCAATAAACTACTATCTCACTTTGTTAATAAGATTTGTGTCTCTTTTAAAGAAAGTGAAGCCTATTTTCCTAAGAAGAAAACTATTTATACTGGAAACCCTAGAAGTGAAGAAATTCTATCAATGGAAAAGGGAAAAAGAGAAGACTTTGGTTTTAATCGTAAGAGTAAATTTATTATTCTTGTTATGGGATCACTTGGTTCTTTAACAATGACTAAAAAAATGAAAGAGTTGATTCCTTCTTTTAAAGATAAAGACTATCAAGTATTAGTAGTAACAGGAAAAAATTATTATGATGATTATAAAGATGTTAAGACACCCACTAATGTTAAAATAGTAGCATTTTATGATGCTAAATATATGAAAGATGCTGATTTGATAATCACAAGAAGTGGAGCATCTACTATAGCCGAGGTAACTGCGTTACTACTTCCTTCTATTATGATACCAAGTCCTTATGTTACACATAATCATCAATATAAGAATGCTAAAGCTCTAGAAGATAAGAAAGCTTGTAAAATATTAGAAGAAAAAGACTTTTGTAAAGAAAATTTATTATCATTAATAGATGAATGTTTTAAAAAAGAAGTGTATAATGAAATGAGAAAAAATTTAAAAGAATTTTCTTGCCCAAATAGTGCAGAAGCTATTTATAAAGAAATTATGAGATTAGTAAGGAATGAAGAATAATGAATATATTTTTAGAACAAGTAGAAGAAAAAGAACTAGGAAGAATTATATATGATGCTGATTTATCTAAATATACCACTTATAAAGTAGGAGGTAAGGCAAGAGCTATAATTTATCCTAAAGATAGAAGATGTTTAGTTGAATTATGTAAGTTAATTAAGACTTATCATATTAAATATAAAATATTAGGAAATGGTAGTAATTTATTATTTAGTGATGAACTATATGATGGCGTTTTGATAAAATTAGATGAATTTGATAAGATAGAATTTGTTCGTAATAAAGTTATTTGTGGAGCAGGAGCTTCTTTAATGAAAGTAGCAAGGGAAGCTATGAAACGAAGCCTAGCAGGAGTTGAGTTTGCATCAGGGATACCTGGTACTATTGGAGGAGCAATCTACATGAATGCTGGAGCTTATAAAAGTGATATGGGGTATATTACTACTAATGTAACTGTCTTGACAGATGATTTAAAAATAATTACTTTAACTAATAGTGAGATGGACTTTCATTATAGAAGTTCATATCTTCAGAAACATAAGAATTTTATTTGTCTAGAAGCAGTATTAAAGCTTACTAAAGGTGATAGAAAAGAAATAGAAGAAATTACTAAAGAGCGAAGAGAGCGAAGAATGGAATCTCAACCTTTAGAATATCCTTCTGCTGGTAGTGTTTTTAGAAATCCAGAAGGAATGTATGCAGGAAAACTAATTGAAGACTTAGGACTTAAAGGATTAACTAAAGGTGGAGCAGAAGTAAGTTTAAAACATGCTAATTTTGTTATTAATAAAGATGGAGCTACGGCTAAAGATATTCATGATTTAATAGTATTTGTTCATGATGCTGTTCTTGATAGATATGGTGTTGATTTGAAAATAGAACAAGAATTTGTTAATTGGGAGTAGTCTATGACAAAAATAAAGAAGAAAAAGAGGTTAAAACTTATACCATTTTTACTATTTGTCTTAGTAATTACTGGCGCTTTCTTTTTAGTTGATGTTTTACTAGATACAAGAGTTGAAAACATAGTAATAAAAGGTAATAAACTAGTAACTGATCAACAAATAATAGATGAAGCAGGTCTTGGTAATTACCCAAGCTTTTATAAAACAACTTCTTATAATATTAAAAAGGCTTTAGAAAAGAACTCATTTATAAAAGAGGTTAAAGTTAAAAGAAGTTTTTATCATGTAATAACAATAGAAGTTAGTGAATATAAGGTATTACTAAAGAAGGAGACAACTGGTAAATTAGTCTTAGAAAATATGAATGAAGTAACAACTGATCAAGAAATACCATATACGGTGCCAAGATTAGTAAATGATGTACCTAAGAATAAATATAGTAAATTATTAAAGAATCTTTTAAAAGTAAAAAGAAGTGTCAGAAGTAGTATTAGTGAGTTTTATTATGATCCTAATGAATTTGATAAAGATAGATTCTTGTTATATATGGATGATGGTAATAGTGTTTATTTAACTCTTACTAAATTCAGAATGATTAATTACTATAATGATGTTTTACCACAACTTGATGGTAAGAAAGGAATACTTTATCTAGATTCTGGAAATCATTTTCAAATAATGGAAAGCTAGAAACGTCTTAATTTTGATAGACGGAGTATAAATTTATCGTAATAGACCACTATGTTGACGAATACCTGATAATAATGAAGATAAATCATTGCTGGTGACATTCTAAAAAATGATTAACATGTTAACTAAAATATGTTGACAAATATGTAAAAGTTATCTATAATATTAATTACAAACGGAAAGGAGTGTAATTATGGCTGTTAAGATTCGTTTAATGAGAATGGGTGCTAAAAAAAGACCAACTTATCGTATCGTAGTAACTGACTCTAGAGCTAGACGTGATGGAGAATATCTTGAATTAGTGGGAACTTATAATCCACTAGAAAAAGAAAATACTACTAAGATTAATGAAGAAGTAGCACTTAAATGGTTAGACCGTGGAGCAATTCCTTCTGATACTGTTCGTAGTTTATTGAAAAATGAAGGTATTATGAAGAAATTTGCTGAAAATAAAACTAAAAAGGAATCAAAATAATGGATTTAGTAAAACTTGTAACAACTCTTGTTGAAGGAGTTGTAGTTAATAAAGAAGATGTTAGTGTTAAAGAGTTTTCATCTGATGACGCTATTATTATTGAAATATTAGTTAAAGAAGAAGATATGGGTAGATTAATTGGTAAAAATGGTAAAATAATTAATGCTATTCGTACTCTTTGTCAAGCTAGTAGTTATCTAAATGGTAATAAGTATGTAAAGATTAATGCTGATAAGTTTTAGGGATAGAGATATCCTTTTTTTATTGTTAAAAGACAATTTTTATATTATACTTATAGTGGGAGGATAAGAAATGAAAAAAATGGAAAAAAGAGTAGTAAGTGCTATTGTTATGATTTTAATATTTGTGCCACTATTATTACTAGGAGGAATGACTTTCTCAGTATTTATGACACTACTTGCTATAGCTGGTATTTATGAGCTTATTAAAGTAAGAGAAAAAACTAAAGAATTTCCAAAGATAGTTATTATTTTTGCTTACTTTATAGTTTTATTCTTAACATTATTAAGTTATAATCAAAATGTATTTACTTATATGGTTGATTATAGAGCTTTTGCAATATTAATATTTATCTTTTTATTACCTTTATTATTCGTTAATAGTAAGGAAAATATGTATAATATTAATGATGCTTTATATATGATAGGATCATCTATATTTATTGGTTTATCATTTGGACTTATTATTCTAATAAGAAATTATGATTTAAACTACCTAATATATATATTATTAATAACTACAATGACTGATGTTTTTGCTTATCTTACAGGATTTTATATAGGTGAACATAAACTTTGTCCCACTATTAGTCCTAATAAGACAATAGAAGGTTTAATAGGAGGTTTAACAATGGGAACTTTTGTTGCTTCAACTTTCTATTTTACAGTAGTTAATTCTAATATGTCTTTAGTATTAATTATCTTTATAACCTTCTTTTTATCACTAATAGGTCAGCTAGGTGATTTGGTATTCTCTAGTATTAAAAGAACTTATAAAGTAAAAGATTATTCATCATTGATACCAGGACATGGGGGAATACTTGATAGATTTGATAGTCTAATCTTTGTAGCCTTAGCGTTCATTTTATTTGTAGGAATTTTATAGGAGGGGCACATGGTAACATTATTAATATTTATTCTTATTCTAGGAACAATTATCTTTATACATGAAGGTGGACATTTTCTCTTTGCTAAATTAACAGGAATTTATGTTCATGAATTTGCTCTTGGAATGGGACCTAAACTTATATCACACAAAGGAAAAGAGACAACTTATTCCCTAAGACTTATTCCAATTGGAGGATTTTGTCAATTGGCTGGTGAAGAAGGAGAAGAAGAAGATATTCCAAAGGATAGAACTTTACAAGGTAAAAAAGCTTGGCAAAGATTTCTAGTAATGTTTTTTGGAGCTGGTTTTAACTTTATATCAGCGATATTGATGTTATTCTTTATTGGTCTTATTTGGGGAAGTCCATCATCAGTCCCTTTAATTACTAATGTTAATAAAGGATCAAAAGCAGCAGTTGCTGGACTTGAAAAAGGAGATATCATCAAGGAAATAAATGGTCATAAAATTAATACAAGAGATGATATTTCTTTATATCTTACGATTGATAAACATGATAAAGCAACTAAATTTGTTGTTACTAAAGAGGATGGTAGTACAAAAACTTATAAAGTAACCCCAGAAAAGAAGATAAAAGATGACCAAGTAACTTATGTTTATGGTATTGGTTTTAAAGAGAAAAAGGAATATGGATTAGGACATGCACTAAATTATATGGTAACAAAAACAGGAGCTTTATTTAGACAAATGTGGGTAACTGTTGCTAGTTTATTTACTGGTGGTATTAAAGTAAAACAATTATCAGGTCCCGTTGGAATTTATGAAGTAGTAGGTAGTCAAAGAGCAGGAGGTCTTGCTAATTTACTATATCTATTTGCTTTCTTATCAATAAATGTAGGTTTCATTAACTTATTACCATTACCAGCTTTTGATGGAGGACATATCTTATTTATCATTATCGAAAAAATAAAGGGAAGTCCAGTAAAACCAGAAACAGAAGCAATGATTCATACGATTGGTTTATTCCTACTTATGATTTTAATGGTCTATGTAACATTTAATGATATTTTAAGATTATTCTAATACAGGAGATTTTAAATGAAAAGGGTAGATAAAAAAGATAAAGTAATAATGCTTTTAACCATAATAATTCTGATATTAGTAGTTCTTCTAGTATTGGTAATTGGAATGAAAAGTCTTAGTAAAACAACTACTAATGATAATAATACTAAAAAAGAAGATAAAGTAGAAATAAAGGAAGAAACTTTAACTAGTGAAGAGAAAAATAGTATTGTTAATAAAATTAAAGAGTATGATAACTATTTTATTTCCTTTGATGGGACTAAGAATCCGCTTGAGATGACTAATCAAGAAAAATTTGAGTTCTATTTAAAAAACAATTATGGAAAGTTTAAAACAGGAGTAAGTAGTAAAGAAATTGAAGAATATTTACAAAAAGAATTTGGTAGTAAAGTTACTTTTAATCCAATAGATGAATATTTATGTGAAATTGATAATCTACCATTAATCACTTATGATAAAAATAATGACTTATATAAAGCCGATTATAGTGAACATGGTCATGATGGTGGATCAACTACTTCAATTTATAATTACTATGTAAGTGGTGTTAAGAAAAAGGATAATAAAATAACTTATACAGTAAAAGTAAGAAAGATGTTTTCTAACTTTGTTAATGTAGGAGTCGTTTATAAATTCTATGGTAGTTATACTGATGCTTTGAATGATAAAAATAAGGTATTTAACTTATTTGATATATATGGAAATACAGCATTAGATGGTAGTGATGAAGAATTTAGAAAAAAGCTAGATACTCAGTATGAAAAGTATAAAGGTATGTTTAAGATATATACTTATACTTTTGAAACAGATAGTGATATAGAAAATAGTTATTTAGTATCTCTAACGAAATAGTCTTTATATAGAGACTTTTTCTTTTTACGAGAAATATTAAAAAAATAAATTTTCTTTTAGATAAGTAGTGTTGTGTGTTACAATATAGGTGTATTAATAATCTATAAAGAAGGTGTTAATGTGGCAAAAAAGAAGACTAAAAGAGAAAAGAAGAAAGGTTTTGCTTATAGTAGTGAATTATATGGAGTAATATTTTTACTTGCTGGTATTATTGGAATTGGTAA
>OGOG01003983.1_pt1 | contig 10673 bp, 10 predicted proteins | sample 1552581 | NCBI WGS metagenome assembly OGOG01 (sample SAMEA2580152, study PRJEB22360) | human gut metagenome | biome: human gut; feature: human-associated habitat; material: faeces | place: Denmark | collected 2008/2010 | reverse complement strand
CCACAACAGCAGCTTATCTTCCGGCTGGTTGCTGCGGGTGGCCTCCCGCAGCATTTTGATGTCATACGCAAAATCGCTCTGATAGTATGCGGTGTTCTGGTGCATAATGGCTTCCAACGCAGCGATCACATCCATATTTTCAAACTTCTGCACGGTTTACACCTCCAATTCTTTTGTCTCTTCCCGTGGCGGTGTTTGTTTGCTTTGCTCCTTTTTCGCGGCATCCAGCTGTGCCCGGATGCCTCCTTTCTGTTTTTAGGCAAAGAAAAAGCCGCAGGCTTTTTGTGAAAGTCTGCGGCTGTAAAGCAAAATCGCTTTGTCTTACTTTGCCATGGAAGGTATTCAATATTGTCGCTGAGGCGAAATCGTTTCTTACGGTAGTAACGTTTCTTACGGTAGTAAAATGGTAGTAAATTCGGGGCTTAACATCCCGAAAAGCGAGGATTCATCAGGGTTTTCAGACTTGTTCATATCCTGCCATGAGATAACAATAGCCGGGTATCCGCTTTGCTCCAAAAAGTGCGGTACCGGGCTGTGGCGATATTCTCCTGCTTATTTCCATCCGCGGGCGGTGGGATCCAGCATTTCGGCGGCGGAATAGATCAGCGCGTTGCAGATGGCCGCCGCCACGTTGCTGCCGCCCTTGCGGCCCATGGCAACAATGGCGGGCACGCCGTGGCTTTCGCACACGGCAAACAGGCGCTCCTTGCTTTCCACCACGTTCACAAAGCCCACCGGCACACCGATAACCAGCGCCGGGCGCAGGCCGTTTTCAATTTTCTCGGCAATCGTCAGCAGGGCGGTGGGGGCGTTGCCCACGGCCAGCACGGCGCCGGGGTATTCGGCCGCAGCCTTGTGCATGGCGGCCACGGCGAGGGCGGCGCCCGCCTGTTTGGCCGCTTCAGCCACAGCGGGGTCCGCCATAAAGCAGAGTGCCTGCCCGCCCAGCTTGGCCAGGCCCGGCTTGGTGATGCCTGCCAGGGCCATGTTGGTATCGGTGATGATCGTTGCCCCGGCGTGCATAGCAGCAATACCGGCGGCTACCGCGCCGGGGGTAAAGTGCAGGGTCTGCGCATAGTCAAAATCCGCGGTGGTGTGGATGACCCGCTTGACTACAGGGGCGTTTTCCGGCGGGATGTCCAGCCCGCGCTGGGCCAGCTCCCCGGCAATAATTTTCATGCTGGTGCGTTCAATATCGGAGGGCAGGTGGTGCTGCGGCATCATTGGTCATTTCCCCTTTCGGCGGGCTGTGCAAGGCCCATAGCCGCATACACGGCGGCCAGATCCAGGTTATGGCGTACCCCATCGGCCAGCAGATCCAGCTGCTGGGTACGGTATTCCTGCATGGAGATCGGTGCTGCCGCGGCGGGGTCAATCCCCTTGCGGCGGCAAAGATAGGCGGCAAACTGCTCGGTCAGCTCACCGCTGTCAAACAGGCCGTGCAGGTAGGTGCCAAACACCTGGCCCTGCACGCAGCCTTCGGGGGTGCCGTCCGCCAGGGTGCAGAACGGCGCGCCCTGCACAGTGGTGCGCCCGGTGTGGATCTCGTACCCAGTCAGGTGCGCCCCGGCAAAGGGCTCCGCCGTCACGGTCGCCTGGCTTTGGGTGCGGCGCTTTTCGGCGGTAAATGTGGTTTGGGTGGGCAGCAGGCCAAGGCCGCGCAGGGTTTGCGGGCGGCCGCTTTCGGTGCCTTCCGGGTCGGCCAGGGTCTGGCCCAGCATCTGGTAGCCGCCGCACACCCCCAGCACCGGCGTGCCGCGCCGGGCCAGCTTGCTGATGGCTGCTTCCAGCCCGCACTGGCGCAGCCACAGCAAGTCGTCCACGGTATTTTTTGTACCGGGCAGGATCACACAATCCGGCGCGCCAAGCTCGCGGGTGGTCTGCACATAGCGCACGCCAAGCAGCGGGTGCTGCTCCAGCGGCATAAAGTCCGTAAAGTTGAAAATAGGCGGCAGCCGCACAATGGCAGCATCCAGCGGCTTGACGGCATTTTTGACCTGCAGCCGGTCGGAAAGCGAATCCTCGTCCTCAATATCCGCCTTTAAGTACGGCACAACGCCAAACACCGGCAGGTGGGTTTTCTCTTCCAGCATGGCAAGGCCGGGGCGCAGAATCCCAACATCGCCGCGGAACTTGTTGATGATAAGCCCTTTGATGCGCGCCCGTTCGTCCGGCTCCAGCAGTTCCACCGTGCCAAACAGCTGGGCAAACACGCCGCCGCGGTCAATATCACCCACCAGCAGCACAGGGGCATCCACCAGCTTGGCCAGCCCCATGTTCACGATGTCATCGGCTTTCAGGTTGATTTCAGCCGGGCTGCCCGCGCCCTCGATGACGATAATATCAAAATCGTCCGCCAGGCTGTTGTAAGCCGCCAGAATATCGGGGATGAGCTGTTTTTTACGGCGGAAATACTCCGCCGCCGGCATCTGGCCGCGCACTTCCCCGTTGACGATCACCTGGCTGCCAATATCGCTGCTGGGCTTGAGCAGGATGGGGTTCATCCGCACATCCGGTTCCACCCCGGCTGCCTGGGCCTGCACCACCTGGGCGCGGCCCATTTCCAGCCCGTCACGGGTCACAAAGCTGTTCAGTGCCATGTTCTGGCTTTTGAACGGGGCCACCCGCCAGCCATCCTGGGCAAAAATGCGGCAGAGCGCCGCGCACAGCAGGCTTTTGCCCGCGCCGCTCATGGTGCCCTGCACCATAATACATTTTGCTTTGCTCATTTTAGTACCTCCCGCATGGTCTGCAGCAGCTGTTCGTTTTCCGGCGCGGTGCGCACAGCGGTGCGGTACCAGCCGGCGCTCAGCCCCGGGTAATTGCCGCAGCTGCGCAGGCAGACGCCCCGCTGCTGCAAGGCCGCACCCAGCGTTTCCGGCGCACGGAACAACAGGTAGTTGGCGCTGCCCTCGATCACCTGCAGCCCCAGTGCCCGCAGCCCGGCCGCCAGTCTGGGACGCTGGTCGGCAATCAGGGCGCGGACGGCATCGGCATAGGCGGTTTCCCGCAAAGCGGCAGCGCCCGCAGCCTGCGCCAGGCTGGATACCCCCCACGGCTGGCCTGCGGCCTGCATTTTGGCCAGCAGTGCGGTGTTGGAACACAAGGCATACCCCAGCCGCACCCCGGCCATGGCGTACAGTTTGGTGAACGCTTTCAGAATAACAAGGTTGGGCGCGGTTTGCAAAAGCGGTTTGGCCGTCAGGGCATCCCGCTGCTGCAAAAAGTCCAGAAAGCACTCATCCACCACCAGCACGGCCCCACAGTCCGCACAGCGGCGCACCAGGCGCTGCACCAGCTCCGGCGGGGTAATTTGCCCGGTAGGGTTATTGGGCTGGCACAAAAACACCAGGTCAATGCTCTGGTTCACTGCCTGCACAAAGGCTTCCGTTACGGCAAAATCATCGGCCTCATGCAGGGTTTTCCGCTTTACTTCGCAGCCAACGCTTTCCAGTGCGGCGGCATACTCGGCAAAGGTGGGGGCGGGCAGCAGGGCGCGGCGGGGCTTGAGCGCCCACACCAGCCGGTAGATCAGATCCGCCGCCCCGTTGCCGCACAAAATCCACGGTTCCGGCAGCTGTTCCGCCCGGCTGAGTGCCGTGCGCAGCTCCCGGCAAAGGGGGTCCGGATAGCGGTCCGCAGTGGGCAGAGCCGCAACGATGGCATCCGCCACGCCCTGGGGCAGGCCAAGCGGGCTGACATTGGCCGAAAAATCCAGCGCATCATGCCCAAAGCGGGCGCGGTAGCCCGCCCAATCACCGCCATGTACCAGTTCCATTCCGTTCTCCCCTTTTCGTTGTTACATCGCCAGCACCAGCAGGCGCAGGGCAATGCCCAACACCAAAGCCAGCAGGCTTTCGGCATACATCATGCGGTCGGCCCGCAAAATGTCCTTTGGTTCCACGGGGCGCAGCGCATCCCCAATGGTGGGTTTATCATAATACTCGCCAAAATAGTAGGCGGGGCCCGCCAGCTGCACGCCCAGGGCACCGGCGCAGGCGCTTTCGGTCTGGGCGCTGTTGGGGCTGGCATGGTTGCGGCGGTCCCGCCGCCAGATCTTCCATGCGCCGCGGGCACTGCTGCCGGTCAGGGCGGCAGCGGCCACCCACAGCAGCCCGGCCAGGCGGCTGGGCAGATAGTTGGCCACGTCGTCCAATCTGGCAGCGGCACGGCCAAAATACAGGTATTTCTGGTTTTTGTAGCCCAGCATGCTGTCCATCGTGTTGATGGCCTTATAGGTCAGCGCCAGCGGCGCGCCGCCCAGCAGCATGTACAATAGCGGGGCAATCACGCCATCGCTGGCGTTTTCGGCCACGGTTTCCACAGCGGCTTTGGTCACGCCCTCCGCCGTCAGGTTTTGGGTATCGCGCCCCACAATGCGGGCCACGGCCTTGCGGGCGGCGGGCAGATCCTGCTTTTGCAGCTCTTTGTACACATTGCGGCTTTCCTGCACAAGGCCCCTGGCGGCCAATGCCTGGGCGCACCAGAACATCTGCACGGCAAGCCCCGCCAGCGGGTGCAGCGCCGCCGCCAGCCTGCACACCAGCGCTGTGATGAGGAACGTGCCCACCGGCAAAATGGCGGCCAGCACCGCCCCGCCGCAAAGCTCCCCCTGCGGCGTTTGGGGAAATTGTGCGCGCAGGCGTTTTTCCAGCGCGGTGATGGCTTTGCCCATCAGCACAACGGGATGCGGCAGCCAAGCCGGGTCGCCAAAAATGGCATCCAGCACAAAGCCACCCAAAACGGCCCAGCAAATCAGCATGGTAACTCCTTTGTATACTGCACGGTTTTGACCACGCGCAGGGTTTTCTGGTGTACCCAATCGGCGGCATCCAGCACAAAGCCGCCCGCCGCGGGAGCACACCAGGAATAATAGTTTTTATGGGGCACGGCGAACCGTTCCAGCGCCGCCATCTGGGTGCCGCCGTGGGCAACGATCACCAGCTGCGGTTCCCCCGCCGCCAAAGCGGCATCCACCAGCGCGGCAAATGCTGTGCAGACACGCTGGCAGAATTCCGCCTTGCTTTCCCCGCCCGGGCAGCGGCCTTCGCAGCCGGTTTCCACCCAGGCGCGGTACTGGGGGTCGTGCTCCATCTCCCGGTAATTGCGGCCCTCAAACACGCCAAAGTCCATCTCTTTCAGCCCGTCTGCCACAACCAGCTCCGCGTCGGGGAAAAGCACTTCCGCCGTCTGCCGGGTGCGCTGCAAGGAAGTAATCATGACTGTTTTGGGAGCAAAATCCGCCCGGCGCAGCTGGGCAAGGCCCTGCGGGCACAGCGGTACATCCCGCCTGCCCTGGTAGCGCTTTTCCAGGTTTTCCTGCGTTAAGCCGTGACGCAGCAGGTAGATCAGCATGGCGGCAGCTCCCCTTTCAGCACGGTGGGCAGGCTGCAGAACATCTGCACCACACAGTCGGCCCGCTCAGCCAGCAGGCAGGCAAGGCGGCCGGCGGCTTCCCGCGCGGCGCGCTGGGCGGGGTCAATGGGCACCACGCCGCCGCCAACCTCGGTGGCGGTTACTACGTCATATTGGGCAAGCTCGTCCGCAAGGGCGGGCAGGCTTTCGGCATTGGCGGCAAGGGTCTGCACCTCGTAAATCTGCCGCCCGCCAAAGGGTTTGGCAAAGGTACGCTTGCCGCTGTACAGCGGGCCGGTAATAAACAGCATGTTACAAAAACCCCTTCCACTGGCAAAACACAAGGGCCGCCAGCATATACAGTTCCGCTTTTTGCAAAAACCACCCGGCCAGGTCCCCGGTAATACCGCCAAACTGCTTGACCGCCACACGGTGGTAGCGCCACAGGGCAACCCCTGCCGCCAGCGCCAGCACGCCGCCGCCCAGGGCAAAAAGTGCCACTGCCAGCACAATGCTAAGGCATCCCAGCACCCGGCGCACCGTGGTGCGGTCCGCCGCCGTGGCAAACGTGTGCGCAAGGCCGGTATTTTTGGCCAGGGGAAAGGCCGCCACTGCGTAACCGGAGCAGGCACGCTCCAGCACCAGCGCCAGCAGCCAGACAGCCCCCACCTGCGGGGTAAACTGCACGCAGCAGCACAGCGCAAAGTAGGCCACAAAGTAGCTGCACAGCCGGATCACGGCGAACGCGCCGCAGTGCGGGTCCTTGAGAATATCGAGCTTTTTCTGGGTATCGCCATAGCTGCAAAGGGCGTCACAGGTGTCGGCGTAACCATCCAGATGGATGCCGCCCGTGACCCAGACAGGGATCAGGCAAAAGCCCGCCGCGCGCACCATGGCGGGCAGCGGCAGGCTGGCGCACACGTACCACAGCACGCCGCACAGCACCCCCACCAGCGGGAAGGCACAGAGCGAATACCGCATGTTTTTCTCGTTCCAGTCAAACTGCGGCACCGGCACAGCCGAGAACATGGCAAATGCCACGGCGATCGTCTGCAAAACTGTCATGGGCGTTCCCCTCCTTTGTAGTACACCGGCAGGCCGCACACCACGCGGCAGACGGCGTCGGCTTTGGCGGCAACGGCATTGTTGACCATGGCAAGGGCCTGCAAATAAAGGTCTGTCTCCCCGGCATAGTCCGCCCCGCCGCTGAATACCTCGTTGCTGACGATGATAAGATGGTTGCATTGTGCGGCGATTGCCTCGATCCCCGCCAGCATTTTTTCCGCCGCCTGCTTGGGCGGCAGGCAGCTGCCATCGGGGCGGTACAGCTCATTGGCGGCCAGGTTGCCCAAATCTTCCAGCAGGGCGGTGCCCTGCTGCGGCAGGCGGACCAAGTGCAGGTTTTGGGGACATTCCACGGTAGCAAACTGTTTTTGCGCCCGCATGGCGCGGTGTTTGGCTACCCGCGCGGCGCACTCGGCGTCCCACACCTGCATGGTGGCAAGGTAATAGCGCGGGCCGCCGCTCTGCACGGCAAGGTGCTCCGCATAGGCGCTTTTGCCGCTGGCTGCGCCGCCGATAACCAGCGTCAGCATTGTGGGGTGTACGGCGCAATGCCGCCCTCCGCAAAGGAATAGCAGCCGCGGTAGACGGCCAAAGCCATATCCCACAGTGGGATGGAAGCCACCGCGCCGGTGCCCTCGCCCAGATGCAGGTTGGCGGTGATGAGCGGCGCTTTGCCCAAAGCATCCAGCACCATATGGGCGGCAGGTTCCGCCGAAACATGGCTGGCAAACACCGCCTTGGCTGCTGCGGGGCAGAGCCGCACCGCGCACAGCGCCGCCACGCTGCTGATAAAGCCATCCATCAAAATGGGCACACCCTCCAGCGCGCCGCCCAAAAACATGCCGCACAGCCCGGCAATATCAAACCCGCCCAGCTTGGCCAGCACATCCAGCGGGTCAGCGGGATTGGGCTGGTTGCGGGCAATGCCGCGCCGGATCGCATCAATCTTGCGGGCAAGCCCTGCATCCGAAAGCCCGGCCCCGCGTCCGGTCATGCTCTGCACGGGGGCACCCAGCAGCACGCTTGCCACGGCGCTGGAGGTTGTGGTGTTGCCAATGCCCATCTCCCCCGTTGCTAACAGTTGAACTCCCTGCTGCTTTTGTCCGCGCACCAGCGCAATGCCGCAGCCGATGGCCTGCACGGCCTGGGCGCGGGTCATGGCCGGGCCGCAGGTAAAATCTTTGGTGCCGGGGGCAATGCGGCAGTCCTGCACGCCGGGCACCGGGGCACCGGCAATGCCCATATCCACCGGCACAACGCTGCAATGGGCGGCAGCTGCCATCTGGCACACGCTGGTGCGCCGCGCGGCAAGGTTTTGCAGCACCGCGCGGGTCACGCTGGCATCGGTTTGGCTCACGCCCTGGGCCACCACGCCGTTATCGGCGCACAGCACCAGCACGGCGCGGCGGGCAAAATCCAGCTCCGGGGTGCCGGTCAGGGCGGCGGCGTCCTCCAGCATGGTTTCCAGGCTGCCCAGCCCGCCCAGCGGTTTGGCCAGCGCGGCCCAGTGGGCGTGCGCCGCGGCGCGGGCAGCTTCATCGGGCGGGGTGATGGTTTGCAGCCGTGTGTTCAGTTCAGGTTCCGTCATACCGTTCTCCCTGTTTTTGTTTGGGCATACTGCGCCGCAGCCGTTACAAAGCGCTGCGGCAGCGGGGTGCCCGCCCAGTATAGATGCGGGAACCCCGCATACAGATGCCCGTTGGCAAAGCCGCAGTCCCAATGGCGGCCATTGGCTTTTTGGGCGGCAAAAGCGGTGCCGTTGCAGGTGGAATCCCAATGGTGGAACTCATGCACGGGCACCGGCTCCCCTGCGCGGAAGAGCATGCTGTCCGCCTGCGGGGTGAGCGCAGCATAGCCAAAGCGCACCAGCCGCCCCACGCGGAACCCCTGCCCCGGCAGCACACCCGCCATGGGGTGGGCGGTTCCGGCGTCATCTTCCAGCGTTTGGCCCAGGTACAAAAAGCCGCCGCATTCCGCCACGGTGGGCAGGCCGCGCTGCACGGCGGTGTTTATGGCGCAGCGCATGGCGGTGTTGGCCGCCAGCTGGGCAGCGTACAGCTCCGGGTAGCCGCCCGGCAGGTACAGCCCGCCGATATGTTGCGGCAGCGCGGCATCCCGCAGCGGGCTGAAATAGCAAAGCTCTGCGCCTGCGGCCTGCAGGCTTTCCAGCGTTTCGGCATAGGTAAAGCAGAACGCTTCATCCTGTGCCACGGCAATGCGCACGGTGGGTGCTGCGGCCTGAACCGCAGGGGCCATTGGGGCCGGGCGGTCAAACAGGGCCAGCAGCCGCGGCCAGTCGATATTTTTTTGCGCGGCGGCGGTCAAAATCTGAATTTTTTGCTGCAAATCAGCAATTTCGCCCGCGGTTTTCAGCCCCAGGTGGCGGCTTTCGATGGCGGCATCCGGCATGGGGGGCAGAAAGCCCACCACCGGCAGGCCGGTTTCCCGTTCCAGCATGGGGGCCAACAGCTTGTACAGCATCTCGGTGCAGTCGTTCAGCAGAACGCCCGCAATGTGGTGCGGCGTGCGGAACGCTTTTAAGCCTTGCAGCTGGGCGGCCAGCGTTAAACTGGCCCCCTTGGGGCGCACCACCAGCAGCACCGGCAAGTCCAGCACATCGGCGGTGTGCCAGGCGCTGGCGGCAGCGCTTACGCCGCCAAGGCCGTCATAATAGCCCATGGCACCCTCACACACCGCGCTGCCATGGCCCGCCGCGCCGCTGGTGTACAGCCGTCGCACGGTCTGCGGGGTGGAGAAAAACAAGTCCAGATTGTGGCTGGGCACCCCCAGCACGGCGCGGTGAAACATGGGGTCAATGTAATCCGGCCCGCACTTGAACGCGCAGGGCTCCAGCCCGCGGGCTTTCAGGGCGGAAAGCAGGGCGCAGGCGGCGGTGGTTTTTCCGCTGCCGGAACTGGGCGCGGCCAAAAGCAGCTGCAGCATTCTCATTCCCTCACGATCAAAAATACCGGGTTGTTGGCCATCATCAGGTGCAGGCTGCCTGCCGCCTTGCTGCGGCTTACGGCAATCTGGGTCACCTGTGCGGCCAGCCCGTGGGCGGCCAGGGCGGCAATACTCTGCTGCAAGGTTTCCAGCGCAATGGCGGCGATACAGAGCCGGGTCTGCGGGTTGGCGGCCAGGGCGGCATCTACAATGGCCTGCATATTGCCCTTGCTGCCGCCGATGAAAACAGCATCCGGCGCGGGCAGATTTTGCAGCGCTTCAGGGGCTTTGCCCGCGATCAGCGTTAAGTTACTGGCGGCAAATTTGGCCTGGTTCTGGCGAACCAGCGTGCAGGCATCGGCATCACATTCCACCGCGTACACCTGACCCATGGGGGCGGCCAGCGCCATTTCCACGCTCACGCTGCCCGTTCCGGCACCGACATCCCACAGGGTATCAGTGGGAGCAACGGCCAGCTTGGCCAGCGCGGCGGCGCGCACCTCCTGCTTGGTCATCGGCGTTTTGCCGCGGATGAAGGCTTCATCCGGCAGGCCGGGCACGCGGGGCTGCGGTTTGGGGCAGGGCTCCACCAGCAGCACGCTGAGCGGCGCAAAGCTGCCGCCCGCCAGCGTTTGCACCGTATCGGTGATAACCTTTTGCTGCGGGGTGCCAAGGTTCTCACCAACCGTGGCCTGCACCGCGCCAAAGCCTGCAGCGGCTAGAATCTCACACAGCGCGGCGGGGCTGGTATTGCGCCCGCCCGTCAAAAAAAAGGTCGGGCGGTCGCTCCGGCACTCTGCCGCAGGGGCGCAGGCACATCCGTGGGCGCTGACAAGGTGCCAGTTCTGCCACGGCCTGCCCAGCGCCGCGGCCAACAGCTGTACGCTGGAAATCCCCGGCAGCACCGTTACTTCCGCCCCCTGTGCCCGCAGCTTGGACACCAGCGCTGCAGCACCGGAATAAAAGCCGGTATCCCCGCTGTAAACCAGCGCGGCGGTCTGGCAGGGCTCCGCTTGCAGGCAGGCCAGCACTTCATCCGGCAGGTAAATTGGCTTGCGGTTGGGGGTACAGCCATCCGGCAGGTTTTGCAGCAGCCGCTTTGCCCCCAGAATCAGCCCTGCCGTTTGCAGGGCCTGCAAGCCCTGGGCAGTCAAACTGCCGGGCAGCCCGCTGCCCATGCCAACCAATGTAATCTTCATAACAGCTCCCTGCATCGTTGCAAAATTTCTTCGGCGGTTTCGCCGCATTCCTCCGGGCGGCGCAGCACAACCAGCGTGGCCTCGCTTTGGGCGGCAGCCTGGGCTTTTTCG
>OGOG01003981.1_pt1 | contig 10678 bp, 11 predicted proteins | sample 1552581 | NCBI WGS metagenome assembly OGOG01 (sample SAMEA2580152, study PRJEB22360) | human gut metagenome | biome: human gut; feature: human-associated habitat; material: faeces | place: Denmark | collected 2008/2010 | reverse complement strand
GAGGCCGATGAGGTCGACGAGTTGAACGGCACCGTGCTCGCTAGCGTTGGCGACGGCAAGGCGGCCGCGAGCGACAGCGAGGGCGTGCAGGGCGCAAACGGCACGCAGCGCCAGACTTTCGGCGAGACGCGCACGGGCATCGTCACTATCAAGAACGGCAACGGCATCAACGGCGTGGGCGCCGAGGCGCTCGAGCGCATCAAACCGCTCGGGTATACCGCCGACGCCTCCAACGCGAACAGCTTCAGCTACGAGGAGACCGTGGTCGTCTTCGATACGCCCGATCAGCGCGTTTACGCCGAGGAGCTCATCGACGCCCTCGGCTGCGGCCGCGCCGTGCAGAACACCGACGGCGAGTACGTCTACGACGGCGACTTCCTCATCCTGATCGGTAGTGATTGGCAGTAGGAAGCCGTGCATCTCATCAACCGAAAGGGCCCCGCATTGGGGCCCTTTTGCGAGCAAAGGAGTCCCATGCGATTTGTTTCGTGGAATGTGAACGGCATTCGTGCTGTGCTGAAGAAGAACTTCCTGGAAGTGTTCGACGCCTTCGACGCGGACATCTTCGCCATTCAGGAGACGAAGTGCCAGGTGGGTCAGGTGGAGCTGGATCTGCCGGGCTACCACCAGTACTGGAGCGCCGCCGAAAAGAAGGGGTATTCGGGCACGGCGGTGTTCACCCGTGAGGAGCCGCTGCGCGTGCTGCACGGTTTGGGCAACGAGTACCTGGACGCCGAGGGGCGCATCGTGGCCTGCGAGTTTCCCCAGTTCTGGTTCGTGAACGTGTACACGCCGAACTCCCAGATGGAACTTGCGCGCATCGACCATCGCATGGAATGGGACGACGCGTTCCGCGACTTCTGCAAGGGGCTCGAGGCCGGCGTCCTGCCCGACGGCAGCGCCAGCGATCCGAAGCCGGTGGTGATGTGCGGCGACTTCAACGTGGCCCACGAGGAGATCGACCTGAAGAACCCGGGCCCCAACCGCGGGGCATCGGGCTTCTCCGATGAGGAGCGCGGGAAGTTCACCGAGCTGGTGGACGCCGGTTTCACCGACACGTTCCGTTTGCTGCACCCGGACGAGACGGGCCGCTACAGCTGGTGGAGTTATCGGTTCCGCGCTCGCTCGACGAACGCGGGATGGCGCATCGACTACTTCCTCGTGAGCGATGAACTGCGCGATAAGGTGGTGGCCGCGAGCATCTACGACGACGTGGAGGGCTCCGACCACTGCCCGGTCGGCCTCGAGCTGGATATATAAATGCTGAAGATAACCGTCGTTGCCGTGGGCAAGCTGAAGGAGAAGTTCTGGACGGCGGCCTGCGACGAGTATCTGAAGCGGCTGCGCCCCTACGCGAAAGTGACCGTGGCCGAGATTCCCGATGTCGATCCGGCCCGCGCAGGCGGCGTGGAGGCGGCCCGCGAGCGCGAGGGCGTAGGCATTCTGGCGGCGGTGCCGGAAGGCGCGCACGTCATCCTCATGGCCATCGAGGGAAAGCAGCGCTCAAGCGTCGATTTCTCCTGCCACCTGGACGATTTAGCCCTGCGCGGTGCAAGCGAGCTCGCCTTCGTCATCGGCGGTTCCGACGGTGTGAGCGACGCCGTGCGCGCCCGTGCCGACGAGACGTTCTCCTTCGGCCCGGTCACCCTGCCCCACAATCTGGCTCGCGTGGTGCTCCTCGAGCAGCTCTACCGCGCCTTCAAAATCTCTCGCGGCGAGCCCTACCACAAGTAGCGCCGCTTTTCGACGTCTAGTCAAAAGTGGGAAAGCGGTGTGCCCAGTTTTGGGCAGAAGCCCGCGCGTCCCCTTCCTATACTGGCCTCATTCGCCAAGAGGGGGCGCAACCGCGAGGGATGAGCCCTCCTCTGACGGCGATTCGGCGCCGCAATGTGCGCCGCCGCTCTTACGAGAGAAAGAGGAGGAGTATGGAAGAGAAAGAGCAATTCGCTCCCACCGAGATCGTGAAGGACGGCAAGGTCACGCGCCGCACCTTCGTGAAGGGCGCGGGCTGGCTGACCATCACGTCCGCCATCGGCGCCAGTGCCCTTGGCTGCGCCCCGGCCCAGAAGAGCGAGAGCGAAGATGACAAGCTGGCCGAGACCGGCCCGGTGGCCGATCCCGAGGAGGGCTTCACCTACAAAAGCGCCTGCTGCTCGGTGAACTGCACCTCGCGCTGCCATCTGCGCGCCCGCGTGAAGGACGACAAGATCTACACCGTCACCCCCGGTCAGATGCCCGGGCGCGACGATTACGCCAACTGCTGCCTGCGCTCCATCGGCCTGGGCACGCGCACCCACGACGAGAACGTGCGCGTCATGCACCCCATGAAGCGCACCGGCGAGCGCGGCAGCGGCGAGTTCGAGCAGATCACCTGGGAGCAGGCCATCGACGAGATCGCCGAGCGCATGGAGGCCACCAAGGCGCAGTACGGCCCTAAAGCCTGCGGCTTCTACTCGTTCACGGGCAACCTGTCGAAGCTTTCCTGGGAGGCGCCCACCCGTTTCGCCGGCACTTATGGCGCCACCGTCTTCGATATCGAGGGCATCATGGGCGACCACGGCGCCACCATGGGCATGACGCTGTGCTTCGGCCAGGGCCGCGGCGCTCACGACACGCGCGACTATATGAACTCGAACATGGTGGTGCTCTGGGGCCGCAACGTGGCCGACACCCACACCTCCGAGTTCCGCTACCTTGTGAAAGCCCGCGAAAACGGCGCCAAGATCGTCGTGGTGGATCCGCGCCTGTGCTCCACGGCGGCCATCGCCGATCAATGGATCCCCATCAAGGCTCAAACCGACCCGGCGCTGGCCCTCGGCATGATGAACGTCATCATCAGCAAGGACCTGCACGCGAAGGACTGGCTCGTGGCCAACTCCGTGGCGCCCTTCCTCGTGCGCGAGTCCGATGGCGCGATGCTGCGCGACGGCGAGGGCGAGGACGCCGCCTGGATGGTGTGGGACACGGCGGCCGGCAAGGCGGTGCCCAACACCACCGAGGGCGTGACCGCCGCGCTCTCCGGCACCTTCGACGTGAACGGCGAGACCTGCCGCACCGCCTTCGACCACCTGTGCGACGAGGTCTCCAAGTACACGCTGGAGTACACCTCCGAGATCACCGGGCTGGATCCCGAGGTCATCGAGGCCTTTGCCATGGACTACATCAACGCCCAGCCGGCCGGCATCCGCATGGGCCAGGGCATGCAGCGCGTCTACAACTCCCATTCGCCCTTCCGTACCGTGGCCACGCTGGCCGCTGTGGCCGGCTACATCGGCGTGGAAGGCGGCGGCGCGTCCCACGCGGGCGGCACGGCCTCTATTCGCTCGACTCCCGGCGTCACCATTCCGGCGTTCAACTACGACGAGTGGGCCGATACCGGCGCCAACGAGGTGAACATGGTGGAGAGCTCGACGCTTTACGACCAGATCATCACCAAGCAGCCGAACCCCATCGACTTCATGTGGTTCGCGAATTCGAACTTCATCAACATGAGCCCCGACTCCAACAAGATCATCAACGAGGTGCTGCCCAACATCTCCACCATCGTGACGGTGGATCCCTACTGGACCTGGACGGCGAAGTACTCCGACTACGTGCTGCCGGCCTGCAACTACTGGGAGAAATGGGACTTCCTCGATCGCTCGCCTTGGGTGTTCTTCCAAAGCCCTGCGGTGACGCCGGCCGGCGAGAGCAAGTCCGACGTCGAGATCATGTCGCTTCTGGCGGCCAAGGTGGGCCTGGGCGATTTGTGGTCGAAGACCGACGAGGAATGGGTGCGCAGCTTCGTGAACGAGGAGCATCCGGCCTGGGAGGGCTTCGATTTCGACAAGGCCGTGGAAGAGGGCATCTGGGGACGCCCCGACGGCATCTACGATTCCCAGATCGTCTTCGCCGACGGCGTGTTCAAGACGCCCTCAACGAAGTTCACTTTCTACAACGACGACCTGGTGGAATTCGAGGAGGAAGTGCCCTGCTACAAGCCCATGTTGGAGGATCCGAAGGGCCCGCTCGGCGAGAAGTACCCGCTCGTGTTTCTGCAGTACCACGACCGCATGAACGTGCACACCCAGCACATCGGTATTCCGGCGCTGGCGGGCATTCAGGACGAGCCTCTGCTGGAGATGAACCCGGTGGATGCCAAAGCCCGCGGTATTGCCGACGGCGACGTGGTGAGTATCACAAACGATCGTGGCGCCTGCAAGATGAAGGTGTTTGTCACCGAGGGCATCGTGCCCGGTACGGTGGCCACCCAAAGCGGCTGGACTCCCGACTACACCATTGAGGGCAACTACCAGACGCTGACCCACTTGACGTTGAACCCCACAGAAGAGCACATTTCCCAAACCTGCACGGCATTCTACGACGTGCTGGTGGAAGTAGAGAAGGCGTAGGTGCGACATGGCTAAGCAATATGGAATGGTGATCGACACGACTCGCTGCATGGGCTGCCAGACCTGCGCGGTTGCCTGCAAGGTATCCAACGACGTGCCCGGCGAGCTGTATTGGGCCCATGTGGAAGGACTCGAGGGCGATCTGTACCGCCCGACGGGCACCTTCCCGAAGGTGAAGATGAACTTCCGCCCCACGCTGTGCAACCACTGCGCCGAACCGGCCTGCGTGGCCAACTGCCCCACCGGCGCCATGGCGAAGCGCGAGGACAACGGCGCTGTGGTAGTGGATCAGGACGTGTGCATCGGGTGCGGCACCTGCGTGAACTCGTGCCCCTACGGGGTGCCGCAGATTGACGAGGAGGCCGGCGTGTCCTCGAAGTGCACGATGTGCTTCGATCGTCTGGACAACGACCATCGTCCGTGGTGCGTGCAGGCCTGCCCGGCCGAGGCCCGCATCGTCGGCGACCTGAACGATCCGGAAAGCGAAGTGTCGAAGTGCATCGCCGAGAAGGGCGCGGTGCCTTATTTGGAAGAGAACGGCACGACGCCTTCGGTCTATTACGTGTAAGCCCTCCCTCCCATAGGGGCAGCGACCGAGTGCCGCTGCCCCTCTTCGCTTCGAGGGAAGGCGCTTTGGTACAATGAGGTCGCGGACGCGGGGGATCGGACGCGAGAGGGGAGGGGAACTATGACGTGGACGGGAAAGAACGAGGTGCTCGACGAGGCCATCAGCCGTGCCGAGCTAGAGCGCATGCTTGACGAGGCAGGCGCCACCTATACCTCGCGGCGCATTCCGGCCGGTGCCATGGTGTTCTGGAGCGGCGAGCCGGATGGCAACCATTACTATGTTGAAAGCGGCTCGGTGGAGCTGTACGGCGTCGATGCCGCGGGGCGTAAGAAAGTCATCGACCGCTACGGCCCCGGCATGTTCTTCGGATTCCATATTCTGCGCGACACCAATCTGACGATGTCGACGGCGCAGTGCTTGGAGGACAGTCGCATTCTGGCCATTCCCAAGGAATCGTTCTTCAAGTTGCTTCGCGGAGGCTCGGATTTCTCCGAATACTGCGTGCGCTATTTGTTCGGGCTTTTGTCCATGCAGACCAATGAGATGTTGAACCAGTCGTTCTACGTGACGGCCCAACGGGTGCCCATGCTGCTCGCCAAATTGGCGGCTGAGCGTCTTGCAGAAGGCGCGGCGCAGCAAACGGTGGTGCTTCCCTACAGCAACAACGACATCGCCGACATGCTCGGTGTGAGCCGCAACTCGGTCACCTCGGTCATCTCGCGCTTGCAGGCCCAGGGGGTCATCGAGAAGCAGCGCAGTGCCATTCGCATCATCGATGCGCAGCGTCTTGTTGAGATTGCCCAGCTCGAGCAGGAGTAGGGCGCCATGGGCCGGAAACTTGCCCCACTGTTTTTCGCCGCCTTCCTCGCTTACGGCTACAACAATATCTTCATGACGCTGACCCCCTCTTTCGTGGTGGCCGCGGGAGGGACGTTGGCGGAAGCGGGGCTTCAGAACAGCGTGTATCTGGCCGCGGCAGTCCTCTTGCGCTTCGTCTTCGGCCCGGCGGCGGATCGGTGGGGCACGAAGCCGGTCATGCTCGTGGGCCTTGCGTCGTTTGTGCTCGGGGGCATTCTGTTCCCGCTGTGTGCCGAGTTCTGGCAGATGCTTTTGGTGCGCTGCGTGCAGGCGGTCGGCCTTGCTTCTTTCTGGTCGTCGGCCACAGCCACCGTTTCGGAGGCGGCGCCGCCCCAGGCGCGGGGCCGCTGGCTCCGTATCGCCTGACGACCTCCGCCTCGCTTCTTCTGGGGCCTCTTGTGGCGTTCGGGTTCGTGAAGGCCGCGGGGTTCGCCGCGTGCTTCTGGATGCTTGCTGGATGCTCTGCTGTTGCCTTGACTTGCGTTGGCGCCATGAGGCTCCCTCGCCGTCGACGCGAGCGGCTTCGGGTAAAATCCCCCTGTGTGGAAGGCTCGCTTTCTCTATCGGGAGTTGTTGGTATGGCGGTGACCGGGACGTTTGTCGCTGCCATGGGGTACGGGCTGCTGTTCAGTTTTGGAGGCACCTTCATCTCGGCTGCCGGAATGACCGAAAACGAGGGATGGTGCTTCACGCTTATTGGGCTCGGGGGCCTTGCGGCCAATCCCGTTGCCGGCATCCTCTGCGATCGCCGCGATGCGCGCCGGCTGTTCGGCGTCCATGGGCTGCTCATGGGGATGGGCGTTGCGCTCTTCGCCGTGGCGGCATCGTCTTTGCCAGCCCTTGTCGTTTCGGGCCTTTGCATCGGCTATGGCTATGCGGGCGCCATGGTGTGCGCCCAGGCTATGATTGCTCGCCAGGTGGCGGAAGGGCGCCAGGCGACGGCGCTCGCCCTGCAGCAGAACGCCATCGACGTCGGCATCGCCTCCGCGAGCGCTCTGTATGGAGCGGTGTTTTCCGTTTTTGGTGCTGCAGGCGCCGAGCCCTTTGTTTGCCAGGCATGTCTTATCGCGCTCGTCGGACTGCTGCTAGCGAAGCGTTGGGCGTCCCCGGCCCGATGACCGGCGTGCTGATCGCTACTTCTTCACGATCTCGATGGTCACCTCGGCCGGGGCGGGCAGCTCGGCGGTGCAGTGGGGGCAGCGGGTGGCGCCGACGTTGATCTCCTCCAGGCAGAAGGGACAGGTGGGGGCATGCTCGATGACTTCCTCGCCCTTGGCGTTTTTCAAGAAGGGCAGCTTCGCCGTGCCGTCCTTCATCTTGTTGAAGGCCTTCACGATCATGAACACGACCCACGCCACAATGAGGAAGTTGATGATGGCGCTGATGAACGCGCCGAAATCGATACCATTCTCGGTGCCGGCGACGGGGATGGTGAGGCCCGCGACATCGGTGCCGTTGCCGCCGGTGATGAGTTTGATGAACGGATTGATGATGTCGTCGGTCAGCGACGTGACGATGGCGGTGAACGCCGCGCCGATGATGATGCCGACGGCCATGTCGATCACGTTGCCGCGGTTGATGAACTCTTTGAACTCGGCCAGGAGGCTTTTCATGATCGATCCCTTCTTGCGTGAAACCTTCTGCCAAGGTATTATGCCGCTCTTTTGCCGCGTGTCCATAGCGTCGTGATAACATGGCGCCAACCGTTTACAAGGAGTTACGACAACCGTGGATACAGCGAAAATCGAAGTAGGCGTTCGCCTGATTTTGGAAGGCATCGGGGAAGACCCCGAGCGCGAGGGGCTGTTGGAGACGCCGGCGCGCGTGGCCCGCATGTACGAAGAGGTGCTGGGCGGCCTGGAAGAGGATCCGTCGCGGCATTTCGACGTGACCTTCGACGAGGGCCACGAGGAAATCGTGCTGGTGGGCGACATCCCCTTCTTCAGCATGTGCGAGCACCATCTGGCGCCGTTTTTCGGGAAGGCGCACGTGGCCTACATTCCCGGCGCGGACGGGCGCATCTGCGGCATCTCGAAGCTGGCGCGGCTCGTGGACGGCTTCGCCAAGCGCCCCCAGGTGCAGGAGCGCCTGACCGGGCAGATCGCCGACACGCTGGTGGAAGCGCTGCATCCCGCCGGCGTCATCGTGGTGCTGGAGGCCGAGCACATGTGCATGTCCATGCGCGGTGTGAAGAAGCCGGGCGCGAAAACGACCACGCGGGCCGTGCGCGGCTGCTTCGAAACCGATGCCGATGCGCGTTCCGAGGCGCTGTCGCTGATTTTCCGCCACTAAAGCGATGCCCGTTTCGCTGCGGGCGAGCATGAAGCATCTGCCCGCGCCAGCCTAAGCGGGCGCAAGCGAGTTGAAGGATTCCGTCCCCACTAGAAAGAAGGTTTCCCATGAAGTGCGTCATCTCCGTCCTCGGCAAGGACCGCTCCGGCGTGGTGGCCGCCATCGCCACGACGCTGGCCGACTGCGGCGCCAACATCGACGACATCTCCCAGACGATTCTCGGCGAGGGCCGCATGTTCTCCATGACCATGATGGTAACGCTGGATCCCGCCGTCGCCGACTTCAACACCGTGCAGGAGCGCCTGGCCGCCGACGGCGAGCGCCTGTCCATGCAGGTTCTCATCCAACGCGAGGACGTCTTCCAAGCGATGTACGAGATTTAGAACGCCGCTTCGATCTCGCATACGCTTGGCCCGCGCTGGGGCAGAATTGCCGCTACGGATGCGCGTCGACGGGCGATTGTGCCGCGACGGTGCCGCCGCCCGAAATTCCTGCTGCTCGCCTTCTTGATCGTTGCCGATGTCCATCGCCAGCGCTTGAGGCGTCGCTAAAGCCCACGCGCTCAGAACAAAAAAGCACATTTTCCAAGACGTCGTACCGGTTTTCCGCTCGGTTGGCTATTTGATTACCGAGAAATGCCAGGTCAGCGAGTTGCGTCTTGAGCTATGTTTCTGAGCGATTTGGAAAATGTGCTATTTTGGAAGCAACAATTTGGAAAATGTGTTTTTCTGCATCGCCGTTTTTTGCACGTACCCAATTTTGTCCATTATTTCACAATTTCCAAAACTGGCGCTGAGGGAAGCCGGAAGAGAGGGCGCCGAAACGTGCGTCGCCCTCTTGGCGAGACGTTTTCTCCTCCAGCCACGTTTCGTTTCCTCCGGAACTGCAGATGGTAGAATGCTTTCCACAAATATGCGTAATCGAAGGCAAATAGGGACGGAAGATGACCCGAATTTACACGTGCAATGTGCCCATTGAGGCGGATGTGGTGGATGCGTTCTGCTGGCTGCAGAAGGGGTTCACCGACCAGTTCGTCTACTACGATAAGCAGCGTGCCTGCCGCTATATGGGGCTGGGCCGCTGCATCGCGCTGCCCAGTTTGCGCGATGTGGAATACGAGTACGGCGAGGGCAGCCCGCTGCACGAGGTCGCGACTGGTGAGGCTGCTAGCGAGGTCGCCGGTGGGGCTGGCGCCGACCAGCCGCCGGTGTTCTTCTCGTTCAACCGTTTCGACGCCACCAACCCCGCGCCGGCCGATGAGCTGATGGCCTCGTTCCCGCGTCTGCGGTTCATGCTGCCGGAAATCGTACTCATCGAGAACGAGCGCGGGCGTTTTCTGCAGGTGAACTCGCTGGGCCCGGTGTATCCGGGGCGTGTGGCCCGCTTCACGCGCATGGTGGCCTCCGCGCCGCCCCGCCAGCGCGCGGCCGTTCCGTTCGTGCTTGAGCCCGATTCCCGCGAGGCCTGGGGCGAGGCTATGGACGCAGCGCTTGCGGCCATAGGGGAGGGCCGGGTATCGAAAGTGGTGCTCTCACGGCGGTTGCGCCTTGCGGCCGAGCATCCCTTCTCATCGAAGGATCTGCTCGTAAACCTCATCGACGGCGACGCCCGCGGCACCGTGCTTCTGTACCGCTACGCCGACGTCTTCTTCTGCGGCTGCACGCCGGAGCTTCTCGTGCGCAAGCGCGGCGATGTGGTGGAATCGATGTGCCTGGCGGGGACATGTCCCGCCGGAGCTACGGCGGCGGAGTCGGATGCACTGGCGGCGACGCTTCTGGCCGATGGGAAGAACCGCTCCGAGCACGATTATGTGGTGCAGCTCATTCGCAGCGTTCTCGACCGCGTCTGCTACGACGTGGACGTGCCTGCCACTCCCGAGATCATGCGGCTTGCCCATGTGCAGCACCTGTTCACGCCGGCCCGCGCCCGCGTGCTCGCCGGCATCACGCTGGCCGACCTCATGGAAGACCTGCATCCCACCCCCGCCGTGGCCGGCACGCCGGTGGGGGAGGCGAAGATGCTGCTGCGTGCCATCGAGCCCTACAACCGTGGATTTTACGCGGGGGCCTGCGGGTTCGTGGACGGCGCCGGCGACGGCGAGTTCTCCGTTGCCCTGCGCACCGGCGTTTTCGACGGCGAGATGGGTTATGTGTACGGCGGCTGCGGTATCGTCGGCGAAAGCGATGCGGACGCCGAGTACGAGGAAATCGATCTGAAGCTGCGCACCATCCTTTCCGCTTTCGGCGCGTAGCCTCTTGCTGCGTGGTTCTTGGGGCGCGTTTCGTGCGCTATCATGGACGGACGAAATTCGCGAAAGGAAGTGGCGATGGCCATAACGACGACTCATCAGCAGGATACGGCGCTGTTCGTGGCGGCGTTTTTCGACGAGATGGTGCGCTGGGGCGTGCGCGAGGTGGTGGTGAGCCCCGGCTCGCGGTCGACGGCTTTGGCCATGGCGGCCTACGAGTTGGAACAGCGCCGACCTTACGACCTGCGGGTTTACGTGGATATCGACGAGCGCGGGGCGGCCTTCCTCGGCCTGGGCCTTGCGAAGGCGAGCGGTCGTCCC
>OGOG01003977.1_pt1 | contig 10686 bp, 10 predicted proteins | sample 1552581 | NCBI WGS metagenome assembly OGOG01 (sample SAMEA2580152, study PRJEB22360) | human gut metagenome | biome: human gut; feature: human-associated habitat; material: faeces | place: Denmark | collected 2008/2010 | reverse complement strand
GAGCGGGCGCAGGCCAGCTCGCCGCCGCCAGACACATCCAGGCACAGCCCCTCGGCCTCGGCGATGCGCACCACCTCCTTGTTCAGGAACGCCTTCGACGCGTAAATGATGTCGGAGTTCTCGTAGCGGCTGCGGAAGGCCTCGCGGTAGGCCTCCATGCGGTGGCGCAGGTCGGCCTCGTCGAACACGTAGAGCGCGGTGCCCTCCTTGCGGGCCAGCTCCACCATGTCCACACCGCCGATGAACAGGTGGTCGTCGCGCACCTCGGCGGTCTCGGGCAGCACGGCGCCCAGCTCCATGGTGGTGCGCATATCGGGCTTCTTCGTCAGGTCTGAGGCGGGCAGGGACATTTCCGCGTCCTTTCTCGGCGTGTCACGGCGCCGCGTTGCAGCAGCGCAGGTCTCTCATGATCTGGCGCCTATGGTAACAAGGCTCTGTTTCAAGCGCTTAAAATCGGCGGCCTTCCGTGTGATAATTGGGAGGGAATGGCGGCGTGCGGCCGAGGTTCCAGCTCCTGTGGTATATTCTCGGCGACAGATAATGTCGAGCGAAATGCTCTACTTTGGAATGCCCCGAACGAAAGGACGCGAAATGGCGAAGACTGAACCTTCTATCGATCAGTGGCTGCGCGAGGCTAAGGCCGATCCGGCGGCGGCCCAGTGCGGCATGTTTCTCACCCACAACGGCGTGGTGCGTATCACCCCGAAGGCCCAGGTGCGCGAAGGCGTGGAAGGCTTGGGCGAGGTGGTGGCCGTCGAGTTCTCCTATGATGCGGAGGGTCTGGCCGCCGCCGAGGCCGAGGCGCTCACCTGGCCCGGCGTCTACTATGTGCGCACCTGGCTGAACGAGGGGCGCTGCGAGGTGGGCGATTCGCTCATGTACGTGCTCATCGGCGCCGATATCCGCCCCAACTGCATCGACGCGCTGCAGAAGCTCGTGGGTCACATCAAGAATGAGCTGGTGGTCGAGAAGGAAATTTTCGAATAGCCATAAAGCTTTTGGCAGGGCGGGGAGAGGGCGGTTTCCCAGACCTCTGCGCGCCCCCCGGAGAACGCGGCCGTTAAGAAATAGCTTCCATGTCAGCAGCAGCGGTGTTGGGATGGTACCGACTTATGTGCGTTCCTTTCGCTATTTCTTTTGCCGCGTTCGCAGGGGGATAAAGCGCGCAGCGGGCTGGGAAACCGCCCTCTCCCCGCCCTGACGGACGACTTCCAGGGCTGTCCCTGTATAATCGTTCGATCATAGAGATCTTTCGCGCTCGGGAGAGGACGTAACATGGCAGTGAAAATCGGCTTGGTGGGCACCGGCACCGTGGGCGGCGGGTGCATCGACATCATCCAGAAGCACAAGGACGACTTTTTGCGCCACTTCGGTGTGGATATCGAGCTGGCGCGCGTGTGCTCGCTGTCGCCGGCCGAGGCCGAGGCCCACGGGGTCGGCCACCTGTTCACCGACAACTTCAACAACATCATCAACGATCCTGAGATCGATATCGTGGTGGAGCTCATCGGCGGCACCACTATCGCCCGCACGGTCGTGTTGAACGCACTCGCTGCGGGCAAGAACGTGGTCACGGCCAACAAGGCGCTCATGGCCACCCACGGCAAGGAGGTCATGGAAGCCGCCGAGGCCGCCGGCAAGGAGCTGGCCTTCGAGGCGTCCGTGGGCGGCGGCATTCCCATCATCGATCCGCTGAAGCACTCGCTCATCGCCAACGAGATCACCTCGGTCATGGGCATTGTGAACGGCACCACCAACTACATGCTCACCCGCATGGCCGACAACGGCCTGTCCTACGAGGACGCCCTGCACGAGGCGCAGCAGAAGGGCTTCGCCGAGGCCGACCCCACGGCGGACGTGGGCGGGTTCGACGCGGCGGCGAAGATCGCCATCTTGGCCTCCATCGCCTTCAACTCGCGCGTGACCTTGGACGATGTCTTTACCGACGGCATCACGAATATCTCGCCGGTGGATATCGAGGCTGCTCGCGACATGGGCTACGTCATCAAGCTTCTGGCCATCGCCCATCGCCGCGAGGATGGGGTCGATGTACGCGTGCATCCCACCATGATCCCGACGAACCACCAGCTGGCCACCGTGAACGGCGTGTTCAACGCCATTTACGTGGTGGGCGACTTTGTGGGCGAGACCATGTTCTTCGGCGAGGGCGCCGGCGCGGGTGCCGCGGCTAGTGCCGTCATGGGCGACGTGCTGGAAGTTGCGCGCCACATTCAGCAGGGCGTGGCTCCCATTGTGGGCTGCACCTGCACCGACGACCTGCCCATCCTGCCCATGGACGAGCTGGTCATGCGCTATTACCTGCGTTTCTCGGTGACCGACCGTCCGGGCGTTCTGGAAACCATGGCCGGCGTGTTCGCGCGCCACAGCATCTCGGTGAAGTCTATCGTGCAGCGCGGCCGTTCCGGTGCCGAGCGCGTCGACCAGGTAGTGGTCACCCACCGCTGCCGCGAGCGCGACATCCGCGAGGCTCTGGAAGAGGCCCTGGCCCTGGACAACGTGGTGCTGGACACGCCTTCCGTCATCCGCGTGGAGGAATAAGTGATCGGCATCATTTTCGATTGCGATGGGACGCTGGTGGATTCCATGGGAGCGTGGCATGAGGTGGATCGCACGCTGGCGGCCGAGGCCGGCATCACGCTGACCGAGGCCGACGCCGAAGCCATCACCACCATGTCGCTGCCCGAGGCCAGCGCCTATCTGCATGAGCAGTGCGGTCTCGGCGAGAGCAACGAGGCGGTGCTCGAGATGATCTTCGACCGCATGCGCGCCTTCTACGCCAACGAAGTGGAGGCTCGTCCGGGCGCGCTGGCCTTCGTGCAGGCCCTGCACGAGCGCGGCGTGCCTATGGCGGTAGCCTCCTCCACGCCGGCCGATATGCTGGCCACTTGCGTGGAACGCTGTGGGTTCGCCCCCTACATGAAGACCGTCGTGTCTGTGGACGACCTGCAGACGAGCAAACGCGAACCGGCTGTTTACGACCACGCCCGCAGCTTCCTCGGCACTGATCGCGCCCACACCTGGGCTTTCGAAGATGCCGCCTACGCCCTGGACACCCTGCGCGCGGCCGGCTACCGCACTGGCGCCATCTACGACAACGACATCTCCGGCACCCGCGACCAGCTCTTCGAGCGCGCCGACTTCCTCATCGCCTCATGGGAGGATCTCGACCCCGACATCTTTCTCGCCAAGGCCGGCGCTTAAACGACAAAACCGTAAGATACGCGCAACGGCAGCGTAAGTGGATGCTGCCATGATGGAACCATCGAAATTGGGGGATGCGGAACCGCCGAAAGGCTCAATTGGGAGCACATCGCCCAGCCCGTGTCCCGCCCGAGCGAAAGGAGCCTATCATGATCACCACGCTCTGCGCTGTCGCCCTGCTCGCCGTCGCCGTCTTCGTCCTCGCCGGCTGCATTGCCACCGCGGCCCTATAAAACGGTTCACCTTTCGGCCCCCGGCGAACCTCGCGCGTCGGAGGACGATCCCTCTGACGCGCGAGTTCGTCTTACGTGGAGCGGAGACGTGAGCGCGAGAAAGCTCTTTCTAGAGGCCGAATTCCTCGAATCGCGCACGGCGAGCGGCGGCATCGGTTGCAACGAGTGCTACCTCTTCCGAGCGACCCGATTCGATCAGCGCCGTCACCAACGCGCCAAGACGCGCTTCTCCCTCTTCAAGACCTTCAGCCCGTCCCTCGCTTTCCGTTGTCTCGACGGCGATGTGCTCTAGTTTCTCGAGATCTTCCTGAAGCATGCGCCTTTGCTCCTCAAGCACGCGCTGTTGCTCCTCAAGCGTGCGCCTTTGCTCCTCGACCATGCGCCTTCGGGCCTCGAGGTCTTCCCGGTCTTCCTCGAGCATGCGTCTTAGAGTCTCGAGGTCTTCCCGGTCTTCCTCGAGCATGCGTCTCTGGATCTCCATGTCTTCCTCGAATGTCAGCAAGGCCATCTTCTCCTTTCTCCACGCTTCGTCGCCGTTCGCTGCCCTTACGGCGGCGGCTAGTTTCGTGGCGAACCGATCGTCGCCCGCTTCTCCGGTAGCAATATAGTGTAGCAGGTTTCGCAGGCGTCCCGGAGGGAGCCTGTCCCAGGCAGAGGCAGCCAAGACGACCCAGGTGAACCCATGGTCCGTTTCCACGCTCGTATTCTCCTGGCACTTTACGTTTAGCGTGTATACCGGCAGCCCCGCATTGAAGGGATCGTGCAGGCAGATGAAAACGATGTAGCAGGGAGGGAGGTTTCCGTAGTGCTCGCCACGGCGTAGTGCCAAGGTGTCCATGGCGCCCTGATAGAAGCGCAAACGGCGACCGAGTTTAGTCCGCTTGACTGTTTGCATCTCGATATTGTAAACCTCGTTCTCGGTTTTTACGTAGGCGTCGAGACGCACGCCGTGGTTGGTGAGCGTCGGACGGATATCGTTCTCGGCGATGATGTACTCAATGTTCGACACCGGTGCATCGAGGACTACTTCAAGCAGCTCGCGGCAAAGCTCCTCGTTCGTCATCAGAAGATCGAACATGGGCCAATCACTGAACTCGAGTTCGTTTTCCTTCATGGGCTTCTCCTCAAATCGATGGAAGGGGGAGGGCCACTTTATTCGATCACAACCGCATAAATGACGCGGGAAGGTCTCGTTTTGTTCCTCGCGCCGACCGCACTTGCGTCGCAAGGCCAGCTCAGTGTCCCTTTGTTAAACATCGTTGCTTGTGTCCTCGGCGTCGTACTGCTACGGTGAAGCGGTGAGAACGTTTCCGAGAAGGGCCGGCGCCATGCTGAAGGACACCATCAAGAAGCTGCGCATCCAGCAGGGATTGAGCCAGGACGAGCTGGCCGAGCGCGTCCATGTGGTGCGCCAGACCATCTCGAAGTGGGAGCGCGGCGCCTCGGTTCCCGACGCCGATTCGCTCATGGCCCTGGCGCGAGCTCTCGGCGTAAGCGCCGCCGAACTGTTGGGAGAGAGCGCGATGGCGGAGAAAGAGCCCCGCGATCTTGCGTGGGAGACCTCTCTTCTGGACGAGCGCGTTACCAGCGAGTCGCAACGGCTCGATCGCCTCGTGCGCTCCCTCAAATGGGCGCTCATCGGCGCGGCGGCTATGGCGCTGGCCTTCGGACTTTTCGTCTGGCTGCCAAACCAGCAGTTCTCATATGTGATATGGTGGGACAGCGTGGCTGACGATCCAGATTACAATAAGATTGTCTATCGCCTCAATGGCGAGGAGAAATCATTGCGGCTTCTCCTGGATCCCGAGGATCATGGGCGCGTTATCGGTTGCGCTCGGGAGCCAGGCATGGCTGAGGCCATGGACGCAGCGGAGCTGCTCAACGAGCCGGGAAGCCTAGATACGCTTTCTGAGCGAGCGAATCAAGCCATAGAGGCGATGGGAGGCACCGTGCTTCGCCACGAGCTATGGCTCCCCGCCGCCAGTCGCGAAGACGATGATCCTACCAATGACGATGTGCCTTACTCAGTTTGCTTCTACGCCGATTCCGACGACCAAGATATCCCATGGCTATGATCTGGGCTTTTGCAGTTTCTGAAGTTGAAGGTGCATTGCGCTACAGACAACGGCACCCCGCGAAATCGTGACAGGCGCTGACGCCGTCGAATGAGGAATTGTAGCTGCGGGCTGGTGGTACCAGGTGCTGTCGAGGACAATGGGAAGGCTGAGGCTAGGTGCTCTGCTAGATGAGTTTCCAGGGGCTGGCCGAACGAGTCCCCGAGATTCGCTGATATACCGTTAATAATCTAGCTAAGACTCCGAGATCGTCTCTACGGAGGTGACGGTGCCGCCGTGGTCTTCTATGTAGGTGCAGACGGCTTCTTCGAATTCGCTGGCGCTGCCTGGGATGTTGTAAAACTGCTGGACGTCGACAGCGTCGGCTATGGTGGGGGAGCCGGTGTAACTGATGACCGCTGTGGGGTCGTAGGCGTCTACGTCGATGACGAACTGGCTTGTCTGGCCGCCGAACTCATATTCTATGATAGTACGGTTGATCGCCGCTTCTTGTGTTGCTGCGGAACTCGAGAGCTCTGGTATGGCGTAGAAGGCGACGGCCAGCACAAGCACTCCTCGCCGCCGATGATCTCATTCTCCTTTCAACCATAGCGATTGCCGCCCGATCAGGCAAGCAACTGAAACTAACACGGCGGTTTCTGTGCGATACTGTGGCACAGAGTGCGATAAGGTTCGGCCGTGGTCGCAGTTGCAGGCTCGGAAAGGGGCGATGGTGCTGGCGGATTGGTGGGACAGGGTTGCCGGGCGCGCGGGGAAGCGCGAGGTGTTTCCTTCTCGGTTCGGGGAGGCGGCGGTGTATGCGATGCCGGCGGAGGACGGGTCGCTTGTGCGCATGCTGAATGTGGGCGGGGTGCTGCAGTCGGCGACCTATCTGGACGAGCGTTGGGCGACGTGCCCCTTTGCGTACCTGCGATCCTTCGACCACCTCTTCGAGGCGGCGCTTCCCGAGGCGCCGGATCCGCTGGTCGTAAACCGCGTGCTCATGCTCGGCGGCGCTGGGTTCGCCTATCCCAAGCAGCTGCTGCTGGAGCATCCGGGCGTTGCGCTGGACGTGGTGGAAATCGATCCGGCCATGGTGCAAATCGCCCGGGAAAGTTTCTTCCTTGATCGTCTGGAGATGCAGCTGGCTGCCGAGGGCCGCGCCGACGATCTGCGCATCTTCGTGGAAGACGGCGAGGCGTTCCTGCGGCGGTCGGACGGCGCCCCCTACGATGCCATCATCAACGACGTCTTCGTCGGGCGCGAGGCGGTACCGTTCTTCGCCAGCGACGAGGGCATTGCTTGCTCCCGCGCGCACTTGACGCCGGGCGGCCTGCTCATGGCCAACTGCGTCGTGGAATACACCGGCGACGCCATGTACCGCCTCTTCTCCCAGGTGGAGCGCCTGCGCGGTCACTTCGCCAACGTGTACGTCATCGACGCCTCCGACGACGAGTTCGGCGGCGCCGACAACTACCTCCTCATAGCCACCGACGGCTCCTACCCTTTCACAGGCGTCATCCCCTACGGAGATTAGGGGCAGCTGCACGATGATAGCCCGTCGATCAGGCGCTTCTCGTTCTCGGCGCGGCCCTCGACGATATAACGACGCAGGACGTCGGTGGCCCAGCGACGGAACTCAACGCCGCGCTGAGACTTCACGCGGTAGCCCACCGAGATGATGACGTCGAGGTTGTAGTATTCGACCTGCCGCTCTACCTCGCGATTCCCCTCTTTTTGAACTGTCGCAAATTTTGCGACAGTTGGTTTCGGTGAGTTCTCCAATTCCTCCTTAAGCGCGTTGGCGATATGCTTGCCAATGGTTTTGACATCGCGATCGAACAGGAGAGACATCTGAGAGCGGTTGAGCCAGATCTCGTCCTTTCCGACGTCAACCGCGACATCTAATCTCACCTCCCCATCGGAGGATTCGAAAAGGACGATGTTCGATGTGCTAGCTGCTTCAGACATGCTCAAGTCTCCTTTAGCTCCCGAGGCAGCAGGCGAGGTCGGCGCGGCGGTTGATGCCGAGCTTTCGATAGAGGTTGCGCACGTGGGTTTTCACGGTGTTGGGCGAGACGACGAGCTCCTCGGCGATTTGCGGTGCCGTGCGCCCTTCAACGAGGAGGCGCAGCACATCCTCTTCGCGGCGGGTGAGGTCGTAGGTGCGGGCGGCCTTGGCGCAGAGGGCTTCGATATCAGGCTCTTGCGGCACCTCCGGGTCGGCCAGCTGTGAGTCAGCGTAGCCGCTTTTCGCCAGTTGCAAACGCTCTGCTTCGCGCTTCATGGCGGCTTCGCGCCAGTAACGACTTAGGAAAAAGGAGGCCAGTGCGGTTGCTGCCAGCAGCGCCGCTGAGGCGATCGCGGCCGTTTTGGATGCCTGAAATCCATCCAGTGCCGGCACGACAATGGAGAGCCCGATGCTTGCGACCGACCACAGTACCGCCAGCCGTGTGCTCACATCGTCGCTGCGTCGGCGAAAGCAAGCTTGCCCGACGGCCGCGCAGGCCGCGCCTACGCCGATTAGGGCGGAAAAGACGATAATGAAGCTGGCGAAGGGAATCACGGGTTCGGCTCCTTTTCCGATTGGATGTCTCTCACTTTATCTTATTGCAGGCGCTTGCCCTAGGGTGAAAAACCTCACCATTGCCCTTTGGCCTGATCCCGTGCTAGTTTGGACTCGGTAATCGAGCGAAAAGGAGCGAGCTATGGCCGAAGAGACGAGCTTGAAGGCGTCAGAGCCGAACCGGGCGATTCGCGTTGTTGTCGGCGTCGCGGTCATAGGGGTGCTTCTGGCGGCTCTCGGCTGGATGGTGCCGCATTTCATCGCCCAGCCCGCGCGCGCTACCTTAACCCAGGAGACGCCGACGGGGATGTCCTCGGGCTACGCTCCCCATTGGAAGGCCGAGGAGATTGTGGAAGTGCCTTTTGGCGAGACCGTCGTGCTGGATGACTTGGACTGGGGAATGAAATACGACCTTGAGGCAAGCCCCTACCTGCAGGAGGACTGGGATTCCAAGACCGAAGCCGAGAGACAAGCCGCGATGGAAAGCGAGGGATGGGATGAGGAGATCGCCCCGTTCTCGGCTCGCGTCGTCGATTGCGCCATGGTGTCTCCAGCGGCGTTTACGGAATGGTATCCGCTGTACGTCGAGACGAACCTCTCGGCAGGTTCGGGAATGCTGTTCGCCGACGAGGACGTTCGCATGGTGGTGGTCGATGTAGAGGTTGGCAATCTCGGCACCGAACCCGCGGCACCGCCGAACCCTGTGCTGCGGTGTGCCGCCTTCACGGGTGATAACGCGATGATGGATGCCGGGATGCTTCCAGACAATTATGCTCAAGCAGCGCTGTATCCTCTTGGTGGCGATGACTTCATAGTGGGCCTTGCCGGCGGGTATGACACGCTGATGCCGGGTGAGACGCGCGTAATCCGCTACGCCTTCGTCATTTACCGTAACAGCTTCGCCGAGCAGGACGGCATCGATAATGCCGATCTTTCGGCCATGGAAGTTGCGTATCTCGATTGCAGCCCGTGGCGCGTTATCGCCCTGAAGCTGGCGAACGCTCGCGATGCCGCCCAAGTGCACCCGCGCAACGCCTACACCGACGGGATCCTCGGGCGCTAGATTGGCGAGGCGCCTGCTCGACGTTCTTGTCCTGCGCGTTTCTTTGTAGCCCTCTTTCGCGGTCGAGGCGCTCTCTGGTTCGTGCTGCTTTTGTGGAAGGTGGGTGGGGTGTGCAACAAAGCGGGCTTCCCAAACGTCTAGTAGATAGAGAATCAGAGCAGAACGAGCGCGAGGAGGCTGACGTGCACAAGTTGAGCGACATTATGGCCGTTATGGGGCTAGCCGTCGTGTTCGTGGGCATTGCGATGTTCATCGCCTGCTGGGGATAGGCCGCCGGCCGCTTGTTTCCCGTAACCGCTGCATAACGAGGGCTTATCGGGTTGGCAGACGTTGCGTCAGTTGGTCATGGTTTCACAGAGCGCCCCTTTACACTGGATGCCGAGACACGCGTTCAGGGAAAAGGAGGCCGGCCATGGGAGACGAAAAACGCCATGTAGATCACCTGGAAGAGGCCGCGCGCAAGGCCGAGGCCGACCTGCGGGACGACCTTGAGAAGGCCGTAGAATTCGAAAAGGCCGACGTGGCTGAAACTCATCGCGAATGGCACGATCAGCTGCACAACGATCATGCCGAGTTGGTGGCCGACGTTGCTCGCGACAAAGAAGAGATCCGCGAGGCCTTAGACGACGCGCGCCACCCCGAGCGCATCGTGCATGCGGCCGAGGAAAAGCTCGCCCACGCCGCCGACGAGGCCCGCGATGTCGTGCGCGCCGTGGAGCACCCGAGCGTCATTGTCGATGACGCTAAGGAGGCTCTAGCCGAGAAAAAGCACGCCCTTGATGAGACCGCGGCCACTATCGCTGCCGAATTCACCAGCCCCGCCGACAAGAAGCGCCTGCCGGTGGTGCTGCGCGTGTTCGGCGTGCTGCTCATTATCGGCTCGGGCGTCGCGCTGCCGGTCATCGCGAAGACCATGTATCAGGCTGTGACCATGTTCGACTCTGGGGCTATGCGCGGGGAGGGCATCTCCACCATCGTGGTGACCTTCGTGAATCTGGCCGTGCTGGTGGCCCTCGCCGTCACGCTCATTGTGTTCGGCGTGCGCCTCATCCGCAACCAGCGGCGCTGGGCAGCGCTGCTCTCCTACGGGCTGTACGTGCTTCTTCTGGCCGGGGCTCTGTGCTCCATCATGCTGGCCGGCATTGGCTACGAGCTTATTCCCTACGGCGTCGGTTTCGCGGTCACGGTGGCGCTGCAGAGCTACCTCGACCCCTCGCTGCTCGAAGAACGCCGCGCCCATCGCAAGGCCCGCGAGGCCGAGGAGCACGCGGAGGGGGAGGCCGGGACGCTCGGTCGCGACCCCTCGGGCAAGGGCTACATCACGCTGAACTTCTTCAACCTGTTCTGGATCTTCGTCGTGGCCAGCGTGCTGGGGCTGCTCATGGAGGAGATCGTCCACTTTCTGTTCGTGGTGCCAGGCCAATGGCAAGACCGCGCGGGGCTGCTGTTCGGCCCGTTCTCGCCCATCTACGGTTGCGGCGCGGTGCTCATGACCATCTTCCTCAACCGCTTCCACAAAAGCAATTGGCTCGTCATCTTTCTGGTGGC
>OGOG01003974.1_pt1 | contig 10689 bp, 9 predicted proteins | sample 1552581 | NCBI WGS metagenome assembly OGOG01 (sample SAMEA2580152, study PRJEB22360) | human gut metagenome | biome: human gut; feature: human-associated habitat; material: faeces | place: Denmark | collected 2008/2010 | reverse complement strand
CGGTCGCGCCTATCGGCAGGTTTATAACATCGCCCTTGGGAGTGAACACAAACACCTCTTCGGGGACGAGGTCGCTCTTTATCGTTCTGACGATATCCTCGACATCCTCGGAATCGCTCTGGCTCTCGAGCATCTGGCGAATCCACGCAAGGCGCTTATCGAAGTTGCCGCTCGCGGTGCCGCCGCCGAGCTTATACTTCCAATGCGCGGCGATACCGTATTCAGCCGTCTGATGCATTTCCCAGGTTCTTATCTGAACCTCGAATGGTATTCCCTCTTTGCCGATAACGGTGGTATGCAGGGACTGATACATATTCGGCTTCGGGGTCGAGATATAATCTTTGAAGCGGTTCGGGATCGGGCGGAACATATCGTGGATAACGCCGAGGCAGTTATAGCAATCGATAACAGACTCGACTATTATTCTGACGGCGTAGATATCATAAATCTCATCAAAGGTCTTGCCGCCGATATACATTTTGCGGTAGATTCCGTGGACGCTCTTGATTCTGCCCTCGACCTTGCAGCCGGAGACGAGCGGATCGACGCGCTCCTTTATTTTCTCGATTATGCTGTCGAGGAACTCCTTGCGCGACGCGCTCTGAGAGTTGAGATAGTCCTCGATCTCTTTATACGCGACGGGGTCGAGGCAGATAATGGCTCTGTCCTCAAGCTCCTCTTTTATCGTTCTGATACCTAAGCGGTGAGCGATGGGGGCATATATCTCGAGAGTTTCAAGGGCCGTTTCGCGGCGCTTCTCTTCGCGGACATAGCCGATGGTTCTCATATTATGCAGTCTGTCGGCGAGCTTTATAATAATAACTCTGATATCATTCGACATCGCGAGGAGCATCTTGCGGATATTTTCCGCCTGCGCCTCTGCCTTTGTCTCGGTCGGCACTTTAGCGAGCTTTGTCACGCCGTCGACTAATTGAGCTATCTCGTCGCCGAACTCGCGCTCGATATCCGCCTTTGTAACATCGGTATCCTCGACAGTATCGTGCAGGAGAGCCGCCGCCACCGACTGGCTGTCCATGCCGAGGTCTGCGAGAATCGAGGCTACGGCTATCGGGTGGATTATATACGGCTCGCCGGACTGGCGGAGCTGGTTCTTATGATGTTCCTTCGCCACATCATAGGCGTGCTTCACCGTTTCAAGCTCGTCGTCGCGGTACATGGTCTTTATTTTTTCGTAGAGCTTGTCGAAGCCGTCGTCAAAGGAAGAGCTGCCGTCGGTGAAATCCGCCTGACGGTTCATCTTCTTCTCCTCGGTCTCGCCGTTTATTTTTTCTTCCCACGATCTCATCGGATCACTCCTCATTATCTTGCCGCTGTTTATAAAAAGCTTCTTATATGTTTCATCAATTGTGCGTCCTCAAGGTTCACCTTGGGGCTCTGTTCGTTGACAACGATGCTACCCGCGGGCGAGCGGTTGAGAACTCCCGTCTGCACCATAACTTCGACAGCGCTCGCGACGGCGCATATTCTGTCCTCCCCGAAGCCCGAGCGCAGGCAGAGCATCTCATACTCGGCGCTCCATGAGCCGCGCCGTTTTATCTGGGTATACACCGCGCCGCAGAGGCTTCTGTCCGGCAGAGCGGCTCTCGCCTGCTCAGCAGTCAGCTCCTCGCCGTGCATGACGCGGTCAAAGAGTCGAAGCCCCTCAAGCACTTTTATATCGTCGCTGCCCGCCGGGCGCATATTCCTGATATATACACCAATGCGGACACTCCCCTGATACTCGTTCCTGTCGAGATTGACGGCGAGGTCAACTGTATCGCCGACGCTGTAAAAAAACGAGCGCTCGGTCATGCCGAAATACATGGCGAAGATGCGCGTATCGCCCTTTGAGACGGTTATCCGCATATGCTTGCCGTTGCCGACGGGAGAAAAGCCCTCTATCTTCATGCCGTAAAGTCCGAAGACCGGTTGGGGGTTGCCCGCGCCGAAAGGCTCAAGGGACGAGACGGCATCGAGAATATCCAAAGATATATGCGCGGGATTGATTTTGAGATCTATATTCTGAACCGGAAACGGCATCTCGGTATTAAGCGAATATTCCGTTATCTCCGAGCGCAGCTGTTCGATATCCTTCGCCATGAGCGAGAGTCCCGCCGCCTGAGTGTGACCGCCGAAATGGGTCAGCAGATGCTTTGAGTTTTTTATCGCATCATAGAGCGAGAAGCCCTCGATGCTGCGTCCCGAGCCGCGCGCCGTGCCGTCCTCTGTATTGCGCGAAATTATTATGCACGGTTTTGAATATTTTTCCTGAATCCTCGCGGCGACAATGCCGATAACGCCGTTATGCCAATCGTCGCCGTCAACGACAATGACGGGGGCATAGCGTATCTCCGGATGCTCAAACAGCTTCTGTTCGACCTCGGCAAAAATCTCGCTTTCAATCGCCTGGCGCGTTCTGTTCGCCTCGTTTATCTCCTGCGCGAGCCCGTTCGCGGTCTCGGGGTCGTCGCTGAGCAGCTCGAGCGCGCGGTTGGCGGAGCCCATTCTGCCCGCCGCATTGATGCGCGGCGAAATCGTAAACGCCACTGAAGTTGCGTTGACATATTTATTACCCGCTCCGGCAACATCGAGAAGTTCGTTTATTCCGGCGCGCGAGCGGTTGTTGATGCTGCGGAGTCCCGCCTTGACTATCGCGCGATTTTCGCCGGTAAGATTGACAACATCGCTTATAGTGCCTATTGCGGCGAGGTCTGCGAAGTCTTCTATGACGGCTGTATCGTCCTCGAGCTCCATGGCACACGCGAGCTTGAACGCGACACCCGCTCCGCACAGCTCCTTAAACGGGCTGCTGCAATCCGCGCGCTGAAGATCGACTATTGCCTCGGCGCGGGGCAGAACATCGGGAACTTTGTGGTGGTCGGTTATAACGACCTCCATGCCGAGCTCATACGCACGCTCTGCAGCGTCCGCGGCGCTGACTCCGTTATCGACCGTCACTATCAGCTGAGTGCCCATATCTTTGAGCTTTTCGACCGCGCCGACGCTCAGGCCGTAGCCCTCGGTCAGCCTGTCCGGGATATACCACAGGACATTCGCGCCCTTTGACTCAAGATATGTATAGAGAAGAGCGGTTGAGGTGACGCCGTCGGCATCGAAATCGCCGAATATCGCTATGCACTCGAAATTATCTATCGCACGGTTTATGCGCCCGACCGCTTTGTCCATATCCGGCAGGGCGAACGGATCGAGAGTAAAGAACGGGTTCGGGTCGAAAAAATCTTCTATCTCTTCGTTGTCGCGAAGTCCGCGTATAACGGCAAGCAGCGCGGCGATAGGATTGAGGCTGTGTTCCTCGGCTATCTGAGCCGCGAGATCCTTGTCATATGAAGCTGCAAGCCATCTTTTACGCATAGGGTTACCATTCCTTTCGATAATAGTTAATTATACCATGTATATAGCGGTTTTATCAAGAGTTTCGGCAGAAAGTTCGGCTTTTCGGCGCGGGACATAAAAAGAGCAGGCCGGCTGACCGGTCTGCTCCGTGAATTGATATTTGTTGTTTTATGCTTTTGCCACCGCAGACTTTCTCGCGGTCAAAATAAGATTCAGCGCGGCTATGAGCGTGAAAGCGATGAGCACGGAATAGAGAACGCCGTAATCGCTCATGATATATCTCAGCCCATAAAACGCGGTAAGCGGCGAAACGACAACCGACACCACCGCGCCGGAAATGATGCCTTTCACGGCGAGCAATCCGACTGTTGAAGCGATCGCCGAGAATGCGGCGTAGCACGCCGAGACAACAGCGAACGCACGATTCTTCGCGACGGCGGGCAGGACAAAGAGACACGCGCAGAAGACAAGGGAGAAAACGAAGCCCAAGACGGACGGGGTGCCGCCCCAAATCATGTTCTGAATGTTCAACGCAGTTGCAAGGACAAACGCGGCTGCGGTCGATACGATGCAAATAACTGTTTTTTTCATTTTGGTCACCTCCGGGTGCTTTTTCTATACGCGATACGCGGCACATAAAGCCGATGTTGTTACGAAGCATTTTCTGCGCCCAAAAGCGTAAGAACCTTTTCGGCATCAGCTTCATTTATACGGAAAATAACTGCGGGGCTATTGAACTTTTCGCCTTTTAAATACGTCTCGGAAAAGCTGAGATAACAGCCTCCATCGATGACAAAGCAGGACATAACTCTGCGCTCTGTACCCTCATCATTTTTGAGCTGAATATACACGGATTTTTTAAGCTCCTTGTTCGGATACTTATCTTCCTCGGCTGTTACCGTCATGCCTTTAAGAGCCGAAGTCAGCGCTTCAAGATCTGATTTTTTCAAATCCTTTGTCACATTGCGGACTTCACTGCCCTGAAAATGTGCCGCAGCGGAATCGGCGGAAGATATCAGCGACAAATCGGCTATATCGTCGAGCTTATATTCCTTATTCATGTCGTCCGCGTTTACGGAATAGCTCGGATATAAATCGGACTCGCCGTCGCGGTTCTTTTCTTCATGCGAGCAGGCTGTGAAAGCAATAAGAATGAGCAGAACAGCCGCCAGCAACGGAAATATCTTTTTCACGATGTTTTCCTCCGTGAGCTGTATTTTTCGATTATATTATTGTACGCCGACGAAAAAATTTTTCGTCGGGCTCAACTGTCTCCGTTCTTATACCTATGGATATTCATGCTGTTCATAATTATCCTCCGATAAATACTTTTTGAGTTTGGCGTCAATATAAATTCGGTTAAATCGCTCGAAAAATTCTTTCCTACAAGGACATATTATTACATCCGGGCATTATTGTCAATTCTTTTCATAAAAGTTTTTCTTTTAGACACAGAACAGACATAAACGTATAATTGCAGAAAATCGCAAAAGCAAAACTTCCGCAGAACATAAATAACGCTCTGCGGAAGTTCGGGTTTGTTTATTTTTCAGATATCCTGCTTCTCGAACAGGGCAGCTGAACGCTTATAGGCGGCAAAGGTCAGCGCGAGCCAAATCACAACTCCGAGCGAGAGGGTGACGAGCTTTGCCGCCAAAAACTGCGGGTCGGGCGTATCGAGCTTGTTTTTGAAGAGCGGCAATGCATGGCAGAGCACTATTTCAACGCCGATAAAGACGAACACGGCGACACTGCCGAGCGCGAACGGCACGCCGATGCGCTTGACATTTTTATAATAAGCCGGGAAAAATACAATATTGAACACGCCGAATATAATAAAGAAGAACGCGAAGAGCGTGATGTTTACATCGAGGTCGGCGGCGTTGACGGGGGTCATAATTTTAGCGCGCAAGAGTGCTATCGGCACACAGACCGCTATCTCGAGCAGTTCGAGCAGGCTCACGGAGATTATGCGGGCGAGCACTGTTTTATGCTTTTCGACAGGCAGCATCATGGTGAAAAACACATCGTTATTCTCCCTGCCGAACTGGCACATGAAGAACACGCCGAGGCAGGTATAGAACATAATAACGAGATATGGGTAGTTCGGAATAAAGAGCATGAACGCGAGCGGAATAAACAGGATATTCGTCGGATGAAGGACGAGCTTCAGTTCTTTGTTGAGCAGCTCTTTCATTTTGTCTCCCCCTCCCTCTCGATATGCACCATTATATCCTCAAGCCCGGCGGGTGCGGATTCGACGCCTGCGGGCAGTTCGGAATTTCTGACAAGCGCGCTCATGCCGTCTTTTTCGCGGCGCGCGCCGATGAGTTCAATATTCTTAGGCGCGTTATCGGCAGAAAACTGAACTACACTGTATTTTTGGAGCAGAGTGCAAAGAGGTTCATTCTCCGCGATGCGTCCCTGCTTGAGATAGATTATGTTATCGGCGCAGCGGTCGAGGTCGCTCGTGATATGGGTCGAGCAGAAAACGGTCTTGCCCTCGTCCTGCGAAAGGCTGATAAAAATATCAAGAATCTCATCGCGCGAGACGGGGTCGAGCCCGCTCGTCGGCTCGTCGAGGATAAGCAGATCCGCCGAATGAGAGAGCGCGAGGGCGAGCGAAAATTTGACTTTCATACCAGCAGAAAGCTCGGATATGCGTTTGCTTTCATCAAGAGAGAAAAGCTGCATATATTTTCTGTAGAGCGAGTCGTCCCACTCGGGATAAAAGCGCGAAGTGACTGCCGCGACGGTGCCGAGGCGCTTTTGCGGATAGTAATTCACGCCGCCGAGCACGACGCCCAATCTGCTCTTGATTTTCATCTCATTTTCGGCGAAAGGCATTGAAAAAAAACGGATATCGCCCGCATCGGGATGGACGAAGCCGAGCAGGGATTTTATAGTCGTCGTCTTTCCTGCGCCGTTTCTGCCGATGAATCCGGTTATCTTACCCTCTTCGAGCGCGAAGCTGACATTGAGGGAGAATCCGGCATAATTTTTCTTCAATCCGGCAACTTCGAGAGCGTTCATTCCTCCGCCTCCTCGGGCGCGCGGTGCTGAGCCTCAAACAGAGCGTCGGCAAAATTCATATAGACATCATTCTGGACTATCGCGATGCCCTGATTTTTATCGGCGAGCATCAGAAGCGTGTCCCCGGGGTTTATATCGAATATATCGCGCACGCCCTTTGGGATTACTATCTGACCCTTTTCGCCGACCTTCACGGTAGCGATAAATTTGCCCTCCGGCATCTTCATATCGGTCACTCACCTTTCTGAAATTCAAGTGATATTTGTTATACTTTTCCTACCAGTTATACTTGTATCACTTTTTCACCGCTTTGTAAAGAGTTTTTCGCCCAAAACGGTGTAAATATTTTTTGATTTTTGTACTTCGGTGCAATAATATTTTTGTTTTAACGGTACCGCAGGACAAAAATTAAATAAATTTTAGAAAATGCACTCTCAGATATTGATTTATTGTTTTTATTGTGATAATCTTACGATAGAGCAATAATTTATGCACAAGATACAAAAACAACACGAAAGGGTGGAAATTTATGAGTAAAAAAGCAAATCCTTATGAAAACTTTCTGAACGTGCTCGACAGTGCCGCTGCGCTTGACGGCATCGATCAGAACGACTATGCGGCGTTCCGTTATCCAGAGCAGGAGCTGAAGGTCAACTTCCCCGTGCGCATGGACAACGGCGAGCTGAAAATGTTCACAGGCTACCGCATCCAGCACTCGAGCACCCGCGGTCCGTGCAAGGGCGGCATAAGATTTCATCCTAATGTAGATATGGACGAAGTCCGCGCGCTCGCCGCATGGATGACCTTCAAATGCGCAGTTGCCAACATCCCCTACGGCGGCGCAAAGGGCGGCATAACCTGCGACCCGTCGCAGATGTCCAAGGGCGAGCTTGAGAGAATGACCAGACGCTACGCAGCAATGATAGCGCCTATCATCGGCCCCCACAAGGACATTCCCGCTCCCGACGTCAACACCAACGCCGAAGTCATGGGCTGGGTCATGGATACATATTCGATGAAATACGGCTATCCCATCCCCGGCGTCGTCACCGGCAAGGCGTTTGAAATCGGCGGTTCGCTCGGCAGACCCGAGGCGACCGGACGCGGCGTCATGCTCTGCTGCCGCGCGCTGACCGAGAAGCTCGGACTTGACATAAAAGACTGCACATTCGCCGTTCAGGGCTTCGGCAACGTCGGCTCGACCGCCGCTTACCTCATAGCCGACCTCGGCGCAAAGGTAGTCGCAGTCAGCGACCACACCGCAGCGTTCTACTGCGCAGACGGTCTCGATGTTCACGATATGCTCGACTATGCAGCCGGCAACGGCCGCGTGCTCCAGGGCTACAAGGCTGACGGCGTGACCGAGATAGCGAAAGAGGATCTCCTCTACACCGATGCCGACTTCCTTATCCCCGCAGCACTCGAGGGTCAGATTACTGCCGACAACGCCGACAGAGTAAAGGCGAAGTACATCGTCGAGGGCGCAAACGGTCCGACAAGCTACGAGGCGGATCAGATACTCAACGCCAAGGGCAAGATAGTTGTTCCCGACATCCTCGCAAACGCGGGCGGCGTTATCGTCTCTTACTTTGAGTGGGTACAGAACCTGCAGTCTCTCTCCTGGTCGCTTGAAGAGGTCAACAACAAGCTTGCAGATATCCTCCTCAAGGCATTCGATGAGGTCTACGGACTGACCGAGGAGCGCGGATATCCGATGAGAACCTCCGCTTACATCATCGCTCTTCGCAGACTTGTCAAGACCAAGAAGATCAGAGGCATTTTCCCGTAAACTATACAATAATAAATATGAGCCGTGTCGAAAGATGCGGCTCTTTTCATTTTGACAACAGTTTAAATAAAAATGTTGTAATCCGGAAGATTTTAGTGTATAATTTTCATGACAAAGAAAAAGCAGAATCGGGGGCTCTGGTCAAACGGTCACTCCCCCTCATATAAAACAGAAGGAGTTTATTCAATGGATAAGTATCTCATTATCAACGCAGACGATTTCGGAATGTGCAGAGCGGCAAACCTCGCCGTTATGGATCTGCTCAAGTCCGGCTCGATCACCTCTTCGACCATCATGGCTCCCTGCCCGTGGGCATATGAGGCATGCCAGTTCGCAAAGAAGAATCCGCAGTTCGCCATCGGCGTGCATCTGACCTTCACGAGCGAGTGGGCTACATACCGCTGGTCGCCCGTCGGCACGAGCAACACCGACAGCCTGCGCGATGAGCTCGGCTTCATGCATCCCGAAAGCATCGACGTTGAGAAGAACGCCGATATAAAAGAAGTTGCTGCTGAGATCCACGCTCAGATAAACCGCCTCAAGGCTCTTGGTCTCACTCCCTCTCACCTTGACAACCACATGGGCTCGCTCTACGGCATCGAGACAGGCCGCTTCGAGCTGCTTCAGCTCGTGCTCAGCATCGCCGGCGAATACGGTCTTCCGTTCCGCTTCCCCGGCACTTTCACCGACGCTCAGATGAGCAACACCATGCTCGACATAAAAGTCGACAAGGAGCAGATCATGGGTCTCGTCGGTCAGCTCAACGCCTATGCGCACAGCGTCGGCGTAGCAAATCCCGACTTCCTGCTTCCCGGCGAGTGGACCGGCCCGCAGAACGACAGCTACGACAACTACCGCGATTATATCTATGAGCTCTACAAGACCTTCCCCGAGGGCGTGACCGAGACTTACATCCATCCCGCGCTCGAGTGCGACGAGCTCAAGGGCATCACGAATTCCTGGCACCGCAGAGTCTGGGAATACAAGCTCTTCTCTGACCCCAAGACGAAGCAGCACATCGACAGCCTTGGCATCAAGCTCATCAACTACCGCGATCTCGCCGAGATGAAGAAATAAAAAAATTCAGAGCAGTTCCTTTCGGAGCTGCTCTTTGCTTATCGATAAATCCGGTTTTTGGGGGCTTCGTAGGATTCAGAATCTATGCCTCTCTTGTGCAAACGAGGCAGCGCGAAGCGCCGGAGGGATTGTTTTGAACAAGCTGCATTTTTTAATTGCCGGATATTTTGAACTTTCACGCGACAACCCCTCAGTCACGGCTTTGCCGTGACAGCTCCCCTTACACAGTGGAGCCTTGAGACCGTGCAATGACGGACTTTTTCAACAGACTCAGAGCAGTTCCTTTCGGGACTGCTCTTTCTATATGCACACGAAAAAACAGCACCGCCGACACGGTGCTGTAATTTTACTATTCACTTTTCTGCATTCAGACGATCGGGTTTTCTTTCTGACATTTATATTATTTCCGATCTATATAAAACGGTAAGCGTAAATCATCTGTTCTTCTGCTGCGCCGAACTACCGTTGATGCGACGCAATTCGGACATCTTACGGTTGTTATCGTTTTCGTCTGAAATGCCGCGGCCGTTGCCGCTCGATACACCCATCACCTTTCAGCGTTCAAGTCCGCCTGACGAAAAGCTCCGAGTACAGAAAAATTTCTGATATTCTGCTCTGCTGAGCTTTCAGATAAGCTGTGACGGGCGGTCGGAGTACTGATTTTCGCTTTCGCTGTACATCGGACTCGCCTCCAATCATTTTTTGAGTGTACCCCTCAGGTACAGCGCCGACCCGGCGCCGGGAGCCTTCTCCCTCTTTGCATCTTCATTATAGCTCATGTTTTGGATAAAGTCAACATATTTTTTCAACATTTCTAATATTTTATATTAAGTTAGCTTTACAGACACAAGATGTGAGCCCCGCGTCACAACGCCCATCATCAAAGACGAAAATACCAAAAGTTTTCGGGCAATTTGTTTTCGTCTTTCCTTTTTCTATTGACTATTGGGCGCAATACGGGTAAAATAAATACATAAAAATAAATTGTATCGGTCGGTGCGCATTATACGGTGCGCCGCCGTATGAGAGGTTATTATTATGGCAAAGGATTATAATCCTGACATCGTCAGCGTTGTTGACGAGGAAGGCAAGGAGCACATTTTTGAAGAGCTCGACCGCATCGAGACAGACCGCGGATGCTATGTCGCGCTGCTGCCCGTATATGACGACAGCGAAGAAGTTCTCGAAGGCGAGGACGAGGTTCTCCCCCTCAAGGTCATTGAGGAGGACGGCGAAACATATCTGACAATGATCGAGGACGACGATGAATTTGAAGAAGTCTATCAGGCTTTCGAAGAGCGTCTGAGCGATCTCTTCTTCGACGACGAGCGTACCGACTCGGAGAGCGAAGAGGACGGAGAATAAAATAAAGCCACCCTGCCTTGTGCGATAAATACGGTTCATATTAACCCAACACGTTTTAATCGGGAGCTTAG
>OGOG01003971.1_pt1 | contig 10690 bp, 5 predicted proteins | sample 1552581 | NCBI WGS metagenome assembly OGOG01 (sample SAMEA2580152, study PRJEB22360) | human gut metagenome | biome: human gut; feature: human-associated habitat; material: faeces | place: Denmark | collected 2008/2010 | reverse complement strand
TACTGCCCATCTCATCAGATACAGAATCGTACTCGCCCTTTAAGGCATGTGCTTTCTCAGTCAGAAACAGGAGTGTTTTCCTTTTGTCCGTTTCAGACTGAACACGGCTTATCAGCCCTTGATTTTCCATTCTTTCCAGCATCGTAGTAAGAGATGTTATCGCTAATCCGCATTTAGTCGAGAGTGACCTGATTGAGATACCATCCTCCTGCCACAGCACATAAAGAATGCGCCCCTGGGCTCCATTGAACGCATCAATATTCTTTTCGCTGAGAATCTTCTCAAAAATCCGGTCCCCAAGCTGTTTTATTTTGGTAACAAGAAATCCGCCGTTCATTTTCATGCAAATGCTCCTATATAGTAGTTTACTTCAAATAATACCATATAGGAGCTTTGTTGTCAAGAGGCTGTATGTCTAAAACATCCGGAGAGTTTTTCATAGCCTGCGCTTTTTGTGTTCTTTCCGCCCGAAAGCATTGACGCACCGCGCCGAATCCTGTATCATGAAGCTGTTCATTCGGCTGTTTCTGCCCGTTTGGGCATTGTGCATATTATGAAAGGAGTCCTTTCCTCATGGCGATGAATCTGACCCAGAAAATCCTGTCGGCGCACCTGCTCAGCGGTGAACTGATTCCCGGCTCGGAAATCTCCATCCGCATTGACCAGACGCTGACGCAGGATTCCACCGGTACGATGGCGTACCTGCAATTCGAGGCGATGGGCGTCAAGCGCGTCAAGACAAAGAAGTCCGTGGCGTACATTGACCATAACACGCTGCAAACTGGCTTTGAAAATGCGGATGACCACTATTACATCCAAACGGTGACGAAAAAGCATGGCATTTACTGCTCTAAGCCCGGCAACGGTATCTGCCATCAGGTACAGCTGGAGCGCTTCGGCGTGCCGGGCTACACGCTGCTCGGCTCGGACAGCCATACGCCCACGGGTGGCGGCATTGGGATGCTTGCCATCGGCGCGGGCGGACTGGACGTTGCGGTCGCGATGGGCGGCGGCGCGTATTATCTGGCGTGCCCGCGTGTCGTCGGCGTGCGCCTGCATGGCAAGCTGTCCTACGGCGTTGCGGCGAAGGATATTATTCTGGAAGTCCTGCGCCGGCTGACCGTCAAGGGCGGCGTCGGCAAGGTGATGGAGTACATCGGCGACGGCGTGAAAACGTTGAGTGTCCCGGAGCGCGCGACGATTACGAACATGGGCGCGGAACTCGGCGCGACGACCTCCATCTTCCCGTCGGATGAAGTGACCCATGCGTTCCTCAAAGCGCAGCAGCGCGAGCAGGACTTCGTGCCGCTGTCCGCAGACCCGGATGCGGCGTATGACGAAATCCTCGACATTGATTTGACCGCGCTTGAGCCGCTCGTCGCGAAGCCCCATATGCCTGACATCGTGGAAACCGTCAAGCAGTGCGGCCCGATTAAGGTCGACCAGGTGTTTATCGGTTCCTGCACGAACTCTTCCTATACTGACATGATGCGCGTCGCCCGGATTTTGAAGGGCAAGACTGTGCACCCGGACGTGAGCCTTGTCATCGGCCCCGGATCGAAGCAGGTGCTGACGATGCTGGCGCGCAACGGCGCTTTGGCGGACATGATTGCGGCGGGCGCGCGCATTCTGGAATCCGCTTGCGGACCATGCATCGGCATGGGACAGTCGCCGCGCACGAACGCCGTCTCCGTTCGCACGAACAACCGCAATTTCTACGGCCGCAGCGGCACAAAGTCCGCCGGCATTTACCTTGTCTCCTGCGAGACGGCGGCTGTCACGGCGCTGACTGGCGTGCTGACGGATCCGCGCTGCCTTGACATTGACCTCGACATCCCGATGCCGGAGACGTACACCGTCAACGACAATCTGGTCATCCCTCCGGTCGCGCCGGGCGAAGAGGACACGGTGGAGGTCGTCCGCGGCCCGAACATTCAGCCCTTCCCGCTGGGCAAGCCGCTGGCGGATGCCATTTCCGGCAAGGTGCTGCTGAAGATGGAGGACAACATCACCACCGACCACATTGCGCCGTCGGACGCGAAGCTCCTGCCGTTCCGCTCGAATGTGCCGTACCTGTCGAACTTCTGCCTGACACCCGTGGATGCGACGTTCCCGGCGCGCGCGAAGAAGGAAGGCGGCGGCATCCTCGTTGCGGGCATGAACTACGGGCAAGGGTCGAGCCGCGAACACGCCGCGCTTGTCCCGCTGTATCTGGGCATCCGCGCCGTCGTCGCCAAGTCGTTCGCCCGCATTCATCAGGCGAACCTCATCAACAATGGCATTCTGCCGCTGACGTTCCAGAATGAGGCGGATTACGACCGCATCGCGCAGGGCGACACGCTGAGCCTGCCGAACGTCCGCGAGACGGTGGAAAGCGGCAGCGACACGTTCGTGCTGCACAACGACACAAAGGACGAGGATTACATTGTGCTGATGCCGCTGACCGCGCGCCAGCAGGGCTGCATCCTCTATGGCGGACTGCTGAATTATACAAGAGAGAGCGCAAAGGCGGAATAAGATAGTTTGTCCCCCGGAAGTATGGGCTTCCGGGGGATTTTTTCGTGGGGTAGTTAAGTTATAGGTATTTCTTGAAAACCTTCTTGAATTTCAGCGACATTTCCATCATCCAGTCAAACTGTGCATGCCACGCGCTGCGATTGTCAAAATCGACCTGTCGTGTCAGCATAATGCGGCTTGCTTTCTTTTCCGGCAGTTCCCGCCAGTCAAGCGCAACGCCCAATTCCTGCTCAATGGCATTCTGTTTTTCAAATAACTGATGATAAAGGTCCTTGTCGCCGCGAATATACAGTTCAACAACAAGCAGATTTTCTGTTTTAACCGCGCGTAAGCAAATATCATAAACAGATGAGCCAATGCTCAGGTTCATCCACATTTTGTTTGATGCTTTTCGCTTGCCAAATTGCCTTGCGAACTGCGCGTTTGCATACGCATATTCATTGAAGGCTGTCCAGTAATCCAAGCGGAACAGCTGGCTTTCTGTCTGCTGCTGATTTTTCTTGACGCTCTTAATCCAGTCATTCGGCTTCTCAATCATGCTGAACTTCACCGCAGGATTTGAACTGCCGACTTTATACAGGTGGATTTCGCACAGGAAGAAGCCGATGTCATCATCCGTGTGGTTATTCAGCCACTCAATTGCCGCGCGGTGTTCTTCGCGTGCGTGCTTTACCACCCAGATAATCGTCCGAGCTTCTTTCCCGGCAGCGTAGGTGATAAGTTTGCCCAGATGGTCGTGGTTGGTATCCTCCAGCTGGTTTTCGATGATAACCTTCTGCCCCGTTGCAATATCGGTCGCGATAATATCCACGCTGAAATCGCCCACAGCAGATTCTGTTCCGTCGACTGCAATTTCCATGCCGATTTCATTGCCCAGAATCGCGATGTTCTCATCCTTCGCCAGCCACGGCGTAAAATCCAGTGCTTCATGCGGCCAAACCTTCCGCAAATCCTGTACTTCAGTCAGAACTTCAAGCTGCTCCATAGGGCATACCTCCTTTTGTGTGCGGCGTATAGCGGGCGCTTGTATTATGATAGCAGATAGGCAGGGAAACGTCAATCGCAAGTATGTTTTTTTCGCAGCAAAACAGCCGGGGACTGCTTTTCCAGCAATCCCCGGCTTTCGTAATCCCAATGAACCCTTACTTGACTTCCAGCAGGTTCTTGCATTCCGCGAACGCGCGGCGGCCAATGATTTCAATCGTCGCGGGCAGGGTTACGCTCTTGAGCTTCGTGTTGCCCTCGAACGCCTGCGCGCCGATTTCCACCACCGGCAGACCCGCCACCGTGTTCGGAACGGTCAGCGTCGATGCCGTGCCGTTGTACTTGACGACCACAATGCCCGTCGAGTCGTCACGAACCGCGAACACGAAGTCGCCTGTCACGGTGAATGCCTTGTTGACAGATTCGAGCTCCGTATTGCCGGACAGCGCCTTAATCGTGATGGTGTAGTCGCCCGGCTGCAGCAGCTTCAGACCCGGCACCGTGTAGTTCAGCGCCGCCGTTTCGCCCAGCAGCGCAGCCGTGCCGTCGGGCGTGGTCAGCAGCAGCTGATACTTCGTTGCGCCGCCAGCAGCCGTCCACGTCACCGTCAGGTCCTCGCCCTGCTTTGCGGCAGGAACGGTCACAGTCAGCGGATCGTCGGTCACATACAGCGTCAGGGACTGCGCCGGGGAAAGTTCGCCAGCGGTCGTTCCGTAGTAGGGCTTGAACTGAATCGTGCGGACACCGTTGCCGCTGCCCAGCGAAGCGAAGGCGCGCTCGATAACCGTCACATCGCCAGTCGTCGGGTAGCTGGTATTTGCCTTGCCGTCCACATACAGGACGACCTTCGTCGCGTTCTTGGTGTTGACCGTGAACGTCACCGGCACATTCAGCTTCACGCGGCTGGGATTCATGGTGAAGTTGACGACTTCCGGCTTGTTGACCACGGTCGTCGTCAGTGTAATCGTGTACGCCTTAAACTTTTCGCCCGCGGTCGTGCCGTTGTAAGGCTGGAACTGAATCGTACGGACGCCGCCATTATTCCCCAGCGACGAGAACGACATCGTGAACTCGTACTTCGACATGCTGGTCGTTACGTCCTCAAAGCGGCGGTTCACCTGCCCGTCGACATACATCAGCAGCTTCGTTGCGTTGTCCAGATAAACAGTGAATTTAATCTGCTCGCCCAGCACCGCGGTCGTCTTGTCAATCTTGACATTCGCAATCACGGGGGCAGCAGACGAACCGCTCATCAGGGAAATGGTCGTTGCGGTGGTCTTGTCGCCGCCGACTGCGCCGTTGTAGGCTTGGAACGCAATGGTACGCTTGCCCCCGTTGTTCCCCAGCGAAGAGAACGCCATGGTGAAGGTGTATTCCGTCATATCAGGGGTGATGTTCTCGAAGCGGCGGTTGACACTGCCGTCGATGTACATCAGCACCTTCGTGGCGTTCTTGATGCGCAGGGTGAAGGTGATGTTTTCGCCCAGCGTCGCGTTCGGATTGCTGATTTCCAGCAGCTCAACCCGCGGCTTGTTCGCCACGCTGATGGTAATCGTCTTGGTGTCGGACATAGCGCCGGGCGTGTTGCCATTGTAGGGCTGGAACGCCACCGTGCGCACGCCGCCGTTTGAACCGAGCGTCGAGAAGGACATCTGGAACGTCGTTGCGCCGTCCTTCACGTCGTAGATGTAGCGGTTCAGCTTGCCATCAATGTAGACACGCATCTTCGTTGCGTTCTTGGTGTTGATGGTGAAGGTGATGGTTTCGTTTAAATCAACCGTGGATTTGTTCAAACTCCAGCTGGTCACGGTCGGCTTGTTCGGGCTTTCGTTTGCGACAGTCACAACACGTTCGGAGGTCTTTTCACCCGCCGTCGTGCCGTTATAGGCTTGGAACGCAATGGCGCGCTTACCCCCATTGTTCCCCAACGAGGAGAACGACATGGTGAAGGTGTATTCCGTCATGTCGGGGGTGATGTCCTCGAAGCGGCGGTTGACACTGCCGTCGATGTACATCAGCACCTTCGTGGCGTTCTTGACGCTCAGGGTGAAGGTGATGTTCTCGCCCAGACCCACGGTCGCCTTGTCGATATCCTTCACCGTCACCTGCGGCTTGACAGACGGCTTCGTCAGCGTAATCGTTTGTTCAGCGGACTTTTCGCCGGGCGTATTGCCGTTGTAGGCTTGGAACGCGATGGTGCGCTTGCCCCCGTTGCTCCCCATCGAGGAGAAGGACATGGTAAGCGTCGACGTGTCGGTGGGCACGTCGTAGATGTAGCGGTTGACGCTGCCGTCAATGTACATCAAAATCTTGGTGGCGTTCTTCGTGTGGATGGTGAAGGTGATATTCTCGCCCAGCTCCGCCGTCGCCTTGTCCATTTCGAACGTCGGTTTGCCCGGAATAATCACATCCGCGCGGTCGATGTTTTCGAGGTCATCCGGCACGTCCGTAGGCGCGGGGGTCGACGCGGGCTCTTCGGTCGGCTCAACAACGGGTTCCTCGGTCGGCTCAACAGTGGGCTCTTCGGTCGGCTCAACAACGGGTTCTTCGGTCGGCTCAACAACGGGTTCCTCGGTCGGCTCAACAACGGGTTCTTCGGTCGGCACGACAACGGGCTCTTCGGTCGGCACGACAACGGGCTCTTCGGTCGGCACGACAACGGGCTCTTCCGTCGGCTCAACTACAGGTTCTTCCGTCGGCACGGGCGTGGGTGCAGGGGTCGGCACGGGTTCTTCCGTCGCAGCCGCAAGCACCAGCAGGGCACTGGGCATTTCCACGCCGCTCGCGAAAACACCGGTGTGACGTTGATTCTCAATGCCCTCTTCCGGCACAGGATGCACTGCATCCGCCGCCAGATAGCCATATGCAACGCCAGCCGTCTGGTCATACACGCAGACGGAAATCCGTTCATTCAGCTGACCCTTCTGCGGACGATGCGTCACATACACTACGCCGGTTACACGACCAACCAGCTCATCGCCCGTCGGATTCAGGTACAGCTGTGCGCTGCTGAACGTCGCGGCAAAGCCGGAGTCAAAGAACTCGTTATCCAGCACGGAGCGGCTGTAATCTACGGCTGCTTCGTCCACGATTTCGGGCGTTTCCGTTGCTTCGGGAGCATCCGTCGCTTCGGGGATTTCCGTTGCTTCGGGAACATCCGTCGCTTCGGGGATTTCCGTTGCTTCAGGAACATCCGTCGCTTCGGGGATTTCCGTTGCTTCGGGTGCTTCCGTTACCTCGGGAACATCCGTCACTTCGGGGATTTCCGTTACCTCAGGAACATCCGTCGCTTCGGGTGCTTCCGTCGGCACGACATCAACCGTTTCCGTCGGCGGAGTTTCCGGCTCTTCTGCAGCCGCCGTCAGCACTGTTCCCATACTGCCCGTCACCATGAATACAGCCAGCAGGAAAGACAATGCCTTTCGCATCCACTTTTTGTCCTTCATCGTCCTCACTCCTTGTTCCGTGCAATCTTCCGGCACGACGTATGGTTGTGCCAATGGCAAGCGATTGCTGCTTTCCATCTTTCTTTTCGCGGCGAGCCGCAGTGCTCCCGGTGGATATAGCAATCTCTTTCCCAATTCCAGCTATATTGTAACAAATTACAAGTCGGCTGTCAATACTTACCGCGCAGAAAGCCGCATTTTATACGAAAATCAAGGCACTTTCTCTGCATCTGTCTCGCGGAACTGATTTTTCCATTGCCGAATTGCCGTGGTCGGCAAATCAATTTGCGTCTCCCATGCGGAACAGATGCGCTCCTCCAGCACATCCAAATTCCCGCCGCGGGGCAGGACGGGCAGATTCGTGTCCTTCGCGATTTCACTTGCGCGGTTGTCTACCGCCAGAATCAGGCTTCGGCAGCCCATGTTCATTGCGTGGATGCCGCCGTGCAGCCGCGTGCCAACGTAGTCAATCCCGCCTGATGCCAAAAGCGCTGTGTAATCTCGCAGATTCGGCTGAATCAGGTGCAAATTCTGCGTCACGTGCGCATCCATTTGGCGCAGGCAGGCGTAGTCCTCAACTGCTTGCAGCCACACATACACCTCGCGATAGTGCTTTTGCAGCATGGTCAGCATCTGCGCATCCTGCTCCGGGCTGCTGCGGTAGTCCGTCAGCGTTGTCACGACGCGCTCCGCCTTGTGCGTCGGAATCTGCGCGCATTTGTCGTCTGTCAGCCCCCACATTGTCGGGCACGCCGTATTCAGCACGTTCGTGATGCCCAGCTTCAGCAGGCGCTGGCGCGTGTATTCGTCGCGCACCGCGTGCAGGTACTGCCCATCCAGCAGCGCTTTTAGAATCCGCTTCGTGTATCCTGTCGGCTCGTCCTGGTATTGATACCACCCCGCACCCAGCAAAATGATATGCGTGCGCTGAAATTTCTCACGAATCAGGCGGAAATTCAGCAGCTCCCGCTTGTGCAAATCGCCGCAGCGCATCATCACCGCGTCCCGCAGGCGGATATTCCACATCCTTTGGCGGCGCATGTCCGAGGAAAGCAGATTCGTCCCGCAGACAAATGCGAAATCCGCATTGCCGACGTGCTTCATCGACACTTTCGACAGCCTGTCCCGAACCGGCACGGCGACGGACAGCTGCACAGGAAAGCAGTCGTGCAGCACATGCTCACAGGCGTTTCGAATGATGAAATCTCCCTGATTCGCTGTTGAGATGGTAGGGTCAAAACGCACAATTTTACGGCAGTGCTGCATTTCCTGATCGATCATGCCTTCTTCCTCCATTTGCGCAAGAAACTCCGCCCTTTTTCAAGCATCCAGCGATATTCTGCCGTCCGCCCCAGCGCCAGCGTGTACAGGAGCGCCGTCACCGCCGCGCAGGTGATGCCCTTGAGGATAATCCACATCAGCGTATGCCCCATCTGCGCGCACAGCAGCAGCGACAGCGCCATCACCGCGCCGTTGAGCAGCAGCAAGCCGCCCTGCGCCTTGAAATACGCGGCAGCACTGCGCCCGAAGGTGCGATGGAACAGCACTTTCGGCTCATACCAGAAGATGGTGCAGAGCCGCGCCAGCCCTGTTGCGCCGATGATGCCCGCCACGCCGAAGAAGTGCCCCAGCAGGATGGACAGCAGGATGTTGACCAGCGCCGTCATAAACATAACATACTTCATTTGCCGAAAAAGCCCCAGCGTTTCGCGGTACATCCACACAGGCGCGACGATGGTGCTCAGGTAGAATGTGAACAGCACCGCCGCCACTGTCCCTGTGTCCATCAGGTATTCTTCGCCCACCCAGATGGGGATGAAGTCCTGTACAATCGCGCCGTACGCGGCGACGCAGAAGCCTGTAATCGCCCCGAAGAGGACAATCAGGTTGCGGAATATGGCGTACGACTTTTCCGAATTCTTCTCGGCATTCAGATTTCCCAAGCTGGCGGAAATGCCGGTAATCACGATGGAAACGAACGTTGTCACATACGTCGTCAGCGACGCGTAGTTGGAGTAGTAGCCGACGAACACCGTGCCCAGCATGACGGAAATCAGAATGTTGTCCGTGTTGTTGATGAGTATTGTCGCCAGCTTGTAGAGAAACATGGAGCGGATGTTGTCGTTCAGCTCCTGCTTGCGGTGCATCGGCGCACATTTCTGCTTTTTCCGCAGGAAGGGGTACATCTTGTCCGCTAAATGGCTCAACACCGCGTTCTGCAGGAGGGTGCAGGCAATCTGAATCAGCAAATAGCCCAGATAGCTGCCCCAAATCAGCAGGCACGCGATCTGCGCCGCATACTGCAACACCAGCGCCGCGGCGGAAACCATGTTCTGCAAATATGCCTTCTGGTCAGCCTGAATCAGCGTCGTTTTGTAGATGACCAGATAGGATGCCACGGAGTTCGCCAGGTACAGCACATAGTAGACGATCAGCTGCGCCATCGGTAGCTCGCTGCTGATGATGAGCGGCAGGAAGGGGATTACCGCCGCGCCCAGCAGCGCTACCGCCAGCGCAATCAGGCGGTAAATGCGACGATAATAGCCCAGCAGGTGCTGGATTTCGCCCGTGTCGCCCCGGTGCAGCGGTGCGTACAAGCTGTACACCAGCACGTTGCCCACGCCCAGCTCCGCCAGTGACAGCATGGCCAGAATGTTGCTGTACAGCCCGTTGACACCCGTGTAATCCGCGCCCAGCCGGCGCACGAACACCGTTCGCACGGCAAAAGCCAGCAGCAGCGTAACCACCTGCCGCACTGCGCCCACGCCGATGTTGCGCGCTGTGTTTTCGCTCCTTGATGCTGTGTTCATGATTCCTCTCCGCCCGTTTCGCCTGTCTGCTCCTGCGCTGCGTCCCCCGGCTGCGGGTTAAACGTCAGGCGCAGTTTTTCCGGCGGCACAGTGCAGCGCCTCCTGCGTTTCCTCTGCCTGCGCGCATTTGCCGGCAGATCAGGCGCTTCCTCCGCGTCCGGCTGCCACTTGCCCAGCAGTCCCAGAAACAGTATGTTCAGGAAAACGCCCTCTGTGTTGATGCACAGGAAATACAGCAGGAAAACGCCCAGCACATACAGCAGCCGCGCCTTGGCAAATTTGGTGCGGATACCGCGGTACGTCAGCCACAGCCAAACGGCCGGGAGAATCAACCCTGTATCCATGACGAAGGCGGCAAAGCCATTGGAAATGTTCTGCACCCTGTGTTCCAGCAGGATTTCCGCCTTTCGCTCCGAGAAAACGCCCTGCCCCGCAATGGGGGATTCCAGCCCGATTTCAAAGCCGCTGAAGGTGTCGTTCCACCGCGTGTAGAACGAACCGCCGGAATTTCGTCCGACAATCTTGCGTTCCACCACGCCCGTGACGGACTCGATGACAAACAGCAAAATCAGCCCAATGAACGCCGCCATCTTGATGCTGCGCGCCATTTTCCCGCCCTTTTTGCGGAATGCCACCGTCAGCAGCACAACGCCCAGACAAATAAAGCCTGTTGTGGACAGCGTGCTGAGGATGGTGACGATCAGCAGCGCAATTGCCCAGCAGTATTTCTTTTTGCTCATGCCCATGCGCGTTTCGTCGCTCATCAGGAACAGCAGCGCGAAGTTCAGGAAAATCTGGTGGCTGCCCGGCTCGTTGAACATACCCGCGTTGCGGTGGAAAACCGGGATGTTCAGCCAGCCTAAGGTGAAATAAGGCGTTAGATAAAATCCGTTGACGCTGGAAACTTCGTAGTGCAGCAGCGGCAGCGGCAGC
>OGOG01003963.1_pt1 | contig 10708 bp, 8 predicted proteins | sample 1552581 | NCBI WGS metagenome assembly OGOG01 (sample SAMEA2580152, study PRJEB22360) | human gut metagenome | biome: human gut; feature: human-associated habitat; material: faeces | place: Denmark | collected 2008/2010 | reverse complement strand
GGTTTCATCACGCTCGGTGTATCGGCAATAGCCTGCATAGGCTCATTGATACTCTTCATGCGCTCCAAGACCTTGGATAAAGTGGCGTTGAAAAAGAATATCACATCGAAGGTGGACCGTACGGCCGCGGATCAAGTAAAAGTAGGCGATACGGGTGTGGCCATTACACGCCTGGCACTGATCGGCAATGCCGAAATAGACGGCAACATCGTGGAAGTGAAATCCATGGACGGATTTCTGAATGAAAAAACCCCTATCATTGTAAACCGTATTACGGACGGCGTTATCATGGTAGAAAAGAAAAAAGACTAATATTCACACTTAATATCTTATAAATCATGAACGTAGACACTATGTACCTAACTGCCTTTCTTGTGATAGGAGGCATTATCTTCATCGTACTGTTCTTCCACTATGTTCCTTTCTTCCTATGGTTGTCCGCCAAAGTTTCGGGAGTCAGGATTTCATTGGTGCAATTGTTTTTAATGCGTATCCGTAACGTACCTCCCTACATCATTGTACCGGGTATGATTGAAGCACACAAAGCCGGATTGAGCAACATTACCCGCGACGAGCTGGAAGCTCACTACCTGGCCGGTGGACACGTAGAAAGAGTGGTGCACGCCTTGGTATCCGCCTCTAAAGCTAATATTGAATTATCCTTCCAGATGGCTACCGCAATCGACCTTGCCGGACGTGATGTGTTCGAAGCCGTTCAGATGTCGGTAAACCCGAAGGTGATCGATACTCCTCCGGTGACCGCCGTAGCAAAAGATGGTATCCAGTTGATAGCCAAAGCCCGTGTAACGGTACGCGCCAATATCCGCCAGTTGGTGGGTGCCGGTGAAGACACTATCCTGGCCCGTGTAGGCGAAGGTATCGTATCTTCCATCGGTTCGTCCGAAAACCACAAGTCAGTATTGGAAAACCCGGATTCAATCTCCAAACTTGTGCTCCGCAAAGGTCTGGATGCCGGTACGGCTTTCGAAATCCTGTCCATTGATATCGCTGATATCGATATAGGTAAGAACATCGGTGCGGCTTTGCAGATAGACCAGGCAAATGCCGACAAGAATATCGCCCAGGCCAAAGCTGAGGAACGCCGTGCAATGGCCGTGGCCAGCGAACAGGAAATGAAGGCGAAAGCTCAGGAAGCACGCGCCAAGGTAATCGAGGCGGAAGCCGAAGTACCTAAGGCCATGGCAGAAGCATTCCGTAACGGCAACCTGGGCATCATGGATTATTATCGGATGAAGAACATCGAAGCTGATACTTCCATGCGTGAAACCATAGCCAAACCATCGGGAAACAACTCAAACCAGCCGTTGAGTAAATAACCGGTAGAATTATTGCCTCAGAAAAACGTCGGAACCGGTGAACAGTAATCCCGTTCCGGCGTTTTCTATTTATAAACGTATCAACCAAAAAATCCAGAATATGAAAAAGTATTTTGCATCTTCCGAACTTATTATCAATGATGACGGTTCAGTTTTTCATCTGCACGTAAAGCCTGAGTGGCTGGCAGACAAAGTAATCCTGGTGGGCGACCCGGGCAGAGTGGCACTGGTAGGCTCACACCTTGAGAATAAAGAATGTGAAGTGGAAAGCCGCGAGTTCAAAACCATTACAGGTACTTACAAGGGCAAACGCATCACGGTGGTTTCTACGGGTATTGGTTGCGACAACATCGATATTGTGATGAACGAACTGGACGCCTTGGCCAACATCGACTTCAACACACGTGAAGAAAAGCCCCAACTTCGCCAGTTAGAACTGGTACGCATCGGTACTTGTGGCGGTTTGCAACCGAATACGCCCGTAGGTACATTTATCTGCTCGCAAAAGTCCATTGGTTTCGATGGCCTGCTGAACTTCTATTCAGGGCGCAATGAAGTGTGCGACCTGCCATTTGAACGTGCATTCCTGAACCACATGGGATGGTCGGGGAATATGTGCGCACCTGCTCCGTACGTGATCGACGCCAATGCCGAACTGATAGAGCGCATTGCCGGAGACGATATGGTACGTGGTGTAACGATTGCCGCCGGTGGTTTCTTTGGCCCGCAAGGACGCGAACTACGCATTCCGCTGGCCGACCCGAAGCAAAATGAAAAGATCGAGAACTTTGAATACAATGGCTATCGCATTACGAACTTCGAGATGGAAAGCTCCGCACTGGCCGGTTTGAGCCGCCTGATGGGACATAAGGCGACCACGGTATGCATGGTCATAGCCAACCGGTTGATTAAAGAAGCCAATACGGGCTACAAGAATACGATTGACACTTTGATAAAAACCGTACTGGACAGAATTTAAGAAACACCCACTCAAATATACTTGATGATTGTTTCCTTCAATCTTTCGTAAGTATATGGTTTGGCAATAATATCATTGCATCCGGCGGCTAATGCTTGTTGTTGTTCTATCAGGAAAGCATTGGCCGTCACCGCAACGATAGGCAGATCGATGTCCACGGTACGTATCTTTTCCGTAGCCTGAATACCGTTCATCACCGGCATGCGGATGTCCATCAATATCAGGTCGGGACGCTCGCGCAAGAAACTATTTACGGCCTCTTCGCCATTGGTAACCCACGAAATGGTGTAGTCCTTCTTCAGCAAAATGTTTATCTGCATAAAGTTAGACTCCGTATCTTCGGCTATCAGAATTTTCTTCCTGCCGTCTGATCTTCGCTCTACGTGGGCATTGATTTCAACAGGTTCACCATCCGCTCCCAACACAAACTGGCGGTAAGGAAGGGTCATCACGAAAGTGCTCCCCACTCCTACTTCGGACTCTACGGAAATCTTTCCTCCCAATCTCTCCACGATGCTCTGGCAGATGGGAAGCCCCAGACCCGTGCCCTGAACAAAATCGTTCAGCTTTTCAAAACGGTTGAAAATCAAGGGCAATTTCTCTTTTGCAATGCCGCAACCGGTATCCGTTACATACACCTTCAACCATTCTCCGCAGACCTCCAACCCCAGGGTGATGGCCCCTTCATGGGTATTCTTAATGGCATTGGAGAGGAAGTTGAACAGCACTTGCGTAATCCTGTTCCGGTCCACCATAATCCAGATTTCCTCATCGGGACGTATCACATTCAATCGGATGGCCGTTTTCATTTTCAGGCGATGCACTTTCTCCACTTCGTCAATCAGTCCGGTCATTTCGACCAACTGGAAGTTCATTTCCGATTTTCCCGACTCAATGCGGGAAAGGTCCAGAATGTCATTTATGAGTTGCAACAACAGGTTGCTATTCTTCTGGATGATGTTCAGGTATTCGGCTTTCTCCACTTCATCTTCCGTCAAAGCTATGATTTCAGAGAATCCCACGATAGCATTCAAAGGAGTGCGGATTTCGTGGCTCATATTGGCCAGGAACACCGATTTCATGCGGTCGGCCTCTTCTGCCCGTTGCTTCGCCTCGATGAGTTCATTGGAGCGTTGCACCCTGTCACCAATATCGTGTATCAATGCCATCACTTTATTATCTTCGAACGGAGCGATGCGTGCCTGGAAATAATGCCTTTCGCAATCATCCACATCCAGGGGATACTCTATCTCCTTCAACTCCCCGTCTTCGAGGCATTGACGTATGTTCCGTAGAAACAGGTCGCTGACTTCGGGAGAATAGATGGTGCGCCCGTCCGCTCCCCGTAGCTGTTCAACGGGATGGAGCAAAATGGTGTCAGAAGACATTAACACGTCGGTGATGAAGAAATCCTGATCCAAAATAAATATAAATTCAGGCAATGCCTGTATTATCTTCCGGTTTCGCTCTTCCACGCGCGATATGTGTGCTTCGCGTTCGCACTGCCCGGTGACGTTCACGGTATAGCATAAGAGCCTTTCCAGATTTCCACTTTTATCTTTCTCTACAGATAAGAGGTGGTCCTCCAACCAGACTATTTCGCCATGCGCGCCTACGCAACGCACCCGTAAGACATTGGACTCATCAAAGCCATCCAATTTCTTTTGAAAGCCCTCCAACGACACCAAATGCTTATCATCGGGATGCACAAAGCTACAGAACTCTTCCAAATTCTGATAACGGATGCCGACTTTATCCAAGCCTAAACTTTCGAAATATTCCTGAGTGAAAGTGCACTCCAGGGTATTGATATTTATCTCCCAGAGAGCAATTTGATGGGCAGCCAGAACGGAGTTGACCTTCAATAATTTCTCTTTCAGTAGTTCCGTGTTCTCGTCTTTCTCGGTAGTATGAGAAGCGGAATCATGCATTTTTATTTTGTCTTGCGCCATAATAACAAAGTGTATCATGTAAAGGCTACGAAAATTGAGCAAATGTAATAAAAAAGAGTAAGTAATATACAATCGCGTTCTTTTTTTTACCCCAAAAGGCTATCTTTGCAACTCAAATAACAATTTTTATGATGAATCAGGATACCATCTGTGCCATTGCCACGGCCCAAGGAGGAGCAATCGGAAGCATTCGCGTCTCAGGAGCGGACGCCATTCGTATCACCAGCCGCATTTTCACCCCGGCAAAATCCGGTAAAACGCTGGCGGATTGCAAACCTTATACACTGACTTTCGGGAAGATACACGATGGAGAGGAAATCATCGACGAGGTTCTTGTCAGCCTGTTTCGCGCCCCGCACTCTTACACGGGCGAAGATAGTACGGAGATCACCTGCCACGGTTCGAGCTATATCTTGCAACAGGTTTTGCAATTGCTCATTAAGCACGGTTGCCGCCTGGCGGGACCGGGAGAATACACGCAACGCGCCTTTCTCAATGGCAAGATGGATTTGAGCCAGGCCGAAGCCGTGGCGGACCTGATTGCTTCTTCATCTGCCGCCACCCACCGCCTTGCCATGAGCCAGATGCGTGGCGGATTCAGCAAGGAGCTTACGGAGCTACGCAACCAGTTGCTACACTTCACTTCACTGATTGAGCTGGAACTGGATTTCAGCGACCATGAGGAGTTGGAGTTTGCGGACAGAACGGAGCTTTGCCGATTGGCGGATCATATCGCGGGGGTCATTTCCCGACTGGTACATTCGTTCAGCGTAGGAAATGCGATCAAAAACGGCGTACCGGTAGCCATCATCGGCGAAACGAATGCCGGGAAATCAACGCTCCTCAATGTATTGCTGAACGAGGACAAGGCTATCGTGAGCGACATTCACGGCACTACTCGCGACGTGATTGAAGATACGACCAATATCGGCGGTATTACTTTCCGTTTCATTGACACGGCAGGTATCCGCGAAACCAATGATACGATTGAGAGTCTGGGCATAGAGCGCACGTTCCAAAAACTGGAACAAGCGGAGATCGTGCTTTGGATGATTGATGCAACAGACGCAACGTCGCAAATGAATCAGCTATCGGGGCAGATACTTCCGCGTCTGGAAAGAAAGCATTTGATATTGGTATTCAACAAAGCGGATTTGTTGGGCACGGCTCATTCTGATGAGGTGCTGTCTGCGGCCTCTTCCATCATTCCTGACGCCGAATGTATTTTTATTTCCGCCAAGAAAAGGCAAAATACGGATGTGCTTCAGAAGAAACTTATAGCCGCCGCCAATCTGCCTACGATAACCCAGAACGACGTGATAGTGACCAATGCCCGCCATTACGAAGCCCTTACGCATGCTTTAGAAGCCATCGGACGCGTACAACAGGGATTGGCAAACAATCTTTCAGGAGACTTCGTGGCCCAGGACATCAGGGAGTGCATCTTCCATTTGAGCGACATCGCGGGGGAGGTGACGAATGATATGGTGCTACAAAATATATTTCAACATTTTTGCATCGGCAAATAGTTGCATATAACTAATTGATTATCAACATATTGCACAATATACAATAGAAAGTAAAAGAAGAAACAGTCCAACTTAGATAACATTGATAATCAACACATTAAATGCAAAGGAATAATAAAGTATTGTATCAATTTTTCATAATTTTGTCCCCCGTTTGTTCCCTGAACGGATACAAGGGACAAAATTCTGTCCCTCATACAATTTAACAGTGATAAATAGGCAAATTTTATCAGTACCACTAAAACTTATCCAAATTACAGATAATATTCGAATAGAACTGAATTGTTTTTTCAGCCAAAATAGATTCTGATAATCAATCGATTGGTATATTTGAATATAACAGCAGAAATCATCACCAATGAGATTTCATATAATACATTTGATAAATATTCCCAACCATTATTGCGAAGTATTCGAATCATGGCATATTGAACATCCTCTTAAGTCTCACAGTGATTTTTATAGGGTGATTTGAAGAATTCACTGAAAAATATTTGGAGTATTGCGAAATTATTCTGTACATTTGCGCCTCTTTTGAAAATTTACAATGCAGCAAAATAGAATGAACATATTATCCCAAACGACAATTCGAGGCAACAAATGCTTCGAAGTTCAGTCGTATGTTCTTCATGTTTGGAGCATTGAAACGCCAGAGAATATCATAAATACTTTCCAACGAACAGATATAGGAGATAAGATGCGATAGATGCTCGTATCTTGATCTTAAAATAAACAACAGAATAGTCTTTACCGAACTTTCCAACTATTTTGTTTTATGCCCATTGGTGACTGTTTGCTCCGTGCAATTCCTCCCCCGTCATTTCCGTACAATGAGCACAAGAACAACCAATTTTAATTAACCGCACAGCAATGTGCACAAAAGAGAGCAAAATGAATTACAAGTTTGACGGAAGCAAGGTGTATTTTACATCGGACACGCACTTTTATCATTCGAATATCATTGGCTTTTGCAAGAGGCCATTCAAGAATGTAGAAGATATGAATGAAACGCTGATCGAAAATTGGAACCGGGTAGTTGGTCAAGATGATATCGTGTTTCATCTGGGGGATTTTTGCCTGGGAGGATCCCATGAATGGACCAAGATTCTTAACAGACTGAATGGAAAAATCTATCTCATTCTCGGTAATCATGATCTAAAAAATATCAGGCAAGGGTACGCCAGCAGGTTTGAATTGACAAGCATGCAAATGCACATAGAGGTCGACAAGCAGAAAATCTACCTGAACCACTATCCGTTCCTCTGCTATGGAGGTGCTTACAGGAATATGTGGCAACTGTTCGGGCATGTGCATACGAGCAAGAATAATACGGGAAAAGACGCTTCACGGCTGGATATGATTTTCCCGACGCAATATGATGTGGGAGTGGATAATAATGACTTTATTCCGGTCTCATTTGAGCAGGTAAAGAGGATAATCCAAAAACAGGTTGAACAAACAAATAAAAATAAGTAATATGAGAATACAATATATGAGCGATCTGCATTTTGAGTTCAGGGAGAACAGCAGGTACATAAAACAAAACAGATTTCCGGTAACGGGCGATATACTCATATTGGCCGGAGATATTTTCTATCTGAGAGACAGAGTAGCTCCTTTGGGGAATTTCTGGGAATGGGCATCTAAAAACTATAGGCAGGTTCTTATTGTTCCCGGGAACCATGAATATTACAATTATTGCGATGCGATGGAACGGGGATTACAATGGCGATGGATGTTCAAAGAGAATGTCGGTTATTATCAAAATCAAGTATTGAGAATAGACGATACCGATTTCATAATGAGCACATTTTGGTCGCATATCGAACCGGCAGACGAATATTTCGTTTGGAAAGGACTTAACGATTTCCGTCAGGCCATGTATAAAGGGAAACTGCTCCAAACGGAAGCATATAATCAGATGCATGACTTCTGTTTAGGGCATATCAAAAAAAGTCTTGCCGAAAGTACGGCAGAACACATAGTGGTCGTGACTCACCACCTGCCTACTTTGCAGGTTGTTGCTCCTCAGCATAAAGGTTCCGTATTGAACAGTGCCTTTGCCAGTGAATACGGAGACCTGATCGGTAACAGCCGGATCAATGCTTGGATTTACGGACATTCGCATACCAATATCGACACAGAAATCGGGAGTACAAAAGTGATTTGCAACCAGATGGGATATGCATTTGAAAATGAGCATGTAATCAATGGATTTGATCCGGGGAAATTTTTAACGATTGAAAACGAATGAGATATGGAACGACATAAGAAGACAATCTTTACCAGGCATCTTTTCATAGACTTGGCAAAAGAATGCGGATTGAATGCTGCGATATTCGAACAGCTCGGAAGCGGGCGCGATACAGAAATCGTGGTTGATAACGATACATTGAAGATGTTAGTTAAACTTCAGGAGCAATTTGCTCAACTGGAAGAGATGAGTGACGATGAATACAGAGGATTTTATACCGAATTGCCCCGCCCTACTCCGGAAGAATGGGGAGATTGCGAAGCGTCGATTGCAGACGGAGAATATGAGAGCAAGGAAGAATACCTCCGGGATTGGGAATTGTCAAATCCCAGGGAAATGGTATGGTATCATGTTAGCTCCGCCAGATATAAAGAAAATCGTACCATACAATTCTCGGACAGGAAACACTCGTATTTTACTATTGCGAATTATTCCCGATATGGAGACAGAATAGGTGATTGTTTTTATCCCGAATGGCAAAGGGATTTCTTTGTAAAGTTGGCCTTATATCTTCAGAAGCTAATCGATGCTATTATACAAGATCCGGAGGGGTTCAATGATTATGTGGCGAATCATCTTCCTTACCAGCAGCGAAACGGAAGAATTGCGAGAAAGGAGTTCAACAGAATCGAACCGAGATTTAAAATTGAAGTCGAAGACGAGGAGACTGCAATAAAAGCACTGGAGGATTCCGTCTGCAAGAATTTCGGGCGACTGTTAGATACAATGACGATATGTTCGTATTGCAAATACTATCGGATCGCTCATGAAGCCTATGACTGGTATTTTGAAAGGTTTGATACTACACGAAAGAAGCGGACCTTCCTGAATGGAGTACCATTGGAATTACAAGATGTCGCATATTACAACATGGTTAAATTCTGCGATTTGCAAGATGAATACGATCTCGACAGTGAAACGGATTTCAACAAATTCGCCTCAGACCATTATGGGGAACTGGGATTGTCGCGGCTGAATGTACTCGCATCGGATTTTGACAGCCCCGGTTGGAGAATCATTGTTTCCAACAGCTACTCAGCGTATGCGGATGTCGCGATAGAAGTCGCCACTGCGCTTTACAAGACTGGCGCTCCTTTGGAAATACACGACGCTGCCAAACTTTTACGAATACTCAAGGAGAAGGATCATGTGAAATTGATTCCGTACACATTTCACGACTACATGGGCCATCATGAAGAAGGAACCGTTTATCAACTTCCATGGGAATACGAATGTATGGATAGCGAGGAGAATGTTTTATCATTGAAACAATACCATGACATTATCTCTCTGGCAGAATGGGATGAAATAGAAAAAGTAAACATTGACAAAAACGGGATATAATCCCATAATTATTAGCAACATATTTGGCAGACAATGATAGTCTGCCAAATATGTTATAATTAACTATATAATTAAAAACAAGAGGAATTAATTAAAAAGAAGCGTGTAAAAGGATGAAACTTGACTCAAATTTTATAGCATTCTGCAAGCAGAGCATCGCATTGGAACAACGAATGGCGAAACAGGCGGGAAAACGGTTGAATGAAGCAATGCGCAACAATATCCAAGATATTAATGTATTGGATCAGATTGCAGACCAGCTACTTGACACTATGTCAGGGCTATCAGGTGCGGGAGAACGAACTTATATGAAATATATCAAATACTTGGGAACGTTTAACCCTCAAGCTGCAAAAGAAACAAAAGATGCCTATGAAGATATCATGGGATATAAGATACATGTAGCATACGCAGCGGCACGATTGGCCAAAGAATTGCACAAAAGACAGGTAGATCAAGCAGGTAAAGATTACTTTGAAGAACATTTATCGACTGTCGGACGAAACGGTTTCGACTGGAAAGAAAAAACCGTGGGATTTCTGTTTAATGTAGCTGAAGATACAGGTCATACCGTAAAAGAGATCATTAGAAAACTGAAAGCGATACTGGATGACTGGGAGAAGAACAAGGAAAAACATGACTGGATTTATGAATTTGAAGATATCGTAGGATCCTTTCCGAACGAAAAATACCACAAATTAACAAAGCAAGAATGGGACGAGATTGAAGAGGCTCTCGACCTAATGGACTTCCGCACAACTACCAATCGTGAAACATATATCAAGCGTTTCCGCGGACATCGTTTGGCCATCAAAGTCAAATTGAATGACCTTCAGTACAATATAGATATTACCCGCATTCTACACCCGACAGACAAAGACTTAGCGAAGATGGAAAGACATAAGAAAGAATATTATCTGTTATTAAAGATGCTGGCAGATTGAAGTTTTAAGACAATCAAAATTTAACTCAACTTAGTGGCATGAACCTACAAAAACAAAAGATGTAAGGTTTAACCGAGATGATGGAAATCATATATCTATCATGCCACATATGGTAAATCAAAAAAAATGAGAAAAGATTGCTTCTAAACGACTCAGAAGACTTGTAAAAACGCAAGTTTGACATATTATGTACATCTATTTTGGAAGTAACTAAGCTTTTGAATGGTAAGCTGTAATAGTCAAGACTTGTTCAGAAAGATGGCCTTTCACTTCAACGTTTCGCTTACTGCAATCAATCTCGCCAAGGGCACTTGCAAAAGAATGAAAATCAAATATTCGGTTTCTTCATGCAAGTCGGTAACACACAAT
>OGOG01003960.1_pt1 | contig 10712 bp, 7 predicted proteins | sample 1552581 | NCBI WGS metagenome assembly OGOG01 (sample SAMEA2580152, study PRJEB22360) | human gut metagenome | biome: human gut; feature: human-associated habitat; material: faeces | place: Denmark | collected 2008/2010 | reverse complement strand
GAGAAACTAGTCTTGATGAGATTCCTCAAATATTGAATATCATAAAAGGTGATATGAGTATTATTGGACCTCGTGCGGGCGATTGGGAGAGTGTTGACACTTATGAAGATGATGAGAAAGACAAGGCAAAAGTTGTACCTGGGTTGACTGGTTATTGTCAAGCATATTTTAGGAATAATGCATCTGTAAGAGAAAAACGATTAAAAGATGCTTGGTATGCGAATAATGTAAGTTTCGTATTGGATGTGAAGATTTTTTTTAAAACCATTGAAACTGTATTGAAACACGAGAACCTTTATACTAACTGATAAAATGGATAGATTTATCATAGTAGACAGTCACAATTCTGAATATATAGGTATAATATTTCACATTTTACGTAAATGTGGCTACAACATGGCTTTAACAAAAAGATTATTTCATTGGATTCCTTCTTATTCAAAACGGAATATCAGAAGAGACTGCCAAACTAAGACTGTAGTCTTAGTTTGGAATGAGGAATTAAATGATTATACAAGTACATTTCAAATGTACAAAAATAGTGATAGTAGTCTTTATATAAGAAAGATTGCCACCTTACCTCAATATGAAGGAAAAGGAATTGGGAAAAGGAATCTTTTGTATATAGAACAATTTGCAATAAAAAATGGATGTTCCAGAATATGTTTGGATGTTTATATTAAAAGTAAGGGAGCAATATCTTTCTATTCACATTTGGGCTTTAAAGAGGTAGGAACCAAACGTTCAATTAGGTTTAAGGAACTTATAATGAAAAAACAATTAGATTAATGTCATTATGAAAATCTTGGTGTTACCTGCATATTATTATCCGGAGCAAGCTGCAAGTCCTTATTTAGGAGACAATATTCGTGAAGCTATGTGTAATGCTGGCTTCATATTAGATCTGTATGCTCCAATGCCAACGCGAGGAGTATCTGAAGAAATACGTGTTGAGTATAAAGAGCGTAAAATAGAGTACAAATACGATAATAAATTAGTGATTCATCGTTTTCCTATGTATAGTGAAGGAAAAAATCCCATTAATCGTGCTTTGCGATATGGGATTTGCTGGTGTGTACAATTTGGGAAAGGATTGTGTGCCAAGGATATTGATTTAATTTATCTAGCAAGTACACCTCCTATTCAAGGTGCATTGGGCTGTTTGCTGAAAAAAATCAAAAGAGTTCCTTTTGTGTATAATCTTCAGGATATCTTTCCTGATTCTCTTGCAGGTACCGGCTTGGTACGTAAGGATGGATTGATATGGAGGATAGGGCGTGTGGTAGAGAACTTTACTTATAAGCATGCGGACAAGATAATTGTTATTTCGGAAGGTTTCAAGAGAAATATCATGGCTAAAGGTGTACCTGAAGAGAAAATTGTAGTTGTCTACAATTGGGTGGATCAGAATGCAGTGAAGAATGTTGCCCGAAAGGATAATAAGTTGTTTGATAAGTATCATTTGGATAGAAATAAGTTTTATATCACTTATAGTGGAAATATAGGTCTGACCCAGAATATGGATTTGCTGCTCGATGTGGCTAGAAGTTTGGAAGACAATGAGGAAATCCAGTTTGTATTGATTGGAGAGGGGGCTTATAAGGAGCAAGTCAAGGAAGTTATTACTCGTAATAATATCAAGAATGTTACTCTTTTACCTTTTCAACCATATGAAGATATTAGCCATGTGTTTAGCCTTGGAGATGTGGGTATTATTATCTCTAAACCGGGTGTGGGTGAAAACTCAGTGCCAAGCAAGACTTGGAGCATAATGTCAGCATCGAGACCGGTACTGGCGAACTTTGATGAGAATGAGATTAAGACTATTCTTAGTGAGAACGAATGTGGTGTGTTTACGAAAGCCGGTGACAAGCAGGCATTTACAGATGCAATTCTTGAGCTTTGCCGGAATAGGGAGATGTGCCGGAAATATGGTGAGAATGGTCGAAAGTTTGTAATGGAAAATCTGACAAGGGAGATTGGCACGCAAAAATATATAGACGTTATAAAGAGTGTGGCGAAAGGTTAGTTTGGCTAAGCAGAAATGCTGATAAATAAAAGTGAATAGTTTTATAAAAGTATAATTCAACTATGAATATGAAGTTAAGGAATATTCCGTTTTCTCCCCCTGATATGAGCGATGCGGAAATCGAGATGGTAGCGGAAGCACTGCGTTCCGGTTGGATCACTACAGGTCCGAAGACAAAGGAATTTGAACAGCTGATTGCTATGTGTTGTGGTACGGAGAAGGCGGTATGTTTGAACTCGGCTACGGCTTGTATGGAATCAATCTTGAGAGCCTTGGGTGTAGGACCGGGTGATGAGGTGATTACCAGTGCATATACATATACCGCAACGGCAAGTATTACTTGCCACGTTGGTGCAAAGGTGGTGATGGTGGATACGAAGCCTGGGTCGTTTGAAATGGATTACGACAAGATGGCTGATGCTATCACTGAGCGTACAAAAGTGGTTATTCCCGTTGATCTGGCCGGTATCGTGTGTGACTATGATAAGATATTTGAGGTGGTGGAGAGTAAGAAATATCTCTTTAAGCCAGCTAATGATATTCAGAATGCATATGGCAGAGTGATTGTGATGGCTGATGCCGCTCATGCATTTGGAGCAAGACGTAATGGAAAGATGTGTGGCGCGATTGCTGACTTTACATCATTCTCATTCCATGCGGTGAAAAACCTGACTACGGCTGAAGGTGGTGCGTTGACTTGGGTGAACCGTGAGGGGTTGGACAACAATACACTGTATAAGCAGTTTCAACTGTTAAGTCTGCATGGACAGAACAAAGATGCACTGGCTAAGACGCAGCTGGGTGCATGGGAATATGATATCATTGCTCCTTTTTATAAATGTAACATGACGGATGTGATGTCAGGTATCGGACTGGCGCAACTAAAGCGTTATCCGGAGATGTTACGTCGCAGACGTGAGATAATAGGTCTGTATAATGAGGGAGTGAAGGGTACTTGTATTATTCCGTTGAATCATTATCCTGATAATGATGAGGGAACGTCTTCGAGTGGTCACCTGTATATCTGCCGATTGGAGGGTAAAACTATTGAGGAACGTAATGCGATTATCATCAAAATGGCAGAGCGGGGCATTGCTTGCAATGTACACTATAAGCCGTTGCCGATGATGACAGCGTATAAAGCACTGGGATTTGATATTAAAGATTATCCTAATGCATATGAGATGTATCATAATGAGATAACGTTACCGCTACATACTAGACTTACAGATAATGATGTGGCGTATGTAATTGAAAATTTTGTAGATATTGTAAAGAGTCACTAATAAGAGTCTGTTCGAAAGTAAGATGTTGTATATATTGTAAATAAGATAAAAGTTTTGATTAATGAGTAAAATAAAAAAGGTAGCCTTAATATCAGGAATCACCGGTCAGGATGGTTCATTTTTAGCCGAGTTTCTAATAGAAAAAGGATATGAAGTCCATGGTATCCTTCGTCGTTCTTCTTCTTTCAACACCGCACGCATCGAACACCTTTACTTGGATGAGTGGGTACGTGACATGAAAAAGGATCGTCTGGTCAATCTTCATTATGGGGATATGACAGATTCCAGTTCTTTGATCCGTATTATCCAGCAGGTACAACCGGATGAAATTTATAACCTGGCTGCACAAAGTCATGTGAAAGTATCTTTTGACGTACCTGAATATACAGCCGAAGCGGATGCCATCGGTACACTTCGTATGCTGGAGGCTGTCCGTATTCTTGGAATGGAAAAGAAGACAAGGATATATCAGGCTTCGACTTCCGAACTATTCGGTTTGGTACAGGAAGTTCCACAGAAGGAAACTACTCCATTCTATCCCCGTTCCCCGTATGGAGTGGCCAAACAATACGGTTTCTGGATTACCAAGAACTATCGTGAGAGCTACGGTATGTATGCTGTAAACGGAATCCTGTTTAATCATGAAAGTGAGCGGAGAGGAGAGACTTTTGTGACCCGTAAGATTACGTTAGCCGCTGCCCGTATTGCACAAGGGCTTCAGGACAAACTTTATTTGGGAAACCTGAACTCACTTCGTGACTGGGGATACGCCAAGGACTATGTTGAGTGTATGTGGCTGATTCTTCAGCATGATGCTCCTGAAGATTTTGTAATTGCCACAGGCGAATACCATACTGTACGTGAATTTACGATACTGGCTTTCAAAGAAGTCGGTATTGAACTTCGTTGGGACGGTGAAGGCGTGGATGAGAAAGGCATTGATGTATCGACCGGAAAAGTCTTGGTTGAAGTCGATCCTAAATATTTCCGTCCTGCCGAAGTCGAGCAGTTACTGGGTGATCCTACCAAGGCCCGTACGTTACTTGGCTGGAATCCTACCAAGACTTCTTTCCCTGAATTGGTGAAAATTATGGTATCGCATGATATGAAGTTTGTGAAGAAGCTTCACATGAAAGAACTGATGAATAGAGAAGAATAAGAATGGATAAAGATACGAAAATCTATGTAGCGGGACACCATGGTTTGGTGGGATCTGCTATCTGGAGTAATTTGCAGAGTCGTGGTTACACGAATCTTGTAGGACGTTCCCATAAAGAGCTGGATCTTCTTGATGGTGCAGCCGTAAAACAATTCTTTGATGAAGAACAGCCTGATGCAGTTGTCCTTGCTGCTGCGCATGTTGGTGGTATCCTTGCAAACTTGCAGTATCGTGCCGATTTTATCTATCAGAATCTCCAGATTCAGCAGAATGTAATCGGTGAGAGTTTTCGTCATAACGTAAAGAAACTACTTTTTCTGGGTAGTACCTGTATCTATCCCCGTGATGCCGCACAACCGATGAAGGAGGACGCTTTGCTGACTTCTCCTTTGGAATATACGAACGAACCTTATGCCATTGCCAAGATTGCGGGTTTAAAGATGTGTGAAAGCTTCAATCTTCAGTATGGCACGAATTATATTGCCGTGATGCCTACCAACCTTTATGGTCCGAATGATAATTTCCATTTGGAAAACAGTCATGTTCTACCTGCCATGATTCGCAAGATTCATTTGGCTAAATGTCTGAATGAAGGAAATTGGAAGTCAGTTCGTAAAGATATTGACTTGCGTCCTGTGGAAGGTGTGACTGGTAGTAATTCTGATGCTGAAATATTGGATAAATTGGCAAAATTTGGTATTACTCCTGAATCGGTAACTCTTTGGGGGACCGGAACACCTATGCGTGAGTTCCTTTGGAGTGAAGAGATGGCTGATGCGAGCGTTCATGTATTGTTGAACGTTGATTTCAAAGATACTTATGTTGCAGGCGGTAGAGACATTCGTAACTGTCATATCAATGTTGGTACAGGTAAGGAAATCAGTATCCGTGAAGTTGCCGAAATAATTATGGAGGAAATTGGCTTTAAAGGTATCCTTCTTTGGGATAGTTCAAAGCCTGATGGTACAATGCGTAAATTAACAGATGTATCGAAGTTACACAGTTTAGGCTGGCATCATAAGGTTGAGATTGATGAAGGAATCGAGCGTCTTTATGAATGGTATTTGAAAGGTGTCTAAATTTTATAATTTATATATTATGAGTAACGAAAAAATGCCATCGCCGCGAGGCGATGGAAAGAATATCTTAATATTGTTGTTGACTTTGCTTTTTACAGCTTGCCAGTCTTATAAAAAAGTACCTTACCTGCAGGATGCGGAAGTGGTACTGTATAGTACTCAGGATGCACAATTGTATGATGCAAAGATCATGCCCAAAGATTTGTTGACTATTGTAGTGTCATGTACCAGTCCCGAGTTAGCTGCTCCTTTTAACCTGACGGTAGCTACACAAGGTAATATGGCTTTGAACTATACCACCACTCAGCCCGCTCTACAGCAATACTTAGTGGATAATGAGGGAAATATTAACTTTCCGGTATTGGGTGAACTTCATGTAGGCGGATTGACGAAGAAGGCGACCGAACAAATGATTGTGGAAAAGTTGAAGCCTTATATTACGGAAACTCCTATTGTAACGGTACGAATGGTAAATTATAAGATTTCCGTGATTGGTGAAGTTGCCCGTCCCGGTACATTCACGATCTCCAATGAAAAGGTGAACATCCTGGAAGCTCTGGCTATGGCAGGTGATATGACCGTATATGGTCTGCGTGATGATGTTAAGCTGATACGGGAGAATGCCAATGGTAAGCAGGAAATTATTCCGTTGGATCTGAATAAAGCAGAGACTATTCTTTCTCCTTATTACTATTTGCAGCAGAATGATATCATCTACGTGACTCCTAATAAAGCAAAAGCGAGGAACTCGGATATCGGAACTAGTACAAGCTTGTGGTTCTCTGCTACTTCGATCCTTGTTTCTATTGCCAGTTTATTGTTTAACATCTTGAAATAAAAAGAAAGAGTTATGAAGGAAGAAAATAAAAACGGGAAAGGACCTGAAATGACTGAGGATCAGATTGATTTCCGGGCACTGCTTTTTAAATACATCATTCACTGGCCTTGGTTTGTAGGGGCGGTGATGTTATGTTTGGTTGGTGCGTGGTTTTATCTGCACTGGGCTACCCCGATTTATAATATTTCTGCTACAGTTCTGATAAAAGACGAGAAGAAGGGTGGAGGTGCAGGACTTTCTTCGGAATTGGAGGATATGGGGTTAAGCGGCCTGATGACTTCCTCTAAAAATATTGATAACGAGTTGGAAGTTCTACGTTCGAAAACCTTGGTAAAAGAGGTTGTTAATCAGTTGGGACTGTATATAACCTATAAAGATGAGGATGATTTTCCTGCTAAAGGTTTATATAAGACATCTCCGGTACAAGTGAGTTTGACACCTCAAGAGGCTGAAAAACTGAAAACTTCGATGGTAGTAGAGATGACCTTGCAGCCTGAAGGTAGTATGGATGTGAATGTGACTGTAGGTGAAAAGGGCTATCAGAAGCATTTTGAGAAATTACCTGCCATTTTTCCAACAGATGAAGGTACATTGGCTTTCTTTCAGGAAGTTGATTCGGTAACTTTACAGGATGGAACGAAAGTTCCTCGGATAGAGAAGGATATACGTCATATAACAGCGACAATAAACAAACCGATGAGAGTGGCAAAAGGCTATTGTAACAGTCTGTCTATTGCTCCTACTTCTAAAACGACTTCTGTCGCTGTGATTTCATTGAAAAACTCCAGTTTGCAGCGTGGACAGGACTTTATCAACCAGTTGCTTGAAATGTATAATCGCAATACGAACAATGATAAAAACGAAATCGCTCAGAAGACGGCGGAATTTATCGATGAACGTATTGGCATTATCTCAAAAGAATTGGGTAGTACAGAAGCAAATCTGGAGTCCTTCAAGCGTGATGCCGGTATCACGGATTTGACAAGTGAAGCTCAGATAGCCTTAGCTGGTAATGCTGAGTATGAAAAGAAGAGCGTAGAGAACCGTACTCAAATCAGCCTGGTAAATGACTTGCGTAAATACTTGCGAGGCAATGAATACGAAGTATTACCGAGTAATGTGGGTTTGCAGGATGCTGCCTTGATTGGGGCCATTGAACGTTATAACGAAATGCTTATTGAGCGTAAACGCCTGTTGCGTACATCAACAGAGAGTAACCCTACGATTGTGAATTTGGATACAAGTATCCGTGCTATGAAAGCCAATGTACAGGCTACCCTTGAAGGAACCTTGCAGGGGTTGATGATCACCAAAGAGAGCCTTGACCGTGAAGCAAGTCGCTATTCCCGTCGTATCAGCAACGCTCCGGGGCAGGAACGGGCTTATGTGAGTATTGCCCGTCAGCAGGAGATTAAAGCCGGATTGTATCTGATGTTGTTACAGAAACGCGAAGAGAATGCGATTGCACTTGCTGCTACTGCCAATAATGCAAAAATTATTGATGAAGCAATAGCTGACGATATTCCGGTATCTCCCAAACGCTCTATGATTTATTTGATTGCATTGGTACTTGGTGTTGGGATTCCGGTTGGTATCATCTACTTGATTGAACTAACGAAATTCAAGATTGAAGGACGTGCCGATGTGGAGAAACTAACGAGTGTTCTTGTTGTCGGTGATATTCCATTAACTGATGAGAAGAATGATAAGAATGGCTCTATCGCCGTCTTCGAGAACAAGAATAATCTGATGAGTGAAACCTTCCGTAATATTCGAACCAATCTTCAGTTTATGCTCGATAATGATCAGAAGGTGATCCTTGTGACCTCGACTGTCAGTGGTGAAGGAAAATCATTCGTATCGTCGAATTTGGCTATCAGTCTTTCTCTTTTGGGAAAGAAAGTGGTGATTGTAGGGCTTGATATTCGTAAACCGGGTTTGAACAAAATATTCCAACTATCAAGTAAGGAGAAAGGTATTACTCAATATCTGTCAAATCAGGATATTAACTTGATGAGTCTAGTTCAGTCCTCGGATATTAATAAGAATCTGTATATCCTTCCGGGCGGAACAGTTCCTCCTAATCCTACTGAACTATTGGCACGTGATGGGTTGGATAAGGCTATTGAGATTCTGAAGAAGAATTTTGATTATGTCATCCTTGATACAGCTCCTATCGGCATGGTTACGGATACCTTGTTAATAGGTCGTGTAGCAGACTTGTCAGTTTACGTATGTCGTGCTGACTATACGCATAAGGCGGAATACACATTGATCAATGAACTGTATCATGAGCAGAAGTTGCCTAACCTTTGCACTGTTATTAATGGTGTAGACTTGAAGAAAAGGAAATATGGCTATTATTATGGCTACGGTAAGTATGGCAAGCATTACGGTTATGGTAAACGTTATGGGTACGGCTATGGGTATGGTCAAGAAAAGAAGAAGTAGATATTTGGCAATCTATACTATCAAGGACTATGACAAGGAGTTTCAACTTTATCGTCTGGCTTTCCCAAATGATGAGGTTCGTTATGCTTTCCTTAAAGGAATATAGACCGATAGTTAAGGAATGTTATGCCTGACTAGCTATGTGTAGTTATCGTAAATATAAACCTGAGTCCGATAGAAAGAAGTTTGGTTGATTGCGTCAACAGTTCTTCTATCGGTCTCAGGTTGTTTTATTTAAATCCGTTTTTCAATGTAAATATCTCAAACGTTTTTAATGGTATGAGCAGGTGTTTTTCCGAAATGCTTCTTATAATTATCGCGGAAGTGATCCATATCCTTCATTCCGATATTCTCTGGTATTTCGTTTACGCGATATTTCCCACTCTCTAACATTTCATGTGCTTTTTCCATGCGGATTTTGAGAATGAATTTGTTAAGTGCTTCACCTGTTAATTGCGTCCACTTGTTGTAAAGACTGGTCCTGCTAATTCCAAGCTCTTTGGCAATGGAGCCTATGGTTAGTTTTTCATTATCCAGATTCTCCAGAATGATTTTAGTAACTTTACTTATCAAAGGGTGTTCACCATCCTGCAATATTTCTGACGCTTTTATCTCCAAAAACTCTTCTCCAAACAATCGTTGTAGAAATGATTTTCGAAGAAAACGATTGTTCTTGATAAGGATTGACATTTCAATCTTTAAATCTGCTATACTAAAGGGCTGTTGCAAAAATGTATCAGCTAAAGAAGTCTTTCTTCTATTGTATTGGTCAATATCTATATGCGAACTATAAAGAATGATAGGTATGATTGATGTTTCGCAGGATGTTTTCAATCTTGACGAGAGTTCGACGCCATCCATGTTCTGAAGTTCTGTATCACAAATCACTAAATCAGGATATTCATTTTTTATGCAGGTCATAGCTTCGACGCCATCTCTGAAACTTTTAATAGTAAATTCTTCCGTTAAACAACTTGTCAGATAGGATCGGAAATCATCATTACTGTCGGCAAGTACGACTGTCGGTTTGTGGGAATTTCTTTTGCAGGGAGCCTTTACGAGCAAACGGTCTATCTTTTCAATTTCAGTATGATTGGTGAAACACAGCGGCGAATGATTTGATTGGTCTTCACAAGAGCATTTCACAGGAAATCTTAATGTGACAGTATGATTTATATTGCTTATTAAGATCTTGCCATTACACAAATCTGCTAGTTTCTTCAATAACATGCTTTTGGAAAAATGGCATTCAAATTCTGCTTTCTGTCTTATCATCCGGTGTTTATTCTGATTATAAAGCTTTGTTAGTTTACCATTTTCTGAATCGGGCACACTTATTTCCCAATGTTCCTGACTGATAGAAATTAGCAATGTTATGTTTGACTCCGGCTCAGAACAGTCGATCGCGTTCGTTATGAATTTATCGATAATAGGTGAGATTTTGTTTTTGTCAAACCATACACTGGCATAAGTGAATTCTGTCTTGATTATTAATTTTATGTGTTTGTTCGTTGCATAACCTTGTAGGGAGCAAATTCTGTTTCTTAAATAGTTTCCTAATTCATGTTCGGTAATGTTTAGGACTTCGGGATGATTATGCAAATATTTTAATCCGGACAATTTGTCCAGATTCTCATTTAAACATTCTATATTTCGAATAGCCAGTGACAAATCATTCTTTATGTTCTCGGGACAGTTATCATTACAGATCGTTCGTAAAGGAACATGAACTAATGTAATTGGATTTCGAATACTTTGGAAAGAATCTATAAAATACTGGTTCTCTTCTTTGAGGAAATTTCTTTCTTTTTGTATGGAAAGATAATGAAATAAATGCCAGTAGAGAAAGAAACCTGCTACTATCAGCAAT
>OGOG01003947.1_pt1 | contig 10736 bp, 8 predicted proteins | sample 1552581 | NCBI WGS metagenome assembly OGOG01 (sample SAMEA2580152, study PRJEB22360) | human gut metagenome | biome: human gut; feature: human-associated habitat; material: faeces | place: Denmark | collected 2008/2010 | reverse complement strand
TCGTCGCCGGTCACACTGAGAATTGCATTCTGAATGGTATAGTTCCGAACCTGTTCCAGCAGCTCTTCTTTCTTGGCGTAAACATCTTCTGTTGTAATCACGCCGTTCATAACGCCGACTTCCCGAATGATACGGGTCAGCTTACGGGTATCGATGTTGTAGATGCCCACAATGTTCTGTTCTTTCAGGAATCCGTCAATATCCCCTTCCATGCGGAAGTTCGACGGGGTGTTGCACCATTCCCGCACAATGTAACCGTGGATATAAGAACGTGCAGATTCGCTGTCTGCTGCATTGACACCATAGTTGCCGATCAGCGGAAATGTCTGTGTGACCAGCTGCCCATAATAGCTGGGGTCGGTCAGTGTTTCCTGATAAGCAGTCATACCGGTGGTAAAGACTACCTCACCGATTGCCGTTCCCTTGACACCAAAATGCAAACCTTCAAAAATCGTTCCGTCTGCCAGAAGCAGATAGGCGTTATCGCCTCGTTCCAATAATGACATGACACCAGTCCTTTCCGATCTAAGAGCCTGCGATGCACCTTGCAATGCACCGGCGTTGCCCTGAAAAATTATAAATATCATCACGCATACGGATTGCTTCTCTTCTGGCAGCTTCTGCAAAAGCCGTTTCCGGACAGTTTTCTTCCTTCTTCCATGCACACATAATGGCACGGGAGGAGTTGACAATCGCACCTCTGCCGTTTTCATCAAATGCACCGGCAACGCCCTGTGCACCGCCGCCCTGTGCACCGTATCCCGGCACCAGGAACAGCGTATGCGGCAGCTTTTTCCGGAGTTCCGCCAGCTGTTCCGGATAGGTCGCACCGACAACCGCACCGACTGCGGAATAGCCGGATGCACCGATTTGTTCTGCACCCCAAGTTTCGCACATATCGCCCATGACATCATAAACGGTGTTTTCGCCGATTTTCTGGTCTTGCAGTTCGCCGCTGGACGGGTTGGAAGTCTTGACCAGAACGAAGATACCCTTGTCCTGTTCTGCACAGATATCCAGCAACGGACGGATGCCGTCTGTGCCGAGATAGCCGTTGACGGTCAGAGCATCTGCTCCGAACGGTTCTAAGGTTTCTGTTCCAACGGTCACGCTGCCAAGGTGAGCGGTTGCATATGCCTGCATGGTTGCACCGATGTCATTCCGCTTGCCGTCTGTGATGACGAATAAGTGTTTGCTCTGTGCATAAGCGATGGTTTCCGCCAGCACCCGAACGCCCTCATATCCGTACATTTCATAGTAAGCAGCCTGTGGCTTGATGGCTGGAACGACATCTGCAAGGGCATCAATCAAGGCAAAGTTAAATTCCTTGATGGCGTTTGCAGCTGCCTTTAAGGTCATGCCATCCGCAGCAAAATGCTTTTCACGGATGAATGCCGGTACATAGTCCAGCTTTGGGTCTAAACCGGCAACAGAAGGGTTACCGGTTTCCTGAATGCGTTTGATCAATCTGTCAAATGCCATATCGTTCGTTCCTTTCTATTTTAATCCTTGTCCCGATAGCGAATGACTCCATCGGTCATCGTCAAAACGGCCTTTCCACGGAACTGCATCTGCTTGAATACTGCATTGCGAGCCTTGGAGTGCAGCTTGTTCGGGTCAACGATCCATTCCTTGTTTAAATCGACCAGCGTCAAGTTCGCTGGTGCACCTGCTTCGAGGGTCTGCTTTGGCAGGTGGAGAATTTCTCTCGGGCGGTCTGCCATCAGCCGGACGATATCCGGCAGTGTCAGCAGATTCTGATGATAGAGCGTCAGCGTTGCAGCCAGAGAAGTTTCCATACCAATGACACCATTTGGTGCGTGGTAGAAATCGCTTTTTTCTTCCGGTGTGTGCGGAGCGTGGTCGGTGACAATACAATCAATTGTCCCATCCAGAACACCTTCCAGAACGGCTTTCCGGTCTTCTTCCGTCCGCAACGGTGGGCTCATCCGGTAATCGGCATCTTTCGACAGCACCTTTTCTTCGGTCAGCAGGAAATAATGCGGGCAAGTTTCGCAGGTGACAGCAATGCCTTCCCGCTTTGCCAGCCGGACAATTTCCACGCTGCCCTTTGTGCTGACGTGTGCGATGTGAATCGCACCGTGCACCGAGCCAGCCAGAATGATTTCTCTGGCAGTAATATAGTCCTCAGAAGCTCTGTCCATGCCCTGCACCTGCAACTGTTCGGAAACAGCACCCTTGTTGACGATACCGCCGTGAATAATGGAGAGGTCTTCACAGTGGGAAATCACTGGCAGGTGCAAATCCCGTGCCTGTTCCAGAGCCAGCCGCATTTGTTCGGCATTCTCTACCGGTCTGCCATCGTCGGAAATCGCACAGATACCAGCCTGCATGAGAGCCGGATAATCACAGAGCGATTCGCCTTTCATGCCGTTGGTAATGCAGCCGATGGGGTGTACCTTGACGCCCGTTGGAGCGGCTTTGTCTAAAATATACTGAACCGTTTCGGGGGTGTCGATGGTGGGCTTGGTGTTTGGCATGCAGGCAACATCCGTCACACCGCCAGCCAAGGCAGCGGCTGCACCCGTCAGAATATCTTCTTTTTGGGTAAAGCCCGGATCTCGCAAGTGTACGTGCATATCGAACAAGCCCGGAAAAATGGTCAAGCCCTTTGCTGGGATTACCACATCTGCGGCATCCTGCAAAGTACCTGCCGGAGCACGTTTTGCAATGATACCATCTTGAATCAGAAAATCGCTGGAAATGCCGTAAGCATCCGTTGCATGCTGTAATAAAATCGTCTGCATAGGTTGCACCGTCCTCTCAGTCAATGAATGGTGGGGGAAAACCGGATGATTAAAAAATGGTGACACAGTCCGCATCGTCCAATTCGTTGACAGAAACCTTCACGGTTTCCGTCTGTGCAGTCGGGAGGTTCTTCCCAACATAGTCCGGACGGATGGGCAATTCCCGATGGCCACGGTCAATCAGCACCGCAAGCTGAATGCTGGTGGGTCTGCCCCGTTCCAGAACGGCATCCATGGCGGCACGGCAGCTTCTGCCCGTATAAAGGACATCATCCACCAAAATGATTTTTTTATCCTGTACAGAAAAATCAATTTTTGTTTTTTCTGCGTGATTGGGGACAACCTTATCATCCCGATAGGTGGTAATATCCAACGCACCGAGTTCCACCTGCCGGTGTTCCAGTTCTGCAATGCGTTCCACAATGCGTTCCGCCAAGATCACGCCTCTGGAATAGATGCCGATGACGGCAAGCTGGTCTGCACCGCGGTTGCGTTCGAGAATCTCATAGGTGATGCGGGTAATCGCACGCTGGATGGCGGATGCATCCATAATGGTTTTCAAAGTGGGAGTTCCTCCTTCCTGTCAATGGATTTTTGCACACAAAAAAACGCTGCCTCATCCTTGGACGAGTCAGCGTGCTTTTCCTGCAAATGGTTGCAATGAGGGCTGAAAAATGAGATTGTAGCCGCAATGGGGTACAATCTGCCGCAAGCTTGAAACGCCTTTTCGACCTCTCTGGATCGACTTAAAGGAATTTATTGTTGTTATTATACCACAGATTCGCTGGAATGTCAATCGTATTTCGGAAAAGGTGTCGAAATTTCTGAAAAAAATCGAACGAGGTGCAGAGAAAGCAGAGAAATGGAACAAAAAGCGAATTTCAGACGGTTTTCTTTTTTGGCTTTTTTGAGAAAAAAGCAGAAGAAAGAAAAGTAGTTAGTGCTAACTAACTGTTGAAAAACGGCGTTTTTGTTTCAAAAGAAAGTTTGACAAAAAAATAACGATTTGAGATTGACAAAAAAATAACAATGTGGTATAATAACAGCAGAAACCGGAAAAACTGGTTTTTGAAAATCAAATTGATAGGAGATTTGCATATGACGGAAAAAACAGAACAGATGACGGTCGGTCTGGTCGACACGGTATCGGCACTGGAAGAGAAATTGGCAGCCCTTCGGACAGCACAGGCAAAATTCGCTACCTATACACAGGAACAGGTAGACTGTATTTTCCGTGCAGCGGCATTGGCAGCCAATCAGGCACGCATTCCGCTGGCAAAGATGGCAGTGGCAGAAACAGGCATGGGCGTTGTGGAAGACAAGGTCATCAAGAATAACTATGCAGCGGAATATATCTATAACGCTTACAAGGATACCAAGACTTGCGGTGTCGTAGAAGAAGACAAGGCATTCGGAACAAAGCGAATTGCAGAACCAATCGGTGTCATTGCAGCCGTTATTCCGACCACAAACCCAACTTCTACCGCCATTTTCAAGACCTTGATTAGTTTAAAAACCAGAAATGCAGTTTTGATTTCTCCGCACCCACGGGCAAAGAAATCCACCATTGCAGCTGCAAAGATTGTATTGGATGCAGCGGTTGCAGCAGGTGCACCAAAGGACATCATCGGCTGGATTGATGTGCCGTCGCTGGAACTGACCAACACCCTGATGCAGGAAGCAGATTTGATTCTGGCAACGGGTGGCCCGGGCATGGTAAGAGCTGCTTACTCCAGCGGAAAGCCAGCACTCGGCGTTGGTGCAGGAAACACACCAGCAGTCATTGACAAGACCGCAGATATTCTGCTGGCAGTCAACTCCATCGTGCATTCCAAGACCTTTGATAATGGTATGATTTGTGCATCGGAACAGTCTGTGATTGTAGACGACAGCATTTATGATCAGGTCAAGGCAGAATTTATCAAGACAGGCTGCTATGTCCTGACACCGGAAGAAACCGAAAAGGTAAGAAAGACCATCTTAATCAATGGGGCTTTGAATAGTAAAATCGTTGGACAGCCGGCAGCAAAGATTGCTGAGCTGGCAGGCGTTACCGTTGACCCACGGACAAAGGTTCTGATTGGGGAAGTGGAATCCGTCGATTTAGAAGAAGAATTTGCACATGAAAAGCTGTCGCCGGTTCTGGCAATGTACCATGCAACTGATTTTGCAGACGCCCTGAACAAGGCAGACCAGCTGGTACAGGATGGCGGCTATGGTCACACTGCTTCTCTGTATATTGACACGGTTCACGAACGGGAACGGTTAGACCAGTTTGCAGCACGTATGAAGGCTTGCCGTATCGTTGTAAATACCCCGTCTTCTCACGGCGGTATCGGTGACTTGTACAACTTTAACTTAGCACCATCTTTGACATTGGGCTGCGGCTCTTGGGGCGGCAACTCTGTTTCTGAAAATGTCGGCGTAAAGCACTTATTAAATATTAAGACCGTTGCAGAGAGGAGAGAAAATATGCTTTGGTTCCGGACACCGCAGAAGGTATACTTTAAGAAGGGTTGTCTGCCAATTGCAATGCGGGAGCTGAAGCAGGTTCTCGGCAAGCAGAAGGCATTTGTTGTAACCGACCGTTTCCTGTTCCAGAGCGGCACGATTCACTGCATCACCGACCAGCTGCATGAACTGGGCATTGCCTATCAGATTTTCTCGGACGTTGAGCCAGACCCGACCCTTGCTTGTGCAAAGCGTGGTGCAGAAGAAATGCGTGCCTTTGCACCGGATGTCATCATTGCACTGGGCGGCGGTTCTGCCATGGACGCTGCAAAGATTATGTGGGTGATGTACGAACATCCGGAAGCAGACTTCATGGACATGGCAATGCGGTTCTTGGACATCCGGAAGCGTGTTTATACGTTCCCGACCATGGGCGAAAAGGCATATTTCATTGCCGTTCCGACCTCTTCCGGTACGGGTTCAGAAGTAACACCGTTTGCGGTTATCACCGATGAAAAGACTGGCGTAAAGTATCCGCTGGCAGACTATGCACTGCTGCCGAACATGGCAATTGTGGACACCGATTTGATGATGACTCAGCCGAAGGGCTTGACGGCTGCCTCTGGGATTGATGCATTGGTACACTCTCTGGAAGCATATGCTTCTGTTATGGCAACCGATTTCACAGATGGTCTGGCATTGAGAGCGATTCAGAATATCTTCACCTATCTGCCAGCTTGCTATGACAACGGTCTGAATGAACCGGTGGCAAGAGAAAAGATGGCGAATGCTTCCACTATGGCTGGTATGGCATTTGCGAATGCATTCCTCGGCGTTTGCCACTCCATGGCACATAAGCTCGGTGCATTCCACCACTTGCCGCACGGCGTTGCAAATGCAGTGCTGCTGACCGATGTGATGCGTTATAATGCTGACCCAAGACCGCAGAAGATGGGCACATTCTCGCAGTATGCATATCCGCACACACTGGAACGCTATGCAGAAGTGGCACGGTTCTTAGGCTTGAGCGGAAACAGCGATGAAGAATTGCTCGAACAGCTGATTGCAAAGATTGAAGCCCTCAAGGAACGGGTTGGCATCAAGAAGACCATTCGGGATTACGGCGTAAAGGAAGAAGATTTCCTTGCAACACTGGATGAGATGGTCGAGCAGGCATTCGATGACCAGTGCACCGGAGCAAACCCACGGTATCCGCTGATGTCGGAAATCAAGGCAATGTATCTGAAGGCATATTACGGCGAATAAGCAGGAAGGTGAGAAACATGCGGGTATTATCAGAACAACCAAACAAGAAAAGTTATCAGGACGGCAACCTCCGGCTGAAAGTGTTCGGAGCATCGTTCAAGAAGTCCGATATTTTGAATGAAGCATTGAATCAGGCAAGAGTGGAAGAAACCGGCTTGCAGATCCCGAAGCTGCTCGAAGTAAAGCAGATTGACGGACAGTGGACAATCGTGACGGAATTTATCGAGGGCGAAACGCTGGAATCTCTGATGGCAGCACATCCGGAAAAGATGACCGAATATCTGGAACAGTTTGTTGCATTGCAGAGTGAAATTCTCAGCAAGCGTGCACCGCTGCTGAACCGCCTGAAAGACAAGATGAACCGGAAGATTCGGGAATCTGGCTTAGATGCAACCACACGCTATGAACTGCATATGCGGTTGAACGGCATGCGGGAGCATGAAAAGATTTGCCACGGCGATTTCAACCCGAGCAATGTCATTGTAACACCGGATGGTGACTGGTATGTGATTGACTGGTCACATGTGACACAAGGCAATGCCAGTGCAGATGCAGCGAGAACGTATCTGCTGTTCTGCCTGAATGGCAAGGAAGACGTTGCCGAACAGTACTTGCAGATTTTCTGCGAAAAGAACGACATTGCAAAGCAGTATGTGCGTTCTTGGATGCCGATTGTGGCAGCTTCCCAGCTTGGAAAGGGCAAGGAAGACGAACGGGAATTTCTGCTGCGTTGGGCGAACGTGGTACAGTATGAATAAGCTTCCTGCCTGATGAAAAAACAGGTTCTCCTCCCAATTTTTATAAAAAGCTGTAAGTGTCCCTGTGGATGCTTACAGCTTTTTTGTCGTTGGAAAAATGATTTGATTTGTGGAAAAAATGGTACAACCTGCGAATTGACAGCCAATCGAAAAAGGGATATAATAATTGTTAGAATCCTAATCGTTAGGATTCTAACTGTTTTGGAAGGGGGAACATCCATGAAAGAAACGCTGCATTATTTGTTGATGACAGACCATTTTCTGTTTCAAAAGACGTTATTCGGGAAAATCAAGGAAACAGGGTTGAGTATCGGACAGCCGAAAGTGTTGGACTACTTAAAAGAACACGATGGAACGACACAGCGGGAAATTGCTGCTGCGTGTCAGATTGAACCGGCATCGCTGACTTCCATTTTAAATGGTATGGAAAAGGCGAACCTGATTGAACGGAAAACCTTGGACGGCAACCGGAGAAGCTGGCATATTTTCTTGACAGAAAAGGGAAAAGAGCAGCTGAAATGTGTCGATGCTGCGTTTACAGAGATTGAACAGACCGCATTACAGGGGTTTACTGCGGCGGAACAGCAGGCATTATGTGCCTATCTCCTGCGGATTCACAAAAATTTTGAACCAAAGGCATAAGGAGGATGTTTATGGAAACCATTGAGAAAACACGTTCATTCCCGAATCGGCTGATTTGTTATTTTGTCGGCTTATTTATTATGACAGCAGGCATTGCGATTTCTGTCAAATCAAATTTAGGCGTTTCGCCGGTCAGCTCGATTCCGTATACCGTTACACGTTGCTGGGGGCTGGAAATGGGCAAAGCAACGATTTTATTTCACTGCGTTCTGGTTTTGATTCAAGTTTTGATTTTGCGGAAACGATTTCAGTTGAAGTCGCTGCTGCAAATTCCAGTCGGCATTGTGTTCGGCTATTTTACGACATTCTGCAATTATCTGATGACCTTTGCACCGACTGTTCACAACTTTGCCCTTCGGATTGGCATGTGTCTGGTGAGCATTGTTCTGGTTGCAATCGGCATTTTCTTCTATATGCCGGCAAATATCATGCCGCTGGCTGGGGAAGGTGTTATGCAGGCAGTTTCAGAGGTGACGAAGATTGCTTTTCCGAAAGTCAAAGTTGCATTTGATTTGACGATGGTCGTCATTTCCCTGACCACATGCCTGCTGGTGCTTCATCAGTTCGGCAGTGTCGGCATCGGAACGATTCTGGCAGCGGTTTTAGTTGGTGTCGTTTTAGGGCAGATTATGCGGATTTGGGCAACCATTCAGAAGCGGAAGCTGGCACAGTAATCATAGTGAAATTTCTTACAAAATCCACAAAATTCGGGCAGAATTTCTCTGCAAAATCTGTCAACTTGCTTGACATTCTGCAAAAAATCTGCTATAATAATTGCATATGAATCAAATCGGAATTCTGGTAAGCAGTAGGATTCCAAGCTGATGGGAAGGAAGTTACAGATATGAAAATTGTACAGAAAATTACAGACTTAATCGGACATACTCCCTTGTTGGAACTGACCCACACCGAGCAGGAAGAACAGTTGCAAGCAACGCTGCTGGGCAAACTGGAATATTTCAATCCGGCTGGCAGCGTAAAAGACCGGATTGCAAAGGCAATGATTGACGAAGCCGAAGAACAGGGCTTGCTGCATCCGGACAGTGTTCTGATTGAACCGACCAGCGGCAATACGGGCATTGGTCTGGCATCGGTTGCGGCTGCAAGAGGCTATCGTCTGATTATCACCATGCCGGAAACGATGAGCGTAGAACGCAGAAACCTGATGAAGGCATACGGTGCAGAACTGGTGCTGACGGAGGGTGCAAAGGGCATGAAAGGTGCGATTGAAAAAGCAGACGAACTGGCAGTGCAGATTCCGAACAGCTTTATTCCGTCGCAGTTCACCAATCCGGCGAATCCAGAAGCCCACAAGAAAACAACCGGCGTAGAAATTTGGGATGATACCGACGGAAAAGTCGATATTTTTGTAGCAGGTGTTGGAACAGGCGGTACAATTAGCGGTGTTGGTGCATATCTGAAAGAACAGAATCCAAATGTAAAGATTGTTGCCGTAGAGCCGAAGAGTTCTCCGGTGTTGTCCGAGGGCTTTGCAGGAGCACATAAAATTCAGGGCATTGGTGCTGGTTTTGTACCGGAAACATTGGATACCAAGATTTATGATGAAGTCATTGCCGTTGAGAACGAAGCCGCATTTGAAACGGGCAGAAAGATTGCTCGAAACGAAGGCGTTCTAGTGGGAATTTCTTCTGGTGCAGCGGTTTGGGCAGCCATTCAGCTGGCAAAGCGTCCGGAGAATAAGGGCAAAGTGATTGTTGCATTGTTGCCGGATACTGGCGAACGGTACTTGTCCACTCCGATGTTTGCAGAATAAAAATACAGATACAATTCTTTTTGATAAAAAGGCACTTCCAAATGGAGGTGCTTTTTTATTAAGGTTTTCGGCTAAATTTTTTGTCGAAAATTGTCGAATAATAAATAATATTATGCTTTTATCAATTTTACTTTATTTTTAAAAAATATAGAGCAAAGCCTTGATTTTTATAAATATCAGGTGTATAATAAGATTAAGATAATGAACTGGAAAAAGTAATCATCTAATTTTACATATTTTAAGGAGAATGTTACTATGACACATTTTAAGAAGATAACTGCAGCTGTAATGGCAGTTGCAACCTTGGCGACCGGTATAATCCCGCTTTCTGCTGACGCGTTGTACTACGATGAAAATTCGAAGTTTACCTATGACTTGAAGGTTGAATCCGCATCCGATGATATGATTAAGGTTACATTTTATACAACCTATAATCCGGGGGTAAGTGATTTTTCTCTTGCGTTGACGTATGATCGGGAAAAATTAGAATTTTTCGATGATGAAATCGATGACGACTTTTATCAAGAAACAACACATGCAATAGCTGCTCCAACAACGAGAGATATTGTCATTACTTTAGCTGCTACCAATTATTCTGAGGATTATTTTAAACCAATTAGTATTTCATATTATTTTAAGATGAAAGATGCTGGCGGCGTTTATGATTTCTCAGCGTGTGTTTATCAATATGAATCACGGTCGGAAGGAATTTCATTTGGAGATAATATACACAGTGTTCCGGTAATTCCAGATGAGGTAACTGCGGCAATTGTAAAGGGCGTTTATACAAGAAAAATCGGTGATGTGATTCCGGATGAGTTGATCAGTATGAGCGATGTAACAGAATCGTTGGGAATTGTTTCATTCTTGAATTCTTGTACGACTGCAAATGTGGCAAAAACAGCTGTTTTGAATACATTGTTGAATGCAGATGCTTCCTATACTATGCAAAATGGTACAACTGGAAAGTATCGGGAAAGATTGAAAAACTCTTTGTATGCAAACAATGTTCCATTTGCAGAAATTGCCGATTGCGATAAAAATGGAATGATTGAAAAGAAAGATAGCGATCTGTTG
>OGOG01003938.1_pt1 | contig 10753 bp, 7 predicted proteins | sample 1552581 | NCBI WGS metagenome assembly OGOG01 (sample SAMEA2580152, study PRJEB22360) | human gut metagenome | biome: human gut; feature: human-associated habitat; material: faeces | place: Denmark | collected 2008/2010 | reverse complement strand
TCTCTGCGATACATGGAAGGTTGTTATCGAATGTACATCCATTTACAATGTCCTGAGCTGCTTTACGGATATCTGCTGTCTCATCAACAACTGCCGGTGGGTTACCTGCGCCAGCTCCGATTCCTCTCTTACCTGAGGAAAGAACTGCTGTAACAACACCAGGGCCACCTGTTGCAGCGATCAGCGGAATATCTTTATGTTTCATCATAATATTGCTTGTTTCAAGCGTAGGTTTCTCTACTGTTACGGCAATGTTGTCCGGGCCGCCTGCTTCAAGAGAAGCTTCGTTTACCAGATTGATTGCGAAAATAGAGGTTTTGATTGCTGCCGGATGCGGGTTAAATACTACTGTATTTCCGCCTGCCAGCATACCGATTGTATTACAGAGTACTGTTTCACTCGGGTTGGTACATGGTGTGATCGCACCGATTACACCAAACGGTCCCATCTCGATCAGAGTCAGTCCTCTGTCTCCTGACCATGCAGTTGTTGTGATATCTTCAGTACCAGGTGTCTTGTCTGCTACCAGATGATGTTTCAGGATCTTGTCCCCTACGTTACCCATTCCTGTCTCATCAACGCCCATACGAGCCATAACTTCTGCATTTTCTTTGATTTTTTTACGGATGCAGGTGATGATTTTTTCTCTCTGATCCATGGACATTTTCTTAACGATCAGTTCTGCTTTTTTAGCAGCTTCGATCGCATCATTCATTTCTTTGAAAACGCCATGTTTTCCTGTCGGAGCATCTGCAATCTGCATTTTTGCCATTACTTCCTGTACAATATCCTGTACCATGCTCTCACTAATTGGCATGAGATTGTCCTCCTTTAATGTCTACCTTATCTGGTTTTTAGATTATTTCAGCCCAAGCTGTGCCATAACCTGTTTTGTGATGTTTGCAACCAGTTCTGCATCAGCGTTTCCAGCTGCCGGAGCTGCTTCTTTTGAACAGTCACCACCAACGAAATCATACTGATATCCTGGGAACTGTTTGTAATCTTCATTGTGGCAAGCACCGCCGCAGTTATGACAGTTAACACCGTCTTTGTTCTGGCAAAGGCTTGCAGGATGTTTTCCTGGCATACCAAATTTACGACGGATTTCATACAGTTTCTTGATGTTTTCTTTATCGAATTCCTTCGGGCCGCCGAGCAGTTTGCTCTGATACAGAAGCTGTGCGTAGAATTCTACAGATTCCATCTTCATGTATGCAGCGTTCAGGTCTGTGCTCCATGTAAGAGCTCCGTGGTTCTCAAGAAGAACTGCATCGAAGTATGGAAGATATTTTTCAAGGTTGTCCGGAATTTCCATTGTGGAAGGTGTACCGTACTCAGCGATCGGAACGCATCCAAGAGCGATAACTGCTTCTGGCATGATCGGCTGTGTAAGCGGGATACCAGCGATAGCAAAAGATGTAGCATAGATTGGATGAGCATGTACTACAGATCCTACGTCTGGTCTCTTCTGATATACTCTCATATGCATTTTGATCTCAGAAGATGGTTTGAATCCCGGGTTAGCCTGGATTACGTTACCCTGAGCATCTACTTTACAGATGAACTCCGGTGTCATAAATCCTTTGGATACACCTGTTGGTGTGCAGAGGAATTCGTTGTCATTCAGTTTTACGGAGATGTTTCCGTCGTTTGCTGCAACCATGTTACGGTTGTAGATACGTCTTCCGATGTCACAGATCTGTTTTTTGATTTCAAATTCGTTTACCATGCTTATTTTCCTCCTAAAGCAATTTGGTTTTGCTTCTGTCCTTCTACTATATTAACAGTAAAAGACAGCCGCAGGTTTTTTATTTTATTTCTAAGGAGATTTTACTCCCTATAAACGAGATTGTCAAGAATTTATCGTTGTTTCTTGTTGTTTTTGTTGTGAAAAAAATGTTGTTTTTGTTGTTTTTCGATCATCCACCAATCTGAACGTGTAAAGAACTTACGGATTCTGCTGCTTTCTTCAATGTCTCCATATGTTCTTTCGTCGGCGGCAGGATTCCTTCCATTAAATATGGTCTGCCAAGACCGATGTACTTATCCTGTCCGAGGCGGTGATACGGAAGCAGGTGAAGCTGTTCCACACCCGGAAGGGTATCGGCAAAACGTGCAATTCCCTGGATTTCCTCGATCGTATCATTAAACGTCGGAATAACCGGAACGCGGATGATAAGTTTGCATTTACCTGAAAGTGCAACCTTGCGGGCATTTTCCATCATCAGATCATTCGGTCTGCCGGTAAACTCCTTGTGTTTCGCCGGATTGGTATGTTTGATGTCCATCAGATAAAGATCAAGATACGGCAAAATCGTCTCGATCGTCTCAAACGGAGCACATGCCATACTCTCGAGCGCAGTATTGAGCCCATGTTCCTTGGCTGCGCGGAGAAGATCCCTCGCAAATTCAGGCTGGCAGAGGCTCTCGCCTCCGGAAAGAGTAAGTCCTCCTCCGGAGCGCCAGTAATATGGCCTGTCCTCCTCAACAACCTTGATCATTTCTTCTACAGTCACATCCCTGCCGATCACTTTATCCTCACCAAGTACTTTCATCGTCTGGATTTTGTATTCCTGTGATTCCGGATTACAGCACCAGCGGCATCGAAGTACACAGCCTTTCAGGAAAACGATCGTACGGATTCCCGGACCATCATGAACAGAATAACGCTGGATATCGAAAATACGACCTTTTGTCTGTAAATAATCCATAATCTTTTCCTTTTAGAAGCCCTGTTCTGTACGTCTGATGATATCGTCCTGAAGGGAACGTGATAGAGTTGTAAACAATGCGCTGTATCCGGCAACACGTACAACCAGGTGTGCGTAATTTTCCGGATGCTTCTGAGCATCAAGTAATGTCTCTCTGTCAACTACGTTGAACTGCATATGCATACCCTTCTGATCAAAGAAGGTACGGATCAGTGCAACAAATTTTTCCAGACCTTCTCTGCCTGCAAGTGCAGACGGATGGAATTTCTGGTTAAACAGTGTTCCGTTGGATACGATGAAGTGATCCAGTCGGGAAACAGAAGTTGCTGCTGCAGTTGGTCCCTTAACATCCTTTCCTGCGGATGGTGAAACACCATCAGCTACCGGTGTATGTGCATAACGTCCATCCGGTGTAGCTCCTGTCTGTCCGCCAAGCGGTACGTTTGCAGATACCGGGTAAAGTCCTGCCTGATAATGACCACCACGTGGATTCATGTATTTCTGCAGCGGGCGGCTGTATGTATAAGCAACATCTCTTGCAAAATAATCCACATCGTCGATTGCATTACCAAACTTCGGAACTTCATCGATCATATGATGGATCTCTGTAAATCTGCGAAGCTGATCTTCGGTAGGTTTCAGTCTCATAACAGTCTGAAGAACTGCCTTTGCAGTGTCCGTATTTACTGCCATGCCTGCGTCCTGCATTCCCTTAAGGATCATTTCCGACATATCAGAAACGGACTGCTGATCCAGACCCTTGTCATAGTTCCATGCCAGAGCCTGTTTGTACTCTTCCATAGATACTTTCTTATCTTCGTATACAAGCTTACGGATCGCATATAAAGAATCAGCCATGTTCGCAATACCGAATCCCTGCGGACCGGTAAAGTTATAAACAGCTCCGCCTTCCTGTACGGAAAGGCCTCTGCTGAGACAGTCATCCACCATACAGGATTCATATGGAAGTGGTACTCTCTCTGCATGCGCCACATCGATCGCATTGTCGGCATTGACCATCAGGGAAATACAGTATTCCATCTGTTTCTTGTATGCATCAAAGAATTCTTCGAATGTTGTCATTTTGGTAACATCACCGGTCTGGATACCAACCAGTTCGCCCTTGTCCATACCATTGGAAAATACGAGTTCAAGCGGGCGGCACATATTGAAGAACGCTGCATCGTGCCATCCGTCTGTCTTACCTGCTTTCTGTGGTTCTACACATCCGATGATATTGTATTCTCTCGCATCTTCCAGAGTAAGTCCTCTGTTCTGTAATGCCGGAATAATAACTTCATCATTGTAATATGCCGGAAGTCCGATACCGGTTCTGGTAAGCTCAGCTGCCTTGATCAGCAGTTCATGCGGAGAGCCGTTCCATACTCGGATGGAAAGAGACGGCATCGGCAGATGTACATGCATGGATGCAAGGATACACATAACAGAAAGATCATTTGTCACGTCGTTTCCGTATTTGTCCTGTCCGCCTACGATCAGGTTCTGGAAAAGGCTGTAGCCTGCAAATCCCTCTGCTGATGCTGCATCACGTACTTTGTTAAGGTCGTTGAGTTTGACCCAGATACAGTCAAGGAGTTCCTGTGCTGCTTCTCTGGTAATAACACCCTTATCAATGTCTGCTTTGTAATAAGGATACATATACTGATCAAAACGTCCCGGTGAAATAGAATGTCCGCTGGATTCAACCTGCAGAAGCTGCTGTACGAACCAGAAGGACTGACATGCCTCGTAGAAGCTGGTCGCTCCGTTTGCCGGAACACGGCTGCAGTTCTCTGAGATCTGTAAAAGTTCCTGTTTACGTACCGGGTCTGTACATTCTGCTGCCATCTGAGATGCCAGTTCAGCATAACGCTCTGCATACTCGATAACTGCCTGGCAGGAAACGATCACAGCATTAAGGAAATGGCTCTTCTTTGCATAATTGCCATCGCCAACCTGACATTTCTCCAGCTCTGCACGGGCTTTATCAATGATGCCTTTATAACCGATTGCAAGAACTTCTTCATATTTAACAGTTACATGCCCTACACCGTTGTAGAAATAGTTACCCGGCGTAAAAATGTTGTGCTCAATTGCTTTGATTGCCTCAGGAGCCATATAGGATGTAGCAAGTTCGCTGGAGGTTTTGCCCTTCCAGTATTTATGTACTTCTCTCAGCTCTGCTTTGGTCTCTTCAGCAATGTAAAACGGATCCGCTGTTCTTGTTGCAACAGTATCCAGTTCATCCTCCAGCCACTGGTAAGAAAATTCCGGGAATGTCTGGCATCCTCTCGGTGCGATCGTGCTGCTTCCTACGATCAGCTCATTATCACGAATGATAATCGGAATATTCCGGAGAATGTGAGCAAAAGCTTCCGCGCGTCTGGTAATCACCGGCTGCCCTTCGGTAGCCTTATAGGATTCCGTAATCAGTTTTGCTCTGGCAGATTCGATCACCGGCATCTTTGCATAAAGTGCTTCGATCAGCTTCGGGATTCTGGATGATTTTGGAATGTCTGTGGTATTAAACATCTCCACACTTCTCCTTTCTCATGGTGTCTAAAAAACGCCATATCTCATATGTATCAGAAGGCGCTGAGACGCCACGATTCATATAAAGTCATTATACCTTACAAGCTTTTATATGTCAACAAAATCCAACATTATTTATTTGTTTTTTATGCGGTTTTTGTTGTGGTTTTTGTTGGTTTTATGTTGGTTTTTGTTTGAAGTCTTATTTTCGGGTTGACTTTTCAAGAACAGACTGCCATACTGGTTTTAGAAGATTTTATATTGTATTCAAAGTTCGAATTATATAAAAAATTAATTCCTTGAAAGGGGGATTTTTGATGTATCTTTCTGATATACATACGCATTCGATTGCAAGCGGACATGGAACGTCCTGTACCATCTCAGACATGGCAAAAGCTGCTTCTAAAAAAGGGCTGAAACTGCTCGGCATCACGGATCACGGTCCGGGAACGCTTGCCGCAGGAACTTCTTCTTATTTCAGGAGTCTTACCTACGCGCCGAAAAAGAGATTTGGGATTGAGCTTTTATTTGGAGCAGAATTAAATATTCTGGATACGGAGGGACATCTGGATCTGAATGACGAACTGCTCAGCGAACTGGATTATGCAATCGCAAGTATGCATGCGCAGAATTATAAGAGTGGTACTGTCGAGGAAAATACGAGTGCTTATCTGAATGCAATGAGGCATCCCTGTGTAAAGGTGCTTGGGCATTGTGATAATCCTGCTTTTCCGGTAGATTATGAAACGTTGGCTTTCGGTGCAAAGGAATATGGGGTGATTTTTGAGATTAACGAAGCTTCGCTGATGCCCGACGGATATCGTGGGGATACACGGGCTAATAATAAAGAGATTTTAAGATGCTGCAGGAAGCTTGAGATTCCGATCGTACTTTCGAGTGACAGTCATGGAGCAGAGCATGTTGGGGAGTTTACGTATGGGGCGGAGTTTGTACATGAGATGATGTTCCCCGAAAGACTGATATTAAATAATGATATTCCCCGGTTGAAGATGATACTGAGTGAGAGGTAAATAAATCTCCCCATCTAAAGAGAACGGCATTCAAAGTGATTTGTATTATATAACGAAAAAGAGAACAACATCCTGTTTCATTGACACGCTGCATTTCCGGATTCTTCCCGCGCATCTATGGATGACTGCTTTTGCAAACTCGCACCATCCGGTGCTCAGACAGTGCAACGCAGCCATCATTAGCGCAGTCAGAATCTGCGGAAATTTACTATGTCAATTCATCAGGATGTTGTTTCTTTTTTCTGTGTATAGCCAATATTAATTTTGAATGGTGTTCTCTTTTCTGCTAAGTAGATATCCGATTATTTCTCTGCTCTGTGGTTCCGTATCATCTTTGTGATACCACCACACCCCGTGGGTGGACCGCAGCCTTCGGCTGCTGGCCGGCGAGGCCTTCCCGGTCGTGGGGAAGGGAGCTGGTTATGAAATTAAGAGAACATAGGAAAAAGCTATCTGATGTGAAGATACAGGACACGCGGACTGGGAATATCTGCGTGATAAAAAGATACGGCTGTCTTGAAAAAATATCCGCTACGTTCACAGAACTCAGCAAGGCTTCCGTAAATTTCATACATGCCAGCTGCGGTTGCGGAGCATCTGTCTGAGCGACAGCGAGTTATGCGAAGCAATCGCTAATAAGCGCATGTATGAAATTCGGAAACGCAGCGTGTTCAGCAAACGTAGCGGATATTCATTTGCAAGCAGATAACCTGGAGTTTATCGCACGCATTTCCCCATCCTCGCGTCCGTACTATTCTTGAGTATCTTTCTCTGCTTCTCTCATTTTCTTCATCAGTTCCGCCAGCTCGCTATATTTCCCGGTTACGTACCCGTAGTTCTGTGCTTTGTGCGGCAGCTGGCAGTTCGTACAGTCCCCGCCGCATTTATCTCCCAGTGCATACAGCGGACAGTAACAAAACAGACAGTTAAAGTTCTCCGGATCAGCTCCTGCATGACACGGAAAATATTCACATTCTTTATTACTGAAAAAAGCATAATGTTTTCCTTCCCAATACGGTTTCTCCATTTTGATTCTCCCTTTACATAAAAAAATCCAGTCACGGCTCTGCCGAACTGGTCATCTTTGATTCATATTCTGAGGATTTGCGATACTGCTCCGGGGTAGACAATGAATCCGTTCATAATATGCGGAGGGAACGAATGCATCCGGAGTAGTACCGCCTGCCATTTAATCATACCCCTAAAGGGTTCTGGTCTGTGGTGGCAAAACCACAAACACATAGGTATAATTCATACGAACAGGCGAATTCCATAAAAAAATGCCTGCTTCCAATCAGCAGACAACGCTCCGGGATTGCGGATATCCCTAAGTTGGTTGTTACACTTTACACGGAAGTTTAACCTCGCCATACAAAGCAGGTTTCCTGACTTCAGTATCATCGCTCCTCTTCCCCTTCTCATACTATCGTACAATGGAATATTGAAAAGTCGCTCCTCTGTTACAGTGACCGGATCGCTCAGGACTTGCACCTGATTCCCTCTTCAGATTGCTACGCGGACAACAATCTGCACTTCATATGTTCAATATGGAATTATACTGACATCATAATAACACGATGCCAGTTTGCTGTCAATAACCCGCATAACATTTTGTCAAATTTTTATCATTTTATGTTACTGTTCACTCCGTTCACAGCAGCATTGCTTTTTTTCTGCATATGTCCTATACTGAATTATATTTTCCGTCCTGTGTTCCGACAGATACAGGCCAGGCAACCAAAGGAGGATTTTTTATGATTCAGGATATTGCCCCGCACACTTATCACAATGAATATAAACCGGTCGCACCGGATGAAAACAGTATCATTCTGGCCTACGAAAATGGAAAGAGTTTTTTCCGCAAAGAGGACAGTTCCGATGTTATCACACTTCCACGCTTTCGCGAGCTGGAAGACAAAGCAGCCGATCTATATGAAAATTATATTTATCTTTTCTCTATTGACGAAGAACGTTTTTACCTGATTCCGGATCTGGACACTACTCTGCTGCCTGGCTATGGTTTTTATGAAAACCGTGAACTCCGTTATGTACAGCCACAGTATCTCTCTTTCGCAGTGATCACCGGATATCAGCTCTGGTTCTGGTATCGTAACCGCCGTTTCTGTGGATGCTGTGGTCAGCCGATGATACATGACAAGAAGGAACGTATGATGTACTGTCCTTCCTGTGGACGCCAGGAATACCCGGTACTTATGCCGGCTGTGATCGTCGGCATCACAAACGGTGACAAGATCATCTGCTCCAAATACGAAGGCCGGAGTTTTAAACAATATGCCCTGATCGCCGGTTTCGCAGAAATTGGTGAGACAATTGAAGAAACTGTGCATCGCGAGGTCATGGAGGAGGTTGGTCTGAAAGTCAAAAATCTCCGCTATTACAAAAGCCAGCCGTGGTCCTTCTCCGGGACGTTGCTTTTTGGATTTTTCTGCGATATAGACGGCGACGATACCCTTACCGTAGATCACGAGGAGCTTTCCATCGCACAGTGGTTTGAACGTGACAAAATTATCGGTCAGGACACTGACAGCAGTCTCACTAATGAGATGATGATGGCCTTCGCCGCCGGGAAAGAGCCCAAATGATCCAACTTCACATATAAATTCCCAAAGATACATCATACAAATAACAGTCCTGTAAATGACAGCTTTCCCAAGGCTGTCATTTTTGTATATAATTGCACAAAAAGTCTGGTGTTTTCCATCATACTTCGTTATAATAGACATAATTATATTGCTGTGGGAGTCTTAGGATGAAAAAAATCGCACTTATCACAAATGGCCAGGCCCGCTATCTGACCCATGAATGGCTTCATGGATATCGACGATATATTTCTGACCATAATTCCGATATAGATTTATACAGTTTTCACTGTTTTGGAAACTTCAGTCAGGATCAGAGCTACAATGTCGGTGAATATAACATTTTCCGACTTCCCAGGCTTTCAGACTTCGATGGAATTCTTCTTGATCTTGCTCTTATTCCTGACCACGAACTTAAAGAAGAAGTCATAATCCGTGCCAGAAGAGCATCTGTTCCCGTCATTTCTTTTCTGGACAAAGTACCGGATCTTTATTTTTCAGGAATTGACAATTACCATGCAATCTGTACTCTGATGGAACATCTGATCACTGAGCATGGTTGTACAAAGCTCAATTATGTCGGCGGAATCATCGGAAATCAGGAAAATCAGCAGCGTTTTCTTGCCTACAGGGATACGCTCAGCAAACATGGCATCCCTTTCGATCCGAACCGCATATATGAACATAATTATGAAGTCGAGACAGGCCTCAGAGCTTTTGCTGCATTCCAGGACAAAGAGCTTCTTCCTGATGCTTTTGTGTGTGCCAACGATAACATTGCTGCCGGTGTCTGTCTTGCAGCACAGGAAGCAGGATTTTCTGTTCCGGACAACTTTCTTGTAACCGGATTCGACAACGCCACAAGGGCCATAAACTTTTATCCGCCTATCACGACTGTTGAATTTTCCAAAGCACATATTATGTATAATGCACTGGAGCTTCTTGCTGATGTCTGGAATGGCACTGCTAAATCTTCGCAGGTGTTTTCGCCTACCCGTTGTATATACCGCGAAAGCAGTGGGTGCACTTCCCTCTTTCCTGCTGATCCCGGAAAATATGTATCCAGTCAGATCATGGCTGAAGTCCGTCAGGGAGACATGCTCAACTGGATGATGGATCTTGATCGTTTTCTTCTTGACTGCAACAGTTTTACTGAACTTGCTGACCATCTGCATACATGGCTTACCGAGCACAACTGCGGAAGTCTGTATCTGCTCATGAATACAGATATCTTTATGCTTGAAAATGTGGAGCAGCTTCCTGAAGTTCCGGACGCCATCTACAAAAGCATTGGATATCCAGACCGAATGACAGTTGTATATCCGCATACTTCCGGTTCTGCCCAACTCAATCTTTCAGCCGGAGAACTCCTTCCTAATACGGGTAATTCAGAAGATACACATATTTATCTTTTTGCTCCTGTGCATTTCCGCGAACGTGAAATCGGATATCTGATTCTCGAAAACTGCGACTATCTGACCCGGCACCAGTTTCTTTTTGAAACGCTCCGCACTTTTGGGACTGCCATAGAAGCACTCTATGGAAAACTGATCTTAAGAAAAAAGAACAAGCAGCTGTCGCAGCTTTATATTCACGATCCGCTTACCGGGCTTTACAACCGTATGGCTTACGAAAAATTAGCACTTCCATTGTTTCAGAAATGTATGGGGGAATCCCGTTCTGTCGGAATATTGTTTATAGATGCCGATCATCTGAAATATATCAATGATAATTTCGGACACGATATGGGAAATCTGGCTATCAGCAATATTGCTTCTGTCATCCAGAGACATTGTCCGCTCAATGCGATTGCCATGCGTTATGGAGGCGATGAATTTGTATGCGTCATTCCCGGCACAGACCAGCAGCAGCTCGTGTT
>OGOG01003937.1_pt1 | contig 10757 bp, 9 predicted proteins | sample 1552581 | NCBI WGS metagenome assembly OGOG01 (sample SAMEA2580152, study PRJEB22360) | human gut metagenome | biome: human gut; feature: human-associated habitat; material: faeces | place: Denmark | collected 2008/2010 | reverse complement strand
TTTGATTATTATGAACTTCCTGCAATTCTTTGTATGGGGGTCATGGTTAATTTCATTAGGAGGTTACATGGGTAGAGAACTACACTTCGAAGGAGGCCAAATCGGCGCAATCTTCGCAACCATGGGCATTGCCTCTCTAATTATGCCCGGCATCATTGGTATCATTGCCGATAAATGGTTCAATGCTGAACGTTTATACGGACTTTGCCACATTATAGGAGCCGCATGCCTTTTCTATGCCTCTACCGCTACGGGATATGACCAGATGTATTGGGCAATGTTACTCAATTTATTGGTATATATGCCTACTTTATCACTGGCCAATACAGTTTCGTACAATTCACTTGAACAATATAAGTGTGATCTGATCAAGGATTTCCCACCCATTCGCGTATGGGGAACCATTGGATTTATCTGTGCAATGTGGGCAGTAGACCTTACCGGATTCAAGAATTCAAGCGCCCAACTTTATGTAGGTGGTGCATCTGCATTAATGCTGGGCCTGTATGCTTTCACCCTGCCGGCATGTAAACCTGCCAAGACCGGAAACAAATCACTGCTTTCTTCTTTAGGGCTGGATGCATTTGTATTATTCAAAAGAAAGAAAATGGCTATTTTCTTCCTGTTCTCCATGCTTTTAGGAGCAGCATTGCAGATCACCAACACGTATGGTGACCTTTTCCTCGGGAGCTTCGCCAGTATTCCGGAGTTTGCAGATTCTTTCGGAGTAAAACATTCGGTGATCCTGCTGTCTATTTCTCAAATGTCTGAAACATTATTTATTCTCGCTATACCATTCTTCCTGAGACATTTCGGCATCAAGCAAGTGATGCTGATCAGTATGTTCGCCTGGGTATTCCGGTTCGGGCTGTTTGGCTTCGGAGATCCGGGTTCCGGTCTGTGGATGCTGATTCTTTCCATGATCGTGTATGGTATGGCGTTCGACTTCTTCAACATTTCAGGTTCGTTGTTTGTTGAACAAGAAACCAGTTCCTCCATCCGTGCCAGTGCCCAGGGGTTGTTCTTTATGATGACCAACGGGTTGGGTGCCATCATCGGAGGATATGCCAGCGGTGCTGTCGTAGACGCATTCTCAGTATATGCTGATGGCAAACTAGTGAGCCGTGAATGGCCGGACATCTGGTTTATCTTTGCGGCGTATGCACTGGTGATCGGCATCCTGTTTGCTCTGGTATTCAAGTACAAACACCAACGAGAGAATAAAGTAAATTAAGTAAAAAAGAACAATGGACAAAAAAGTAGAATTACAAGTTTTAAATATCACAAATAGCCAAGCGCAAGTAGGCGCTTTTGCCCTACTGTTGGGTGAAGTGAACGGTGAACGGCAACTGCCTATCATCATAGGTCCCGCTGAAGCTCAGGCAACCGCCCTGTATATGAAGGGGGTCAAAACTCCCCGCCCTCTGACACACGACCTGTTCATGACCATTATCGGCGTATTAGGAGCTAGTTTGCTCCGCGTATTGATCTACAAGGCGAAGGACGGTATTTTCTATTCCTACATTTACCTTAAAAAAGACGAAGAAATTATACGTATCGATACACGTACCTCGGATGCTGTCGGTATGGCAATCCGTGCTGAATGTCCGATCCTCATTTATGAATCCATTCTGGAACAGGAATGCCTTCGGATATCGAACGAGGAAAGAAGACATCCTGAAGAGTCTGATGAAGAAGCGGAAGACGAAAAGAAGCGGGATCTGCCTCGCAACGTTACTTCAATGTCACTCGAAGAAGCATTGGATCAAGCAATCAAAGACGAGAATTACGAACTGGCTGCCAAGATACGCGACCGGATCAATTCAAGAAATCAAAACCACTAACCAATTATGCACGTATTTTATACTCCCGATATACAGAAAAACTACGAACTTCCGGAAGAGGAAGCACAACATTGTACCCGCGTCCTGCGGTTGGGTATCGGAGACGAAATCACTCTTACGGACGGTAAGGGACATTTCTATAAAGCAGAAATCACGGTTGCAACCAACAAGCGTTGCCTTGTAGCCATCAAAGAAACAATCTTTCAGGAACCGCTCTGGCCGTGTCATCTGCACATTGCCATGGCGCCGACCAAAAATATGGACCGCAATGAATGGCTTGCCGAGAAAGCTACGGAAATCGGATTTGACGAACTGACTTTTCTCAACTGCCGTTTTTCCGAACGCAAGGTGATTAAAACCGAACGGATCGAAAAGATTCTGATATCAGCCATCAAGCAATCTCTTAAGGCTCGCCTGCCGAAACTCAACGAAATGACGGACTTCGACAAGTTCATTGCACAAGAGTTTCAAGGTCAGAAATTTATTGCTCACTGTTACGAAGGCGAAAAGCCTCAGCTGAAAAATGTACTGAAAGCAGGAGAAGATGCTCTCGTTCTGATCGGTCCCGAAGGAGACTTCAGCGAAGAGGAAGTGAAGAAAGCCATCGAATGCGGATTCACTCCCATCAGCTTGGGTAAATCACGGCTTCGGACAGAGACAGCGGCACTCGTGGCTTGCCACACAATGAACTTATTGAACCAATAATAACTTTTAAATAGTATGAGTATGGCAAAGAAAATGATCTCACGGCTCTCGGTACTGGCAGTACTGATTGTGTTTCTGGCAGCATGTTCCAAACAAACGGAATATACGAACGTAATACCGGCAGACGCTACGGCTGTTGCCTCTATTGATTTGAAATCACTGGCCAACAAAGCCGGAATGAACGACAAAGAAAATGAAGCTGCTAAACAGAAACTGCTGGAAGCAATGAAAAGCGGGATGAATGCTGCCACTTTCCAACAGTTGGAGAAGGTGATCAACAATCCGGGAGCATCCGGTCTGGATCCGGAAGCGCCGATCTATATCTTTAGCTCTCCCCAAATTTCCGGTGGTGCATTCGTTGCCAAAGTCAGCAATGAAGACGATTTGCACGCTTCCCTCGATGTGATGGCAAAAGAACAAATCTGCCAGCCGGTCAGCGAAGCGGACGGATATAGCTTCACTACCCTGAACGGAAACTTGCTTGCTTTCAATGAAACCACTGCAATCATTATCTCTGCCAGCAGAACTTCTCAGACAGAAGCAGCCAAAGAAGCCATCACCAAACTAATGAAACAGACTGCCGACAACAGCATTGCGAAATCCGGAGCCTTCCAGAAAATAGCCAAGCAAAAGAGTGATATCAACTTCTTCGCCTCCATGTCAGCAATCCCTTCTACTTACAGAAGCCAGATCAGCATGGGACTTCCTTCTGAAATCAAACCGGAAGACATTACCATCCTAGGCGGACTGAACTTCGAAAAAGGCAAGATCGCCCTTAAAACAGAAAACTACACGGAGAACGACGCCGTCAAAGCGCTTCTGAAAAAACAAATGGAATCATTTGGAAAGACAAACGGCACATTCGTGAAATACTTTCCGGCATCTACGCTGATGTTCATCAATATGGGCGTAAAAGGAGACGGACTTTACAATCTGTTGAGTGAGAATAAAGAATTCCGCAGCACTGTGTCTATCGCCAAAGCGGATGAAGTAAAAGAACTGTTCAGTTCATTCAACGGCGATATCTCTGCCGGGCTGATCAATGTAACCATGAACAGTGCCCCTACTTTTCTTGCTTATGCTGATGTAAAGAATGGGAATGCTCTTGAAGCTCTTTACAAGAACAAGCAGTCACTGGGCATGAGAAAAGGAGAAGACATCATGGAACTGGGCAAAGACGAGTATGTCTACAAAACAAGAGGCATGAATATATTTTTCGGCATCAAGGACAAACAGATGTACGCCACCAATGACGAACTACTCTACAAGAGCATTGGCAAAGCGGTTGACAAATCGATCAAAGACGCTCCTTACGCAGCAGATATGAAAGGTAAGACCGTATTTATGGCCATCAATGCTGAAGCCATACTGGACTTACCGGTCGTAAAGATGCTGGTAGGTTTCGGAGGCAAGGAGTTCAAGACTTATTCTGATCTCGCTTCCAAAGTTTCTTATTTATCCGTAAGTTCGGAAGGAGAAACAAGCGAAACAGACCTTTGCCTGAAAGACAAAGATGTCAATGCCCTCAAACAAATCGTAGATTTTGCCAAGCAATTCGCCGGCATGTAATTCGTCAATGAACGGCATGAATAGTATTCACTTACAGCAAACACTTCCCCAAGTGTTTGCTGACCGTAATTCGGTGACCTCTGATGTATGGCATCAGGACCTTATCTTCCGGAAAGGAGAAATGTATCTGATAGAAGCCGCCTCAGGCACCGGAAAATCATCGTTGTGCAGCTATCTTTACGGCTATCGCAACGATTATCAAGGAATTATCAATTTCGATGAAACCAATATCAAAGCATATTCCGTGAAGCAATGGGTAGACCTGAGAAAGCATTCACTGAGTATGCTTTTTCAAGACTTGCGTATCTTCACCGAACTTACAGCGATAGAAAACGTACAACTGAAGAATAACCTTACCGGACACAAGAAGAAAAAAGAGATTCTTTCATTATTCGAGAAGCTGGGTATCTCAGATAAACTGAACGTGAAAGCCGGAAAACTTTCTTTCGGCCAACAACAACGGGTCGCTTTTATCCGTGCATTCTGCCAGCCGTTTGACTTCCTGTTTCTGGATGAGCCTATCAGCCATTTGGATGATGAGAACAGCCGCATCATGGGAGAAATCATCATTGACGAAGCCGGAAAACAAGGTGCCGGAGTCATCGCCACGTCCATTGGCAAACATATCGAACTGCCATACAAGAAGGTGCTTCAACTATAATAGAATCTGCGTCATTCGCGCCTAAAAATATAAAAATACAAAATAATGAATACCCTTGTCTGGAAACTTCTCCGCCAACATATCAGTATCGGTCAGTTAGCCGGTTTCTTTTTAGCCAACTTGTTCGGCATGATGATTGTATTGCTCAGCGTACAGTTTTACAAAGATGTCATTCCCGTATTCACCGAAGGAGACAGCTTTATGAAAAAAGACTTCATCATAGCAACCAAGAAAATCAGTACGCTCGGGTCTTTTGCCGGAAAAAGCAATACGTTCTCTCCCGAAGATATCGCCGATCTGAAAAAACAGTCGTTTACCAAAACGATAGGAGCTTTCACTCCTTCTCAATTCAAAGTTTCGGCGGGATTGGGGATGCAGAAAGCGGGTATTCATCTCTCTACGGATATGTTCTTCGAGTCAGTTCCCGATGAATTTGTAGATATCAAACTCGACAAATGGCACTTTGACGAAGAAACACATACCATTCCCATCATTATCCCACGCAATTATCTGAATCTGTATAACTTCGGTTTCGCTCAAAGCCGCAGTCTGCCTAAGTTGTCAGAAGGATTAATGGGACTTATTCAGATGGACATCATGATGCGGGGCAACGGACGGGTAGAACAATACAAGGGAAACATCGTCGGTTTTTCCAACCGTCTGAATACGATTCTCGTTCCGCAGTCTTTCATGAACTGGGCAAACAAGAACTTCGCCCCCGACGCGGAGGCACAACCTGCCCGACTGATCATCGAGGTCAGCAATCCCGCCGACTCTTCTATTGCCAGCTACTTTCAGAAAAAAGGCTACGAGACGGAAGACGGAAAACTGGATGCCGGAAAGACCACTTATTTCCTTCGCCTTATCGTAGGTATTGTGCTGGGAGTAGGTTTATTCATCAGTATCCTGTCATTCTATATCCTGATGCTCAGCATATTCTTACTGCTCCAAAAGAATACAACCAAACTCGAAAGTCTGCTTCTGATAGGCTACAGCCCCAACAGGGTAGCGCTGCCTTATCAGATACTGACCGTAGGACTGAACATCATCGTACTGATTTTATCTGTCGGATTGGTATGCTGGCTGCGCAGCTATTACATAGAGAGTATCAGACTCCTCTTCCCGCAACTGGAAACCGGTTCGTTATGGGTAGCTGTCAGTATGGGTATTCTTTTATTCCTCATCGTATCAGTCATTAATATACTGGCTGTGAAGCGAAAAGTTCTTTCAATCTGGATGCATAAAAGTTAAAAACACAATATATGAAAAACACCACTACTCTTCAAAGTAAAAGAAGTATCACAGTACTCTTGGGAGTCCTTCTATATTTCTCATCGCTATCTGCACAGACCATGCAAGATACGATTATCGCCAACTTCAGTCTGATGGAAAGAATTCCTAAAGAAAAGTTGTACCTCCATCTGGACAAGCCTTTCTACGGAGCCGGAGAAAAGATATGGTTCAAAGGCTATCTGGTGAACGCCATCACCCATCAGAACAACGCACAAAGTAATTTTATCATTACGGAACTGATCAACCGTTCCGACTCCATTGTGGAACGAAAGAAAATCCGCAGAGATTCTCTCGGATTCCACAACGCCTTCACCCTCCCTGCCACCCTTCCGGCAGGCGATTATTACCTGCGGGGATACAGCAACTGAATGAAGACCCCGACTTTTTCTTTTCGCGCAACATCAAGATAGGAAACTCTATTGACAATACCATCGTTTCGAGCATCGAGTATCAGCAAGAAGATGATACACATTACACTGCCAAGATCAAATTTACAAGCAACGTACAGGCTGTTTTTGAAAATACAACAATCAAATACCTATACCTTGAGAATGGTAAGATAAAAAACAAAGGCAAAAAAAAGACGGACGAAAACGGCTGGATTTCCATTTCCCTACCCGATTTAAAATCTCCGGTAGCGCGCAGAATAGAAGTAGAATTTGACGATCCGCAATATATCTACAAACGGACTTTCCATCTTCCTGTGTTTACCAATGATTTCGATGTGAAGTTTTTCCCCGAAGGCGGTGCCTTGATCAACATTCCTCATCAGAATGTCGCTTTCAAAGCACAGGGAGCAGATGGCTTCTCTAAAGAGATCGAAGGTTTCTTGTTCAACTCTAAAGGAGACACACTTACCAATTTCCGTTCGGAACACAACGGCATGGGCATCTTCACGATGAATCCCGTCAACAATGAGACTTATTATGTTACGGTAAGAACTAATGACAGTATTACCAAGCGATTTGACCTTCCTGCCATAGAACCGAAAGGAATCTCCATCGCCATGTCGCACTATAAACAGGAGATTCGCTACGAAATCCAAAAGACAGAAGCGACCGAATGGCCTCAGAAACTATTTCTGCTTGCACATACCCGTGGCAAACTGGCCATTTTACAACCCATCAATCCGAAAAGAACTTTCGGAAAGATGAATGACAGCCTGTTTACGGAAGGGATCACTCACTTCATGCTGATTGATGAACAAGGAAATGCACTTAGCGAACGGTTGATTTTCGTTCCGGATCATAAGCCGAATCAATGGCAAATCACTGCAGACCAACCGACGTATGGAAAAAGAGAGAAGGTATCTTTGCAGATTGCTGCCAAAGACAACGAAGGTAACCCGGTAGAAGGAACCTTCTCTGTCAGCATCACCGACCGGAAAAGTATTCAACCCGACTCTCTCGCCGACAATATCCTGTCCAATCTCCTGCTGACTTCGGATCTGAAAGGATATGTGGAAGACCCCGCATTCTATTTTCTGAATCAGGACGCCCGGACGCTCCGTTCCATCGACTATCTGATGATGACACATGGCTGGCGCAGGCATAAAATGGAAAATGTTCTCCGCACTCCTTCGCTGAATTTCACAAATTATATAGAAAAAGGACAAACCATCAGTGGACGAATCATGGGATTCTTCGGAGCAAACGTAAAGAAAGGTCCCATCTGTGTACTGGCTCCCAAATACAATATCATAGCCACCACCGAAACAGACGAGAAAGGCCAGTTCATCGTCAATACCTCATTCAGAGACAGCACGACATTCCTTGTTCAGGCACGCACCAAGAAAGGATTTGCCGGTGTAGATATTCTAATGGATCCTCCCCAGTACCCGGTCGCTACGCATAAAGCCCCTTATTTTAACGGAGCAACTACCTTTATGGAAGATTATCTGATGAATACCCGTGACCAGTATTACATGGAAGGGGGAATGCGTGTGTACAATCTGAAAGAAGTAACAGTTACAGCGAAGCGGGAACGTCCGAGCTCAAAAAGTATCTATACGGGGGGTATCAACACCTATACTGTAGAAGAAGACAGACTGCAAGGATACGGTCAGACAGCTTTTGATGCAGCCAGCAGACTACCCAGCGTTACAATCACGAACGGAAGTGAGATACATATCCGTAACAATTCCGAACCGGCAATCATTGTTATCGATGATATTGTGTATGAAGATGCTTCCGATATTTTGAAGGATATCCAAGTCAGTGACATGTCCAGTATCAGTCTGCTTCGAGGAGCAGATGCCGTCATACTGGGTCCCCGTGCTTCCGGAGGTGCCGTTGTCATCACTCTGAAAGACCCTAGAAATCTTCCGGCCAGACCAGCGCAAGGAATTATCACTTATACACCGTTGGGATACAGTGAGTCCGTAGAATTCTATCACCCCACCTATGATACTCCCGAGAAAAAGAACGCTCAGCGTTCGGACTTCCGGAGTACCGTTTACTGGAATCCGGAATTACGGTTAGACGCCGAAGGCAAAGCGACCATAGAATACTATACACCGGACAGCACAGCTCCCGAAGATATCATTATTGAGGGCGTGGACAAGAATGGAAAGGTATGTCGTATCCTACAGACCATTAATAAGTAGCTTTTCTCAACGCTTCTTCAAACTTTTATGTAGTTCAAATTTGAGTTCTGCTTCCTATTAAATAATCAGATAAAAGCATCCAAATAACCCACTGGGTCAAAATTATTTTGTATTTTTGCCGTCATTAAAGAATAAAGCTATGCCGGACTATGATTTAATCACCATATTAGGGCCAACAGCCTCAGGGAAAACTCCTTTTGCTGCAGCATTAGCCCATGAACTGAATACAGAAATTATCAGTGCCGACTCTCGTCAGATCTATCGGGGAATGGACCTCGGTACGGGCAAGGACTTGGCAGATTATACAGTCGACGGACATCCAATTCCTTATCACTTGATTGATATCGCCGATCCCGGATATAAATACAATGTTTTCGAATATCAGCGGGATTTCCTGATTTCTTACGAATCCATCAAACAAAAAGGTTGTCTGCCCGTTTTATGTGGAGGGACAGGTATGTATCTGGAATCGGTACTGAAAGGCTATAAACTGATGCCGGTACCGGAAAATCCGGAATTACGTGCCCGTCTGGCTAATCACTCTCTCGAAGAACTGACCGAAATCCTGGAGCAATATAAAACATTGCACAACTCTACGGATGTGGATACCGTGAAACGTGCAATCCGCGCGATAGAAATTGAGGAGTATTATGCCGTGCATCCGGTTCCCGAACGGGAGTTTCCGAAGTTGAACAGCCTCATCATCGGAGTAGATATCGATCGGGAACTGCGTCGCGAAAAGATTACCCGACGGTTGAAACAACGGCTGGACGAAGGAATGGTGGACGAAGTAAGGCGATTGACAGAACAAGGTATTTCACCGGACGACTTGATTTATTACGGACTGGAATACAAATTCCTGACGTTATACGTCATAGGCAAACTGACTTACGAAGAGATGTTCACTGAGCTGGAGACGGCCATCCATCAGTTCGCCAAACGTCAGATGACTTGGTTCCGCGGCATGGAACGTCGGGGATTTACCATCCACTGGGTCAGTGCAGAGCTGCCTATGGAAGAAAAGATAGCCTTTGTGATAGAAAAACTGCGAGGGAATTAGTATCTTTGCCAGTCATTTACGAATGGTCTGTGAAAGATAAAAAATGCGATTGTTAATACAGTTAGGATAGAAATACGGTTATGAGTGTAGAACCTGGAAAATGGGGAGTGATCTACAACCCCAAAGCAGGTACCCGAAAGGTACAGAAACGATGGAAAGAAATCAAGGAGTACATGGACAGCAAAGGTGTCAACTATGACTATGTACAATCCGAAGGTTTCGGTTCTGTAGAACGTCTTGCCAAAATTCTGGCGAACAACGGCTATCGTACCATTGTCATCGTAGGTGGCGACGGTGCGCTGAACGATGCCATCAACGGTATCATGCTCTCTGATGCCGAAGACAAGGAGAACATCGCCCTTGGCATGATTCCGAACGGTATAGGAAATGACTTTGCCAAATACTGGGGACTCAGTACCGAATACAAACCTGCCGTAGACTGTATCATCAACCACCGTCTCAAGAAAATAGACGTAGGCTTCTGCAACTTCTACGACGGCAAGGAACACCAACGCCGTTATTTCCTCAATGCAGTCAACATCGGGCTAGGCGCAAGGATTGTGAAAATCACCGACCAGACCAAACGTTTCTGGGGGGTGAAATTCCTGTCGTACGTTGCCGCCCTCTTCTCGCTGATATTCGAACGCAAACTATACCGGATGCACCTTCGTATCAATGACGAGCACATCCGCGGGCGCATCATGACCGTATGTGTAGGAAGCGCCTGGGGCTGGGGACAGACTCCGAGTGCCGTACCCTACAACGGCTGGCTGGATGTATCCGTCATCTACCGTCCGGAATTCCTGCAAATCATTTCGGGATTGTGGATGCTGATTCAGGGAAGAATCCTGAACCATAAGATGGTGAAAAGCTATCGGACAAGAAAAGTAAAAGTGCTCCGCGCACAAAATGCTTCCGTCGATCTGGACGGTCGCCTGCTGGCAAGACATTTCCCACTGGAAATAGGCGTATTATCAGAAAAGACGACCCTGATTATTCCGAATTAGCCAACAGAACCGG
>OGOG01003933.1_pt1 | contig 10767 bp, 6 predicted proteins | sample 1552581 | NCBI WGS metagenome assembly OGOG01 (sample SAMEA2580152, study PRJEB22360) | human gut metagenome | biome: human gut; feature: human-associated habitat; material: faeces | place: Denmark | collected 2008/2010 | reverse complement strand
TATAATTAATAAAGAAATGTCAAAATCGACAAAACATCAAAAAAATATTGAAATAAAAACCTAAAAATGTTATAATATAAAGGAATAAAATTATGGGTTAGTATATGGTCTGACTGCCGAATACAGCAAATTCACCGAAGGTCAGTCGGTAAAAGCGGTCGCCGTCAAAGCAAAACTTCCCTCTCGGACGGTACAGACTTATTCGGCTCATATGTTTCAATTTTTTTAATGGAGGTAATAAAAATGAAAACGAATTTCAAGCGTATTGGCAAACAGTCGATTTCTATTGTGCTTGCTGTTATGATGATGCTTTCGACTATGCTTGTCGGTATGGTTACTTCGAATGCGGCAGAAGAAGCAACCGCTACTGTTTATACAACTCTTGATTCTATAAGCGAATTTAGCAGTTACATAAACTCCGATGGTTCGCTGAAATCTGGCTATACCTTAAAAGCTAATACACAGTATGGCGGAGAAGGAGAGGGTGTTAATATTTGGAAGCAAGTTGATGCTACTAAGTACACCAAAAAAATTAACGGAAAAACAGTATATACAGCTGCTGTTGGATATTATAGTGATTGGGGCGGACTTAATACTCTTCAATTTCAAATTTATAACGGTTCAACGCAAAAGCAAGAGAAATCTGTAGCAATTATTAATAATACATGGACTGTTATTGATACTATTAAAGATAAGTATTGGAATGGTTCGTCTTGGGTTGTCCCTACTTGGGATTCAGAAACTTCACATACTGTTACCGTAAATTTCAGCAATGCAACTGTAAAACTTGGTGACACTACTCTCACAAGCGGCAATGCTGTTACTGTTGATAATGATAAAGATTGTACACTTACAGTTACACCTAACAGTGGCTATTCACTTTCAAAAGTAATGCAGGGTAGTACCGATCTTGGTACAAGCGGTACTTATACTTTAGCTGCCGGTACTGATAATGTTACTATTGATGTTACTACTATTACTACTGAAAAAGATCATGAATTCTATGTAACAGGTTGGATGAATGGTAATTTAACTACAGATGATACCCGTAAATTTATCAAAGAATCTGATGGTATTTATACATGTACGATGACACCTACAGATAATTTATATGTTACTGTTACTGATACATCTACAAACAAAGTATATTGTCCTAAAGGATATGAAATACTTGAAGCAAATACCTATTCTACTAAAACTATTGTAACAAGTGGAACAAGCGATGCTGATAAGTGGGGTATTCTTGATCAGGCAAATAAAGAAATTAAAATTACATTTGACATTACTGCCGGAATTAGTAACGGTAAAATTAAGTGGGAATATGCTGTTGCCGATCCTGTATCTGTTGAATTAAATGCAGACCTTGTAGATGACAGTGCAGCTTACATTTCTTCATACACAGATAACGACACAGGCAATATTGTAACAAATACTGACGAAACTGTTCAGTCTGTAAATGCAAAACCCGGCACTTCTGTAACATTCAAAGCTAAGTCAGTTGACGGTTACTTCCCTAAGTGGAAGTTTGAAGGTAAGTTCTCTACTGGTGATACTTATACTCTTGATGCTTCTTCTGTAACCGGCACAACAGTAACTGTTTATCTTACATATGAAAAGATTGAAAACCATAACATTATTGTTGCAAGCAATAAGGGTGGTAATGTAAGTTATACTTACAACGGTACAGCAGGCACAGTTGCCGAAGGCACAACTTCTTCTGCTATTTCTGTTGCGTCTAACTCAACTATCACACTTAAAGCTAATGCAGTCAAAGACTATGTATTCAGCGGTTGGGAATTTGACAATGAAAGCAATGTAGTATTTGCAACTGGTCAGGACTCTTTCTCAACTTCAATTACAATTAATGTTGTTGGCGATGTAAAGGTAACTGCAACTTTTGAAGAGCACCCGGGCACTCTTTCAGATTGGAAGTTTATGTTATCAGATTCTGATAAGGCACTTTCTGAGGATAGCGCTGGTAAATATAAAACAAACTATCCAGTATATGAGAACAATGGTACATATTCTGTAACATTCCCTGTTTCTGCAATTTCATCAAATAATACTCAGTTTTTATCCTTCTCAACAGACGGTAAAAATTCTGGTTTAGTTCCTAACAACAGCACCTTTACGGTGAAAGTTGATGATCACTTTAAGAATTATGTAAAACAAGCTCAAAATAAAGAATGGGGTGGAAAACATTTCCCACTGGTTCAGTTCCAAAATACTGACGATATTACTAATATCGAGGTAACTTACAATTCTAAAACACAGACATATATCATCAATGGTACATATTTTGTAGCTCCGGCTAATTCTCATAAGGTTTACGCTACAATGGGTAGCCAAGTTGGTCATAAATTTGGTACAACAACTATTTCCTTGTTGAGTGGTGACAAACCTCTCAAAACAAGTGTTAAGGATTTCTATAATCTTTATGTTGTTAATGATAAAGAGCAGATTACTGTATCATGTACTGTAAACAAAGAAGAGGCAGACCTTGGCTATTATGTATATGCTTTTGTTGTAAACGGCGAAAAGGTAGATGTAGTAGATAACGGCAATAATGTTTATCAGACTGCTTCACCTATTACTGTAACAAAGGATCTTGAAATCACTCCAATTTACTATAATAAAGTAATTGAGGCAGACGGTAACTATATTACTATTTACACCAATGCTCCAGAGTCACTCCAGACACCTTGGGGAAATTCAATTTCAATTTATTCTTGGTATAATGATACAGACATTAATATGGACGGTGCTTATCCCGGTCAGCTTATGATGCGTGACTCTCAGGGCAGATTTGCCGCTAAGGTTTCTAAGTACGCTTATACTAATGTTAACGGTAAATTTACTTGTGATAAAACCAAACAGGTATTAGGTATTACTAATAACAACTACTACGAAAACGAAGATGTTCATAAGCTCTTCTTAAACGAAGTTCAGTTACATAATAACCAGACATACGACTATGATGACTTTGAAAAGCTTACCGGTATGGGATACGATACCGTTGAGTTTGATGTAAAGTATTACGCTGATAAAACCGAGTCAAACCAGAAGTTACTTGTTAATAATGCTACAAATAACAAACCTATGGCAGGTACTACAATTATTGATAAAACTGCTACAGATTATGAAGATCTTACCAACATTGACGGTGAGCTTGTAAGTATTCTTGGTTATACAAATGAAACTGCTAAGAATAATAATAATACCGGCCTTAATACTGCTGAACCACTCCAGATTATTTCTGTTGGTAACCAGAGTATGCAAATAGGTACAATTAATAACAAATGGTCAACTATTTGGTATGTATATAATTCCGCCGGAGATTATGTTACTCAGGGCATGCCATCTGACTTTATTCCAAGAGGTTCTGTTGACGAACACGGCAACTTTACTGAGGCAGCTCCTTCTGAGCAGACAGAAGCATATCAAGCTATTGTAAATGAAGGTTTACAGTATAACAGTGCTAAAATTTCTTATGAAATCAGAATGGATGCTTCAACATCTGTTGATAAAATTAACACAGGTTATCGTATTGACGGTCGTTGGTACTATGCTCGTTCTACCGATAAGCTGGATGTAAATGTTGGTATCGTTTACAGAAATTCTGAAAATGATGCTTGGACAGTTGATAAGCCTTCTGGTGATTCTAAAATTACCGGTAAGGTAACAGGCGGCTCAGCTTCCTTTGACTATACGGATAGTATTGGTTCTTCTCACACTAACTTAGCTTCTGATTCTGTAGAAAGAAATACAATCATTACATTGAACGCTACTAACGGTACTCAGTATAAGTTTATAGGTTGGGCTACACCAAAGTATGGTGCAGACGGTAAAGTTACAGGTTACACAGATCTTAACCTTACAGACCTTAACGCAACATATACTGTAGGTACAAATACAGAGCTTTATGCAATGTATGAGCCATATCCTACAGGTTTTGTAACAATAACTCATTCAAAATATACAGGTCCTGATTCACATAACGGTCTTGGTATTTTCTCTGTAACAGCTAAAGTGTTTGACGCTAACGGCAATCCTGTTGCTTCTCAGGCTGTTGCTACACAGAGTGATGCCGGTTCAGTAACACTTGAAAATATTGTAAACAAAAATGATGGTTCTTATATTGAGGTAACACTCTATACTCAGTCATATGCTAAGTCACACTTCCTTAACTTCTACTATCCGGAGGTTGCTAGCGGTGTTTCTACATTGACAAAAGAGCCTAACGGTGAATTTTACGATAAGGAATGTCCTGCTGATGCTCGTGCAACTATAACTTATAAGGTTAAGGTTTCGGACCTCTTTGTTAATGACAAGCAGACTGTAATGGCTCTTAACTACTATTCAGATCTTAAACTTCCTGATGTAGATTCTAACATTACCTTCAACTACAATCCATACAGCACAGCTCCAAATCCAAATCCTGTTGCCGGTAAGGGTAATGGTAAAACAACATTTACTCTTACTATTACGGATAGCAACAATAAGGTAGTTTATACATCTAAGTCTGATATTAGTAGTTTGACATTAAAGGGCAATGCAGAACTTAAAGAAATCCTTGCAAACTTAACTAATGGAAGTGATTATACAATCACTATCACTATGAATCCTGTTGCTGATTCACATTGCAATGTAGGTGAAACATACCGCCAGACAAATAATGCCGGTACTTACACATATACAAAAGCAACTAATGATACAGTATGGGAATATAATCAGGAAAATAAATCATATTCTGCAAAGCTTTCCGAATTGTTTGATACTACTAGTCAGAAGTTCAAAACTAATACAATAAATCTTTACACTGACTTTACAGCTGATGTATTTAACTACAATGTAACATTTAAGTATCTTGGCTACGAGAGCAGAGAGTATTACAATAATAACGGTTACTCACAGTCACAGATTCCTGCTGAAAAAATCAATGAAAATTGGTGGAGAACTTACACAGTAAGCGGTACATTCTACGGTACAGATATTGACAAGTACTTTGATTATGTAGAGGGTCAGTATAAATTCAAGGAGTCATTCCTCTTAAAGGTTGCACCATACGAAGACAACTTTGTACAGTCTATCACATGGGATCTTAGCAATGTTGATTATTCTACAACCAACGCTATGCTCTCAGTAACAGCTACTGTTCCTGCTAAGTATGACAACGGTTTTGTAACTGTTACAGCCGACTTAGGCGATGATAAGCCAAAGCAGACATATTCAGTAAACTATGCTTCACTCGTTACACCTAAGAATCTTGTAGGCCCAACAACTCAGAGTTCTAATGATGAGGATTACCTCTTTGTTGCTCCTGAAACAAATGCTAATGGTGAAAAGTTCAGTTACTGGACAATCCAGACTGATGACAGCAACGGCATTGAAGTAGCTAAGTGTTATACAAGAGAGTTTAACTTCCTTGCTTATGACAATTATCTCATTACAGCTTGCTACGGTAAGAATGATGTAGATGCTTCTAAGTTAAGCGTATCTGCTACAATGCAGTTCCTTGAGTATTCAAGAAACCAGTATGATTCAGGCAGAGATAAGGTATATGCTGACTTTGCAGTTTCTTATAATTACAACGGCAAAAAGCTTTGTGCTGACATTAATAATGATGTAGTTTGCGGTGTAGTATTTGTTGTAAACAGCAAACACAGTTCAGCTGCTGACGCTACTGATAAGTTCACAGTAGATGAGTCTGATTTACTTGCAAAAGTTAAGGCTCTTAACAGCGGCAACTCATCAGATAAGACAATGGGTGACGCTAAGGTTTACAACTACAAGCTTAACAAGAAAAATCTTGATAACAAGAACAGACTTGAATATAGCTGGAATGTAAACAACACTGAAAACAACCAGAATCTCACAATACTTGCTTACTCATACATTTACAATGCTACTACTGATGAATATAGCGTTTCTGCTCCTCAGGAATTCAAATTCTTCAATGTTGGCAATAAGACATATGAAGGTTAAGCAATAGAAAAGGAGGCAATTATGAAAAAATCTTATATTTCCCCTGAAATTGAGATTCAAAAATTCTCTTTTGAGGATATTCTTGCTGGTGGCGGAACCGATGACCCTGGTTTAAAATATAGCAATCCTGAGAATCCAGGTTACGAATCCGGCGGTGAAGAGGGCGACCTCTAATAATAACACATAATTTTGGTAAGGCAGTCTTTTGACTGCCTTACTATAAAAGGTGATTTTTATGATTAAAACCATTGCAAAAAAACTTTCTGTTTTTGTTTTAGCTTTATCATTGCTTTTAATGTCTGCCGTTCAGTTTAGTGCAGACTCATACCTTGTAAGTAAAGACGGTTTTTATTATTTGATTGAAAATTCTGAGGCGGTAATTTACGGATATGATTATAATAATCGTACTACCGATATTGTAGTGCCGAACACAATCAGTGATTACCCTGTAACAAAAATTGCTCCTCGTGCATTTTCAAACAATACTAAGCTTACAAGCATTTCATTTACAGATGCAATGTCATTAAAGAGCATTGGCAAATATGCTTTTTACGCTTGCAGTTCTATTGAGGAAATTATAATTCCCGGTTGGCTAAACAGCATTGGCGAGTTTGCTTTTCAGGATTGCACATCTTTAAAGAATGTTTCTATTTACAGCAATGTGTCAGTAATTCCCGAGCAGGCATTCGGTAACTGTAAATCGCTTGAGAAGATTAATATTCCAAGTACAGTTAAATCAATAGGCAGCTATGCTTTTTATAACTGTTCTGCACTTACCGAGCTTACACTTTCAAAGAACATTACAGACATTGCAAACGGTGCTTTTTACAACTGTCCTAACCTAACTTTATATGGCTATTACGATACAGTTGCAGAAAGCTATGCCGAGCAGAACAACATTCCTTTTGTTCATCTTGATAAAAAGGTGATTTCGGGTGATGTTAATCTTGACGGCAAGATAGATGTTAATGATGTAACACTTCTACAGCGTTACATTGCAGGTGAGTCTGTATTAACAGATGACGCTGTTAAGGCTGCCGACTTTAACAAAGACAGAATTATTGATGTAATTGATGCTACAGCAATTCAGACATTTATCGCTCACGGTCAAAACTAAATTATTAAACTTAAGCACAGGTGGCAACACCTGTGCTTTTTCTTGCTTATTTTTAGATTTTGTTATATAATAAAATTTGGTGATGTTATGCCGATTTACAAAATTGCTGATATTATAAGCGATATAAGACCTAAATTTCCGACATTTGAAAAAAATGCAAAGAATTATGAGTATTCGGGCAACGAACCTGCTCAAATTAAACTTGCAGTCAAAGAAGATTTTCTGCGTGAAAAATACAACGAGAATATGCTCTTTTCTATCGGTGAATTGGAATGTATTTTTATGTCAGATGTTTTCAATAAAAAAATTTTGAAATATAATGCAATATTTCTCCATTCGTCTGCAATCCTTTATAAAGGCAAAGCGTATCTTTTTTCTGCCGATTCGGGAGTGGGCAAGTCAACGCACACAAAACTGTGGATAAAAAAATTCGGCGCTGAAAATGTACAGATAATCAATGATGATAAACCGATTATCAGATTTATTGACAATGATTGGTATGTATACGGTTCGCCTTTTGACGGTGGAACGGGCATAAATAAAAATATCCGTGCAAAACTTGGCGGCATTATTTTTCTTGAAAGGGGAGAGGAGAACAGTATTGAAGTCCTTGACAAAAACAGTATTTTTTCAAGAATATATAAAAATACGATTAAATTTTCTCTTGATGATGAATATGCGGGATATATGTTAAATACGGATGATAAGTTGATTAAGGAAAATTATTTCTATTTGCTAAAATGCAATATGAATATTGAATCGGCGGAAATTTGCGAAAAATTTTTAACTGACAGGAGATAGCTATGGAAAAGCTGAAAAAAATACTTGATTCCGAAACCAATAAGTGGATAGTAAAAAAAGCCAAACCACAGGTTTTCGGTATTATAATTATGTCTGTTATTTTCGGCGGAATGGCATATCTCGGTGTTGCGGTCGCTACTTTGTCGAGGGGTATTGTGGATTCGGCGGTTAACTCTGATGTCGGCGGAATTGTGTATTTCGCAATTATACTTATTTCACTTACGATCGCACAGCTTGTCATAAGAATTATAAGTAAGGTGCTGACTTTCAATGTATCGTCAAAACTTGAAATTTCTATTAAACAAGATATTTTCGATAACATTATCAGAAAAAAATATAATGAGATTTCAAGCATACACACCGGCGAACTACTTAACAGAATAACAAGCGATGTGTCGTTTTTAGTCAGTTCGATTATTTCTATAGTGCCGAATATGGTGTATTTTATCGTAAAATTGGTTGGTGTTTTTGTTGTACTGTTTGCTATTGATAAAACTTTCAGCCTTGTTTTTGTTTTCGGCGGTGCGCTGATGTTTGTTGTTGTGCTGCTTTTTAAGTCAAAAATGAAAACATTGCATAAGGCGGTACAGGAATCTGACGGTAAGACAAGGTCGTTTTTTCAGGAGATTTTTTCAAGTCTGCTTGTGGTAAAAGTTTTTGGCGCTGAAAATAAGGTATCTGAAAATGCTATGAATTTGCAACAAAATAATTTTAAAATAAAACGAAAAAGAAATTATATCTCTATAGTTGCCACAACCGGATTTTCTTTTATATTTGCCCTCGGATATATGTATGCTTTAATTTGGGGTGCTTTTGCAATCAGCGACCATACCATTACATACGGTGTATTGACTTCTATGCTTGCGCTTGTGTCGCAAATTCAAGGCCCTGTTCGTGGTATCAGCAGTATTTTGCCGTCATATTATTCTGCTCTTGCAAGTGCGGAGCGACTTATGGATATTGAAAATCTCGATAATGAAGATGTGGTAAATAATTCTGCAATCGATACCGAAAAGCTGTATGATAAGACAGAAAAAATAGTTTTTGATAATATTACTTTCAGCTACGGCAGAGAAAATGTGCTTGAAAATACAAGTCTTGTGCTAAAAAAAGGTGATTTTGCATTGCTTGCGGGAATTTCGGGAATAGGCAAAAGTACGCTTACAAAGCTTTTGCTTAATGTAATTTCACCCGATAAAGGCGAGATTTATCTTTCGCTTTCAAACGGAGAAAATGTGTTTGTTGATAAAAATATAAGATGTATGTTTTCGTATGTACCGCAAGGTAATTTTCTGCTTTCGGGTACAATCAGAGATAACATTGCATTTGTGTCGAATAATCCCGATGACGAAAGAATTATTGAGTCTGCGAAAATTGCCTGCGCTTATGATTTTATCAGCAGATTGCCAAATGGACTTGATACTGTCGTGGGTGAGAACGGAAAGGGCTTGTCGGAGGGTCAGATACAAAGAATTGCGATTGCGAGAGCGGTTTACTGTAATTCTCCGATTATTATTTTTGATGAGGCAACCTCGGCACTTGACGCCGAAACAGAAGTTCAACTGCTTAAAAATCTTAAAACACTCAAAGATAAAACTTGTATTTTGATTTCTCATAAAATGGCGGCAAAAGAAATTTGCAACAAAGAAATTGTAATTAAGAATAAAAAAATTATTTCTTACGATATTTAGGTGGGTACAAGCAAAATCTCACTCCTGACTGAATACTTATAATTAGGTATAAATCCGATTATAAGCATTGTCAGGGGTGATTTTTTGATTGAATTAATTAATTTTCTGGGGCAGTACCTTTGCTTTTTTATTCTTCATATCTGCGGAAACGGCTCTTTTCCAAAACCTCTTTCCGAAAAAGAGGAGCACGAGTATCTTGTGAGGAGTGCAAAAGGGGATATAGAGGCGAGAAATATTCTTGTTGAACATAATTTAAGGCTTGTGGCACACATTATAAAAAAATATTACGGCAATCAGAGTGAACAAGATGATCTTGTGTCAATCGGCACTATCGGACTTATAAAAGCGATAAATACCTATGACATAAGCAAAAAAATTAAGCTTTCAAGTTATGCGTCACGATGTATCGAAAATGAAATATTAATGCATTTCCGTAATGCTAAAAAGACGGCGCAGGATATTTCACTCAACGAAGCGATTGACAGCGATAAGGACGGAAATCCGCTGACTTTGCTTGATATAATGGCGGTTGATGACAATATACTTGAGCAGATTGATTTTCAACTCAACAGTAAAAAGCTCGGTCAGTTTATTAACGAAGAACTTTCACCAAGGGAAAAAATGATAATTGTTATGCGCTACGGACTTGACGGGAGCGAGCCGCTTACGCAGAAAAAGATTGCACAGAAACTGAATATTTCCCGTTCGTATGTAAGCAGAATTGAAACCAAGGCTTTAAAACTTTTACGAAAACGCTTTGATAACAGTTCAAATTTATAAATTATTTTAAAGAAAAAAAGGCGGTCGAAAGACCGTCTTTAGTTATGAGCCTATGCTGTTGATGAGGTTTTGCATTTCCTGTTTGGATGAAACATTGTGCGCTTTTTCAAGCACGATTTCCTTTTCGTCTTTTTCCATTTGAGCAAATTTTTGCATTGCACTTTCATTTTTTGCAAGTGCATTTACAAAGCCTAACGGCATATCTTTATACATTTTTCATCACCGATATTATTATTTTCAGTTTTGAAAATAATATTCATTTAGATAAATTATTGTTTAGCGAAATGATTTACCAAACAATTATAAAAGTTTGGTCGACCTTTTCAAAGGTCGTGGGTTGTGGGCAAAGCCCACAAATACTTTCCGTTTACGCAATCTAACGATAGCCAAACA
>OGOG01003932.1_pt1 | contig 10768 bp, 8 predicted proteins | sample 1552581 | NCBI WGS metagenome assembly OGOG01 (sample SAMEA2580152, study PRJEB22360) | human gut metagenome | biome: human gut; feature: human-associated habitat; material: faeces | place: Denmark | collected 2008/2010 | reverse complement strand
ATGTCGTGTTCATCACACAGTGCACGGACTCCCTTTAAGAATCCCTCTTCCGCGGGATAAATGCCTCCCTCACCCTGAACAGTCTCCATAATAACCGCGCACGTATTCTCATGAATCAGTGCCTTCACGCTGTCCAGATTATTAAACTCTGCGAATCTGATATTCGGAATCAGCGGAGCGAAGGGCTCCTGGTAGTGGTCATTTCCGGTTAAAGAAAGGGCTCCCAGGCTTCTGCCGTGGAAGGAATGCTTCATGGCAATGATCTCGTAATCCGGAGCCATGCCCTTGTTGTAGGCATAACGCTTCGCGATCTTTAACGCACCCTCAATGGCCTCGGTACCGCTGTTGGTGAAGAATACCTTGTCCATCTGGGATACGGCCAGAAGCTTCTCACCGGCACTGATGGCCGGCTCATTGTAAAACAGGTTGGAGATGTGAGGAAGCTTGCCCATCTGCTCCTTCACTGCGTTTTTCACTTCGTCACAGCTGTATCCCAGTCCCATAACAGCAATGCCTGCGCCAAAATCCAGGTATTCCTGTCCGTCCGTGTCATACAGCTTTACGCCTTCGCCATGGTCAAAAACCACCGGAAAACGGTTGTAAACTTTATATAATGCGTGCTCTGCACGGTCAATGTACTGCTGTTTTTCCATTTGTATTTCTCCTCTTTTCGCAAACCTTATTTTTCTTCCTCATGGAAGTACCGCGCATCGCCATCCTTGTAGATCGCGGTACCGATACCACGGTTAGTAAAGATTTCCAGAAGCAGACAGTGTGCAATACGTCCGTCCAGAATATGTACCCGGGATACGCCGTTCTCGATGGCATCAATGCAGTTCTGCAGCTTCGGCAGCATGCCGCCTCCCAGGCTTCCGCTGTTCACGAAGTCCTGTGCCTCTTTTACGGTCATCTCGGAAATCAAGGAGCTCTTGTCCTCAAAGTCACGGTAAACACCCTCTACATCCGTCAGGAATGCCAGCTTCTCTGCGTTTACGGCACGGGCAATGGCACAGGCCGCATCATCTGCATTGATGTTGTAGCTTGCGTAATGCTCATCAGAACCGATCGGGCAGATGATCGGAAGGAAATCCTTCTCTAACAGATCGTAGATGATCTGCGGGTCTACCTTGGTGATCTCGCCTACAAAGCCAATGTCCTCGCCCTTGGAAAGCTTCTTCTCACAGCGGAGCAGCATACCGTCCTTGCCGCTGATGCCGACTGCTTTCACACCCAGCTCGTTCACCAGCTGTACCAGGCTCTTGTTCACCTTATTCAGAACCATCTCCGCAATCTCCATGGTCGGCTCATCAGTCACACGCAGGCCGTTTACAAAGTGCGGCTCCATGCCTACCTTGTTGACCCAGCGGCTGATTTCCTTTCCGCCGCCGTGCACGATGATCGGCTTGAAGCCAACCAGCTTAAGCAGTACCACATCCTGGATGACCTGGTGTTTTAACTGCTCATCCACCATGGCACTGCCACCGTATTTGACAACAATGATCTTACGGTTAAAACGTTGGATATATGGGAGTGCTTCGATCAAGACTGACGCTTTATCCATAATTTCCTGCATGCTTTTTTCTTCCATCTGACTAAAACCTCTTTCCTGTTTTTCTATCTGATTTCTTATTCTGCTTCTTTTTCTGCTTTTTCTCAAAGTATTCTTTTATAAATCAGCCGCTTAGGCTGTCTGCATTGATTTTATACCCTGTTAGGAGCGGTAATCTGCATTAATCTTGACATAATCATAAGTCAAGTCACAGCCCCACGCCGTTGCCTCGGCATTGCCCTGATTCATGTTGGCAATTGCTGTTACTGCCGGCTCTGATAAAATCCTGGTTGCCTCTTCTTCGCTGTAATCTACGGCAATTCCGTTTTTGATGATCTGAATGCTTCCTGCAGCACTTTCAAAGACTAAATCCACTTTTTCCGGGTCGAATTCCACACCGGAATAACCAAGTGCGCAAAGAATCCTGCCCCAGTTTGCATCATGCCCGTAAATGGCTGCTTTTGTCAGACTCGAACATACCACGGATTTACTCAATATTTTTGCTTCTTCCTTACTCTTTGCACCAATGACTTTGACTTCAAACAATGCGGTGGCACCTTCTCCGTCTCCCGCCATCATTTTTGCAATTTCCGTATTCACATAATTCAGCGCTTCACAGAACTTCCGGTAATCTTCATTTTTTTCCGTAATCTTCGGGTTTTCTGCCATACCATTTGCTAAGAGCAGTACCGTATCGTTTGTGGAGGTATCTCCATCTACGGAGATCATGTTATAAGTGTCACAGACATCGGCACTGAGTGCCTCCTGTAAGAGTTCTTTGCTGATCGCCGCATCGGTCATGACAAATCCTAACATCGTACACATATTCGGATGTATCATACCGGAGCCTTTGCACATCCCGCCTACCGTAACAGTTTTTCCGCCTGCTTCAAAAGTAACGGCTACTTCTTTTGAGATCGTATCGGTTGTCATGATCGCACACGCTGCCTGATGTGCCGCCTCTCTGGTATCGGAAAGTTCTTTTGCCATCACTTCAATGCCTGATTCTAATTTCTGTATTGGAAGCTGCATACCGATCACTCCGGTAGATGCCACTAATACGGCATCCTCTGCAATATTTAACTCTGCCGCCGCTTTTTTTGCCGTATCTTCGCAGTAGCCAAAACCCTCTGCACCGGTACATGCATTTGCAATTCCTGCATTGACCACCACTGCCTGCACGCTCTTACTCTCCTTTACGATTTTTTTATCATATAAGACCGGAGCTGCTTTTACGACATTCGTGGTAAAAGTTCCTGCCGCCTTACAGGGAACCGTGCTGTAGATCATTGCCATATCACTGCGGTCCTTATATTTGATGCCTGCTGCTGTTGATGCTGCTAAAAATCCTTTTGGTGCGGTCACGCCGCCGTCTATTACTTTCATTCTGCGCCCCTCTTTCCTATGAATTAAATCTGGTAATATTTTCTTCATTTAATGTAAAATCATAGTAGTTCAGATCTTCCCGGAATGTCCAGCCGACACTCTTCCAAAAGACATTTCCCACTTCGTTATTTTTAAAAGCGATCAAGCAGACTTTGTTGATCTGCTCTTTTTGCAGTTCCTTCATACAGGTTACCGCCATGCTCTTTCCAATCCCACGTTTGCGGTACTGCTCATCTACGCAGACATGATAAAAACATCCGCGTCTTCCGTCGTGCCCACATAAGATCGCTCCTACGATCTTTTCTTTATTTTCTTCTTTGACAACGGCAACTACACTCGTGGAAGGATTTCTCTGTAAAAAACGCTGTACTCCTTCTTTCGAATCATCCAGACTTCGCATGCCGAATCCATGGATCGTTGTCCAGAGCGTATATACTTCTTCGTAGTCTTTAATTGTCATTGTCCGTATTTGATATGTATCCATTTTTCTTTGTCCTGTCTGCTTGTTCTCAATTCCTTTATCGGTATGACCTTCTTATCCTCTGACTTTTTTATGGGAACATCGGTACTAATTCTAAACCGGTTTCCTCCGGCAGCCCAAATAAAATATTCATATTCTGTACCGCCTGTCCTGCTGCACCTTTGACAATATTGTCTAAAGCTCCCATCATAATGATCCTGCCGGTTCTCTCATCAATGACAAAGTTCACATCCACATAGTTACTTCCCTCTACCCATTTTGTCTCCGGGCAGACTCCTTTGTCTAATACACGCACAAATTTTTCTTTTCCATAATATTTATCATATACTGCCTTGATCTCCTCGTAAGTCGGCAGTTTTCCGCCTTTTTTATTCAATGTTGCATACTCGGTCACTAAGATGCCACGGTTCATCGGAACTAAATGCGGTGTAAAATTAATCTGTATCTCTTTTCCTGCCGCATAACCTAGCTGCTCTTCAATCTCCGGTGTATGTCTGTGGCTTGCCACACCATATGCTTTGATGTTCTCATTGACCTCGCAGTACAGGTTCTGTACTTTTGCTCCTCTTCCGGCTCCTGAAGTACCGGATTTTGCATCGACGATCAGGGTTGTTGTATCAATGAGACCTTCCTTTACCAACGGATAAGCGGTCAGGATCGAACAGGTCGTATAACATCCCGGATTTGCTACCAGTCTTTTGCCCTTCGTCTTTTCCCTGTTGATCTCACAGAGTCCATAGACTGCTTCTTCAATGAACTGTGGGGACTTATGCTCAATTCCGTACCACTGCTCATAGATATGTACATCTTTGATCCGGTAATCCGCACTCAGATCAATGACTTTGCACTGTTTTAAGATCTCTTCGGTCAGCACTCCTGCTAAAAATCCCTGCGGTGTTGCCGTAAAGATCACATCGACCTCTTTTGCTAACTTTTCTATATTATCATCGAGACAGACATCTTCTACCAGTGTAAACATATTCCGGTAAACATCTGCATACTTCTTATCGATATAGCTTCTTGAACCGTACCATTTGATCTCTACATCTTTATGTCCTAAAAGGATACGCACCAGTTCTCCTCCTGCATATCCGGTTGCTCCAATAATTCCTGCTTTTATCATTCTCTTGCCTTCTTTCTTCAATAACTGTATCTAGTGTAGTATATCTTTTGGTTTTCGTAAAGGGTTTTTACACATTTTTTTCATTTTTTATGTATATTTATTCGCTATGATTTAAAATTATACATTGCATTTGGCACTTTTTCCAGTATATATGCATTTTTATTTGAAAAATATGTATATTTTTTCACTTGCATTATTCTCGTATTTATTATATAGTAATTGCAGTGCAGAAAACTGCAAAAATGAACGTAAGAAAGGACGACGATTATGAAAGAAAAAGTTGTTTTAGCCTACTCAGGCGGATTAGACACCACAGCGATCATCCCGTGGTTAAAAGAGAATTATGATTATGAAGTTATCTGTTGCTGCATCGACTGCGGACAGGAAGAAGAATTAGACGGATTAGAGGAAAGAGCGAAATTATCCGGCGCAAGCAAATTATACATAGAAGATATTACAGACGAGTTCTGTGATGACTACATTGTACCTTGTGTACAGGCAGGTGCCGTATATGAGAACAAATATCTGCTTGGTACTTCCATGGCACGTCCGGGTATCGCAAAGAAACTTGTAGAGGTTGCCCGTAAAGAAGGTGCTACTGCGATCTGCCACGGCGCTACCGGAAAAGGAAATGACCAGATCCGTTTTGAACTTGGAATCAAAGCTCTTGCTCCTGATTTAAAGATCATTGCTGCATGGCGTGACGATAAATGGAACATGGATTCCCGTGAAGCTGAGATTGAATACTGCAAAGCTCACGGTATTGACCTTCCATTCTCCGCTGACTCTTCTTACAGCCGTGACCGTAACTTATGGCACATCAGCCACGAAGGTCTTGAGTTAGAAGATCCTGCAAACGAGCCAAATTATGACCACCTTCTCGTTCTTGGCGTAAGCCCGGAAAAAGCACCGGATGAAGGCGAATATGTAACCATGACTTTTGAGGGCGGAGTTCCTAAGAGCGTCAATGGAAAAGAGATGAAAGTATCTGATATCATCCGTGAGCTGAACCGTCTTGGTGGAAAACATGGTATCGGTATCGTAGATATCGTAGAAAACCGTGTGGTTGGAATGAAATCCCGCGGTGTTTATGAGACTCCTGGCGGAACCATTTTAATGGAAGCTCATCAGCAGTTAGAGGAACTGATCTTAGACCGTGACACTATGACTGTGAAAAAAGATATGGGCAATAAATTTGCACAGATCGTTTACGAAGGAAAATGGTTCACACCACTGCGTGAGGCTGTTCAGGCATTCGTGGAATCTACACAGAAATATGTAACCGGTGAAGTGAAGTTCAAACTTTACAAAGGAAATATCATCAAAGCAGGAACAACTTCTCCATATTCCCTTTACAGTGAATCTTTAGCAAGCTTCACAACCGGAGATTTATATGACCACCACGATGCAGAAGGATTCATCACTTTATTTGGTCTGCCATTAAAGGTTCGTGCTATGAAGATGGCTGAAATCGAAAAAAATAAATAATTTCCGTACAGGCATAACATAATAACATAATAAAAAAGGTGTGAGTTACAGATGTAACTCACACCTTTTTTCGTTAACATGGTCTGAAACAACAACAGTTACAGAGCATGTTTAACAGTATCATACTCAAACACCAGCTTCCCTGTCCCGCATAAGGACTCTCATACTGACCACGCATGTTCTCATACCACGAATCTCCATATCCAAACGGATTCTCACCCGGACCATAGCCATAAGGACCTCCGTTGTTCTGCCCATAGCTTCCGTTCTGATAGCCGCCCTGCCGGTATCCGCCCTGCTGGCGTTCCCGCATGATCTGTTCGTATGCCTGCTGGACTTCTTTAAATTTTTCCTCCGCCTGCATCTTATTCGGATTGTTGATATTTGCATCCGGATGATATTTCCGGCTCAACGCGCGGTATGCTTTTTTTATTTCTTCATCTGTAGCACTCGGACTGACTCCAAGCACTCCGTAAGGATTGATCATTTCCGATGCCTCCTTGTTCCGGCATTCTGTTTCTTTTTCTTCTTCAACTGCATATATTCATATTTTGTCCAGACACCGGAATACAAAATATTTCGGATGATCTCCCCATGTTCAATGATCGGCAGACGTTCAAAGGACTTCGCACATTCTGACAACATACTTGTCAGCATCAGCTTACAAAATGCATCAAAATTCTTCGGGTCTGTCTTATACATATGACGCAGGACGTTAAAATTATGATTCTTGGTATCTTTTTCTAAATCCTCATATGCATCCATCAGATAGATGAACTTACCAAGATAATAGCCAAAGCATTTCAGCTCATCCTTCCATTCATCATCTTTCCACGCAAAAATCTCGCCAAGCATCTCACCGGTCAGTCCTGCAACTGCATCAATATTGTATTCCTTTGCCGCCTCTGCTTCTTCTAAGTTCTCAATATATGTCTGAATCGCCTCTACCTGTCTTGGGTATTTCAGATATATCCTCTGATAATCCTTATCGAGAACCTTCATGTATGCCTTCTTCGGGATCGAATGATGATCTCTCCAGTCATCTCCGAAGTTCTCATAGGCAAGCACCACATTCATGTCTGCAGCATAGTCTGTAATCTCATTGATATACGCTAACTGCTTCTTTGTCGGATGGATCGCACAGGTAAACTTTTTCCTGTGATCTTCCACCTCATAAAGCCCTGTTAAGAGTACGATCAGAAAAGTCATATCATAGGTTAACAGAGCCTGTCCCTTGACTCCGCAGTTTGTCTTTAACTTCCGGCACAGACCACAGTAATATGCCTGATATGCCTTTCGTTCTTCTTCTGACAACTGACTCTTATTAATATTGATATAGCCAAACATATTGTTCTCCTTTGCCAGTATCACGCTCTGTTCCATTAGATAATATGTTACAACGTGCCTGATAGAGTGTCAACAATACTACGTTTTTTTTAGAAAGATTTTATACTTCCATAATAATTGGTTTCATATGCCTAATTCAGATCAAACAATGTGGTCTTTAAAACCTTTAGTGTTGATACATCATCATGGCTTTCTTCTTTTCCGTAATAGTTAAATCTGCAGTTCAATTTTGCACGGATCTCTAAACTTTCATTTCCCGCTTCTGCTAATTTTTCAGATGCTCCATGCAGTACCGCTTTATAAATATGACCTTCCGTATAGGCACCGGATGCGGCTGTATTCGTTGTCACATCGGTAACCTGGATCTGGTCTGCCCCTAACACTACATTCGTACTTCCATTGTAATAGGAAAATTCCATCGTCATCTGCTTTTCTGAAGATGCTAAGTTCGGATCGGACACCGTAAAGTAGAATACGATGTCATCCTCGATCGGTTTGTCCGAAAGGGAACTGTCATAAGTGATGTATTCATACTTTTTCTCAGCGGCATTTTTATCCGGCGCTTCTAAGATCTTAAGATCCGGTGCTTCTACTCCTGCCTTATAGGCTGCCACTACCGTATTGATGAATAACTTTGTCTCTAAATCATCGCCTGAATGGTCTAATTCCGAGTTACCCATTCCCGAATAGGTCACATTTCCGATACTGTAAATATAGTAATTGTTGCGGGCATCGTTCTTTGAATTCTTATATACTTTTCCACGCTCGGAGTCCGGGTTGTCGGCATCACCGGACAGACAGTACCATACGACAACATCTCCGTTTCCGTCTCCATCTGCATCCTGATCCATGTTCAACTGGTAATATTGATAATTCGTCTTTGCCGACCGAAACTCTGTTCCAATCTCATATGGATAATGTGTAATCAGGCCGTCATTTTCACGGGTAACCTTTGCACATACCTTACCATCACGATACTGTAATCGTAATCTGTCATCACTCTGGCTGTTATCCACCTTTGGAAGTAAATCATTTCGCAGATTCAGATACTGTACATGATTTGATCCCTCTTTATGAAATTCGCCCAGATAATTCTGGTTGATAGTCTGATAATGATTTAACACTGCATTGGTAAATCCATGCGTCTGTCCTAATGCCTGTGCCTGTTTCGTGCTGCTGTTATAGGTCTTTGGTGCATAGGCAATATCCCTGTTTTCACTTAAAGTTCCTTCTTTCATATTTCTCGTTAAAAAATACCCCAGCTTTTTTCTTTTATAGCCATCCTCATATTTTCCAATACCTACGGCTGAATACTCACAAACCCATCCCTGATTTACGGTTGCATGAAGTGTCTGTGTATCAACAGTCAGATGCTGCTGCTGTCTTAACAGATTTCCCTGTGCCTGCATCTGTGCACTCTCTGTCGTATCCGTGTCTGCTGAAACCCCATAGCGGTCCATTGCCATAACGTTCCGGAATGCATTGTTCATATAGTAACCCCACTGACGCGGCACCTTCCAGTCATCACTAAAGGATGTCAGATGTCCATCCTTAAAGGAATGATGCGGTGATACGTTGACAAACGACGTAGTATCATTTGAGAACAACACACTCTTACCGGAATCAATAAAGAGATTAATAGCATCTACCGCATACTGACTCTTTCTGTTAGAACTGTTATATAAGTCATAATACTCACTGGCAAATCCAATAATGAGCATATCATAATCTTCTAATGATTTTCCAAGTCCGGTCAGTTTTTTCTTATAGAACTCTTCTGCCGTGCTGATACTCGAAGCATTATTTCCATAATCTCTTCCGCCTATCGTATCAATATTGAATTTTAAGCCTGTCATATTGCATACTTCATCCAGATAGTCCTGAATACGGCTCTCATTTTTCAGATTGATACGGTTGTTATCCGCACCGCTTGCACTCTGGCTCGTGATCTGTAATACATTGACCACTTCCTGATCTCCGATCCCATCCACTTTTGTGTATTGGATATCTGAAGTTCTGACACCCGGATTAGATACCTGCACCAGTTCTAACTGCCAGGACAATACACCCCGGTAGGTTGCCGGAATCTGACGCTCTAACCGATAGCGCACTCTGCTGTTTAACTGATAGTTCCCCTCTCCGTCCTTCGATGCCTCCTCACCGGTATCTGCATTATAGATGGTACAGCTCATCTCTTCTCCGCTACCTGATGCACCTGCTTTTGAAAACTTACCGTCTGCATTCATATCCAGACAGAATACCGGACGATAGACGGAGGCCGCTGATGCCTCCACCTGACTCTCTAAGTAAAATCCTACTTTTACGGTATAAGTTCCCTCTGACTGTGCATTCGAGGTATCTACGATCATCTTAGAAACGTCTGAAAAAACCTGTCCGCTTGCCGTGCCGATTCCATCGTATGAGCTTAGAGTTTCCGGTGCACTGATATCAAAATATAAAATCTGCGGTTTTGGAATATTCAGATAATCTCCAATCCCACTTCCCACATTTTCTGCCTGACTCACGGTAAATACATTCTGATTCCCCTTAATCTGCTCTAAAAACTGATAGAGGTATGAAGTATTGTCTACGGCTTCCTGATTTACGGATTTATCTGTGTGATAAAGTGCATCCGAAACTACAACCGGATAATTTGCACTGACATATTCTAATAAATCCTTCAGCTTTGTCTTTGTAATATCATTACCGCTGTAACGGAAGCTCAGCAAATCCCCGGTTAATTCCTTCGGACTTGCTCCAATACCATAGGCATACTGTGTCTGTGTATATGGTTTCTTAAAATACTGTCTTAAGACATCATTTTCTAACTTGGTACGATTCCGCAATGCCGTATAGATACCACCATTGTTGTGTAATAATAATCCCTCATGACCCCAGTTGTCATCCGCGTATCTTGCATATGGCCGGGGTGTGTTATCCCGAAACAAATATGCTCCACCATAATCCACATCCATCATGCCCGATATACAGAGATTACCTGTGATATAGTCTCCGGTATGCGTATAAATCAATCCATTCATCCGCGTATCGTTATAGGCTGTATGTCTGGAACTTCCACTTCCTTCTGTATTCAGATAATCAATACATGCTCCCACATAAATCATATCGTAGTCTTTGTTTAAATCCTCGACCTTACCTATGAACTCTGCCGTAGACATTGAATCAATGGTGATATCCGCGGCATCTGCCGACATGCCTGCCCACGCTGCTATCTTTTCTTTTGTCAGACGAAAACCTTTCATATCGGCTGCTACCGCATCCGTCGGCTGGATCTCTAAGACACGGAAATGATCCTTGGTCTGGATCCTGCGCTGATTACTATAATCAATAATATACTGCATCAGAAACAGGCGGGTAATATCTGTCGAAAGTT
>OGOG01003931.1_pt1 | contig 10768 bp, 6 predicted proteins | sample 1552581 | NCBI WGS metagenome assembly OGOG01 (sample SAMEA2580152, study PRJEB22360) | human gut metagenome | biome: human gut; feature: human-associated habitat; material: faeces | place: Denmark | collected 2008/2010 | reverse complement strand
AATTTTTTCTCCTGCAGATAACCGATAGCCAAGGTCTGCCCCATGACCATACACCGCAGCCACGACTTCCTGATCCTTGACAAACACAAGGTTCACCATATCATCATACTCACCTGCCTGCAAAAATCGGCTGTCAAATCCAACCGTCTGCACCATTGCTTCTTTACTTGTATAGGGTGTAAAACAATACATGGTATCCCACTCAAAGGGCACCACTTCATCCCATGTGATCTCTGTTTTATTCACTTGCTTTAGAGCTTCCCCAAGGCGCCTTCCATTGGATGAAACCCTGCCACTATGATTTACCCGGACCATAATGCATGATACCAGCACCAGGGCAGCCAGAAAAATGACAGTTGTAATGATTCTCTTTTTCATCTTGATCCACCTCTTCTTTTATGTAATTTTCTCTTCGCAGTTCCATTATACGAAAGCCTTCTTTCTTTGTACACCCTTTTGCGACGAGCGGTCATTTTTCGCGACGAACGGCGCACAAATCCGCATGGGCTCCCTTGCTTTTCCGGTATCTATATAGTAATATGATGTCATACGAAAAACTCAGGGAAGGGGCACATCACTTTGACATCCATTGCATTTATAATCGATTTTATTACTTACTTGTCCGTTTTTTGCTTTGTGTTCCATCTGAAACTGAAAAAATCTGTTTTACACATTTCTTTGGGGTGTGTCTGGGCTGTTTTGGGAAGTTGCTTTTTGTATCTCTACTCCCCGGATTTTTCTTACCGCATTATTATCCTGTTCGGTTTATACCTGCTTTTCCAGGCGAAATTAGATCATGTTTTAGTGTGCTTTTCCCTTTACACACTGATCTCCTACCTGGCAGAATGTTATGGGATATATTTTTATTCGCTTTTGACCGGCACAAATGTTTTAGACAATCCTTTGATCTTATCCCTTTGCCGTATTTTTGTTTCCCTGTTCTTTTTACTGCTCTGCATCACGTTTTACCGCGGCACAGTGACCATTTTCCCCTTTTCACAGCTCTCTGCGAAAAACAACCTGTTCATTTCCGGCCTTTGTTTTCTACATCTGGGTCTGATGGGAATGCTAAACGCCTTTTTTAATTATGATATGAGCACCGTCGGACGACGCCTTATGGTGATCCTTACCCTTATCTTGCTGCTGATGTTTTCGACTATATTCTATTTGTATCTGAAATTAAAAAAGAGCAAGGAAAAATTGGAGGAAAATTCACGCCTCCAGCAATACCAATGGGAACTGGAGAAGCAGCATTATCTGGATCTGCAAAAGAAAGATCAAGCATTACGAAAGTTCCGCCACGATTACAAACACCACATACTTGCCATGCAGGAACTGGCTGCCAGAAAGGACTATGGCGAACTTTTAACCTATCTCAACGACCTGTCCCACATCCAGTCACAGACAGCCTCCATCTCCACCAACAATCCGGTGGCAGATGCGATTTTCAACTATTTTGACAGCATAAAACCTGCTCACACAGAATTTTGCGTGGACGGCAGATTCCAGCCCCACTGTTTTGTGTCCGAGACACATCTGTGCATTCTTCTATCCAATCTGCTGATAAACGCAATGGAAGCTGTGGAAAAATGCCCGTCTTCCGCCCCCAGACAGGTTTTCGTCAGCCTTTTCTCCCAGGAAGAAAGACTGACCATCCGGGTAACCAACACCTTTTCCGGCTCTGTGAAACCACCGGATCTATCTTCCACAACAAAAAAAGATTTCCTAAACCATGGTTTGGGAATCCAAAACATGCGGGATGTGGTCAGTCAGTATAACGGAACGATTCAATTTTCCCACACAGGGCAGACATTTGAAGCAACGATACACTTAGGGAGGTCTTTACAATGAACATAGCAATCTGTGATGATGTAAAAAAAGAGGCAGAACTTTTAGAAACTCTATGTCACGAACTGAATTATCTGCATACAACCTTGTTTCTTTCAGGAGAAGAATTTCTTTCCTCTCCTTCACTGCATGATTTTAATATTTTATTTTTAGACATTGAGATGCCTGGTATCTCAGGCCTTGAACTGATGAAACAGCTCTCTTTTTCCCATCCCTCTCTCCTTGTTATTTTCTGTACAACTCATCAGGAATTGATGCAGGATGCTTTCGGGCGCAATGTGATTGCTTTCATCAACAAACCTTACCATCCTCATAGTGTAAAAAACGCCCTGGAAACGGCTGCCGGACTTTTAAAAGACTTTTATCCTGTGCAGATGGAGGACAGCTCTGCCATTTTGTGCCGGGATATTCTCTATATCCAGTCCGACCATAAATACAGCACCTTTTGCTGCCGGGACGGTTCCAGCCATTTATGCCGCCGTTCTTTGAAATCCCTTCTGGAAGAATTGTCTCCTTATGGATTTTGCGCTATTTCCCGCTCCACCGTTGTGAATCTGAAATATTGCAGAAAAATAAAAGATGGAAAGCTCTTCCTCACTACAAAGGAATCCCTTTCCATCAGTCGTCGTTATTCACATTCGTTCATTCAAAATTACCGGAACTTCATTGCAAGGGTCTGTCAGCCCACCTCCACATCGGCTCCATAATCCACATTATCAAAGTGGAATCCGAACATCTGGTAGAAGTCTTCCCAGTATCCCTCAATATCTCCTAACTGTCCAATATTCTCTGTGGTCACCTGATCCCAGACTTTGGCGATCTCATCCTGTACTTCCGGACGCAGTTCCCAGTCATCCAGACGAAGCATGCCTTCTGCATCCACTTCTTTTGCCGGCAGTTTATCCACAAACAATCTCTGCATCTGCTCAATGCATCCTTCGTGGAGTCCTTTTTCTTTCATGATTTTATAAACCAGTGAAATATACAAAGGAACGATCGGAATGGCTGCGCTGCTCTGGGTTACCAGTGCCTTGTTCACAGATATGTATGCCTGAAGTCCTTTATCAGCAAATTCCTCCTGCAGTTTTTTCGATGTTTCATACAGGTGTTTCTTCGCCTGGCCGATACTTCCGTCTTTGTAGATGGCGTGGGTTACAGTCGGTCCAATGTAAGAATAAGCCAGTGTCACAGCATTTTTTGCCAGAACATCTGCTTCTGCCAGTGCCCGTATCCAAAGTTCCCAGTCTTCGCCGCCCATGACTTTGACTGTATTCTCAATCTCTTCTTCCGTTGCTACCGGTACCGTCACTTCTTTCACTTCATTGTTTCTAAGATCAATGGTTTTGTTGGTAAATTCTTTTCCTACTGTTTTTAACACGCTGGAAACAGTAGTGCCATCCGGCATGGTCCTTCTCGGCGCTGCCAAGCTGTAAACCACCATATCTACTTTGCCCCAGTCTTCTTTGATTGCTTCGATCACCTGCTGTTTCATCTCAGCAGAAAAACCATCTCCATTAAAAGACTTTGCATAATAACCGTCTTCTTTTGCCAGTTTTTCAAATGCTTTTGTATTGTACCATCCGGCGGATGCAGTACGCTTTCCTTTGGCTTCTTTTTCAAACGCAACACTGATGGTATCTGCTCCATATCCGTAGGTAACAGCAATACGGCTGGCCAGTCCATATCCGGTGGAACCTCCGATCACAAGCACTTTCTTCGGTCCGTCAATCTGGCCTTTTTCTTTACAATATGCAATCTGTCTCCGTACATTTTCCTCACATCCAACCGGGTGCGCTGTGGTACAGATAAATCCTTTCACCTTTGGTTCTACTATCATTTTATATTCCTCCATTTGGATTTTTTTCTATTTCCTATCTCATGATAACATAAAACAGGATCATAAAAAAGTGCAAAATACTTCCTGCCAGCACAAAAAGGTGGAATACAGAGTGAATATATTTCTTTTTCTTGCCAATTCCATACAATACCGCTCCTACTGTATAGGCAACGCCACCGGTCAGCAAAAAGACTGTTCCTCCAAATCCCAGGCAGGCAACCGTTGGCTTGATAAAAAAGATAATACACCATCCCATTGCCAGATAACACACCATAGATAACTTCTGATATTTCTCCAGATCAATGGCTGTCAGGGTCGCTGCTACAAAGCAAGCCGCCCACACAACACCGAAAATAACAAAAGCCACTACCGGATGCTCCGGTCTGAGCCCTGCCAGCGTAACTGGTGTATAGGTTCCTGCGATCAGGAAATAAATCGTACAATGGTCGATGACCTGGAATACTTTTTTTGCCATATTCGGATGAAGTCCATGATAAATGCTGGACATAGTGTACAAAAGGATCATGGTAGCACCATAGATCGCTGCCCCTACAACGCCCCAGGCATCGCTGTAGATCACTGCAAAGATCACGCAAAGTACCAACGCCGCTATCGCCAGCGCTCCCCCTACAATGTGGGAAACCATGTTAAATATCTCTTCGCCTTTCGTATAAGACGGCAGCACTCTATCTTTTAATTTTGTTCTTTTCTGACTCATATAGATAACCTCCATTCTCATTTCAAAATCATTCTTTACTGTATCCTAACACGATTTTATTTGATAGTCAACACAAAAACCCTAAGATGCGGTTTTCAAAACTACATCTTAGGGTTTTTCGCAAATCATTTCATCATTTTGTCTTTTTACGAAGCTTGAAGTACACGATCACTGCCGTTGCCACTGCTGCCGCAGCAAACAGGATGATCATCACAAGAATCGGTGCCGCATCTCCCGTGGATGGGGATGCGTCGCTGCCTGTACTGGTTTCTTCTCCCGTCTGAGAGTCGGCTGTACTGCTGCTCTTGCTGGTTCCGGATGTTGAAGATACCGATGTATTCTGACTGCTCTCCTTCACTACATCTTTGTATGCAAGTGCATAAGTCGAGAACTGGTCTGTCTTGAATGTAATGGTATTTTTCACGGCATCCTGATCTTTCAGCATGATCACTTTCGTGCCATGTACACGGAAGATCACAAAACTTCTTTCTACTGTATCCGAAGTCTTTCTGAGTTCCTCCGGTATGGAAATCGTCACTGCCAGTGGACTCTTGGTCTCAGTTACCTTCTTGGCCGATCCGCTTCCTACCGTCTTCCAAAGTGTTATGTCCATATATCTGCCAACCGAATAACCATTCAAATTAGAGATGATCAGTTCTTTATCCATCTGTGGAACCGAATTATCGATATTTTGCACTTTTAGTTCGACATTTACATCACTTCCCTGTGCTGCTGCCCGCTGTTCTGCCTCAGTCAGCACGGATGTTGTCAAGTCTTTTGCATTCGTAGAAAGAACGGTCTGCGGTGCTCCCTGTACGATCTTGACCGTTTTCTTGGTGGTACTGCCTGTCATCTGGGATGAATCCAGAGTCTTATCTGCCGGCTCCGATGTAGTCTGGGCTTTGCTGTCTTCCTGATCTTCAATCTGTGCCGGCTGGTTCAGTACTACACTGCACCTGGAAACATTTCCTGCATAGTCCGTAGCCACAATGACAAACAGTTTGCTGACCTCGTCGGCACTCAGGGCAAAGGTTGATGTCTCATTGTCCACTACTTCCTGCGCCGCACCGTTGACCGTAACGCTGGCAAGGTAGTCATCTTTGACTGTGATCTCCCGGCTGTTGACGGTATAAGTATCGCCATCTTTTACATTGGTAAACTGCGGTGCATCTGAATCCTTCCGGTAATCAAAGGCAACCTCTTTGTAAACTTCTCCTGTCTTCTCATCTGTCAGATAGAAATTCGCTACTCCTGCGTCGGTGTTTTTGGTCAAAACCAGCCGCTCCTGTGGATCTTTTCCATCTTCGTCCAAGGAAATGGCACATCCGGATGCCGGCTGGATTGTAATATCTGACAAATACCATCCTGTATCCGAGCGGGTGCCCTTTACCTGATACTGTCCGTCCGATCCTGCTTCCGCATCTCTCCTGTTTACAATCAAAACTCCTTTTGTATAGGTAAACCGATAGTTGTCTGCTTCTCCTCCGGATGGCTCCAGAACACAAGTCTCTACCGCCTTACCTTTCATGGTTACTTCCGGTGCTTTGTAACCGGCTGCCGTCTCTGCCGTCTCACCGTTTACAAATCCTTTCACCTCTACTGTATTCACAAAATCCGGTGTTTCATGATAATACACATTTTGTCCGGTATAGTGGGCTGTCAGCACCGCTTTGTCTACAGTAAGGGAGGCGGTTGTCTCTGCCACTTTTCCGTGATTGTATTTGACATACACATTGGTCACATAACTGCCGGCATCAATTCCTTTGGCCGCCTGAATGTAAAATCTTCCATTATCTTCTTTTACTGCAAAATGCCCGGTGTCCTTTACAACCACTTCCGATACGGTAGCATCCGCATTGGCCTCTTCTGTATTTTTCCATGTAACCAGCTGTCCCGGTGCTGTTCCAAATCCATATACAAGATTTTTCAGTTTTACCCGGTCCGCCGTAATATCGTAAATCGGTTTTGTAATGGTAAATGATTTTTCAGATACATTTCCACCGCCGTCTTTGGCAATAATCGTATATTCCTTGGATCCCTGATCCGGACAAGGGATCGTGATCTTCGCCTCCTGTCCCTCTACCGTAATGGCTGTGCCGGAAACCGTAGTGTCAGTTCCCTCATATAAAGTAGCTGCTGTCAGGTTCACATCGGATATGGTGATTTCTTTTTCCTCCGTAATATACTCTTCGCCATCTGTTACTACCTCGATATCCGGTACCTTGTTGTCAAAGACCATTCCATCTGAGGAAATAAACAGGGACAATCCGGCCCGGTCTGTAATCTTGGCATATACTACGGAGCGGTCCAGTGTCTTTGGTTCCAGATTAAAGGAACTGCCGCTTTCCCATGCCACCTTCTGCAGCTGACTCTGGGTCAAAGCTTTGGATGAAACATAATACTGTATGCCATCTTCATCCAGTCCGCTCAGTGCATCCGAACCGGTGATCTCCACCGCAATGGTGTCATTAAAGAACTTATTAAATGTGATTCCATTCAAAAATTCTCTCCACAGGCTGGAGGCTATTTTCATTCCCTGGCCCTCTGCCAGATATGGTGCTGTTTTATCGATCTTAACGGTCTCTGTAGACTGGTTAAAAATCTCTCCGGTTTCTTTGTTCATGATGTAGAAAGAAACCGCACTGCCGGAAACCGTTGTTTCCTTCTGCCAGTCATCCGGCGAATAAATCGTATCTGCAAAGGAATCCGGATTCTCACTGGTACTGATAAGATATCCCTGGGCTGCCTCTTTGCCGGCGGCACCTGCCTGAATCGACACATTGGATGTGTACCAGTCATTATTACCTTCTGTTCCCTGGAGTTTGTATTCTTTTCCTTTGGCTGCATCCCTGCGCACAACCGTCAATGTACCGGTAGCCGCCTGGATCTTGTAATCTTTTAAGGTACCACCTGCCGGTGCCAGATCGTAGTACGCCTCTCTGGTTGCCCGGCCTGTAAATGCCACTTTCAGTGCTTCACTGAAAGCATCTTTTTCACTGGTCATCAGAGACTCCTGTGTATCTCCGTTGACAAATCCCGTTACTTTCACATGATCTGTAAAATCCGGGATAGTGTTGTAGTACACCTGATGTCCTTCATAGGCTGCCATCAACGTTGCTCTGTCTACTGTCATCGTACATGAAAACTTGGTAGTTGACTGCGCCCGTTCTCCCTCATAATTCACACGGATCTGCTGGGTATAAGTACCGGTATGAAGTCCTGCCACCGGCCGGATCTTGTAAGAACCATCTTCCTGCAGCACCGTCTCAAAATAACTCTTTTCATCCTGGACAATCGGCTCTACGCTGACGATCTTTGGCTGATAATCCACATTATACTTGGCATTCAGAACAATGTTCATCGCCTGTTCCTGACTGCTGTTATCATATCCGTAAGTAACGGTTCCAAAATCCATAGCCTTCACATCAAAATCATCTACCGGGTTCACCATGGTAATGGTAACTTTCGTCTCATTTCCTGCCCGGTCTACCGCACTGACTTCATACTGGGTAGAAGCTCCGGTCTGGGACGGGCTGGTAAGAGTAAATGTATCTTTATCTTTGATGGTCTGTTTTGTGCCACCCTGAGGCTGGCAAGAAATAGAATCCAGATTGTCATCTGCTACCTCAAAAGTCTTTTCATCTGCAATATAAGTATCCTGCAGTGTCTTGCCTTCGCAAGTAATAACCGGACTTTCACTGTCGATGACAATACCGTCAGAAGATACATAAACCGTTCTTCCTGACACATCTACAATCTTGCCGTATACAACAAATTTTGCTGCATCACTTACATTAACCGAGGTGCGTTCGCTTCCCCATGACTGCTTCGGCAGATTTGCGGCTGGGATCCCTTTCCCCCCTGCCGATACCAGAAGATAACATTTCAGCTGATCCGACTCACTCTGAGGATCACTGGCATTTAAAGTAACCGTAACGGTATCTTTGAAAAATCTTCCAAAAGTCAACTGGTTCAGTGCCGCACTCCATGTATCTGTGTCCACGGAAAATGTACCGGTCGGATCTGTCTTATCAATGGCAAACGCATCCACGCTGTATGGCTTTGTTACTGCTCCGGTGGAAGTCTGTTTCAGATACACCTCTTTTGGAGCCACATCAATCTGGGATGTAGTGCTTTCCGTATCGCACACAATGGCATCCTGGTAATCTCCTGTCTCTTCGGCAGCAATCTTGTAACCGCTTGGTGCTTTCAGAGAAACATTTCCTGTATACCACTGCATCCCATCTACTTTGTTTCCTTTCACACCCTGAATGGAATAGGATACGCTTGGTGTGATCTGCTTGATAGTAGCCGTCTCAGTCAGCGGAAATTCGTCTTTTTTGTAGTTCGTTCCCTCTGACACTGTAATTCGCAGATCGTAAGTCCCCGGCGTCAAAAAACTCGTCTGCTGACCGCCTTTCCATGTACTGATCCGCACAGAACCCATTCCCTCAATACCGCTCTTGACAGAAATATCAATGGCCTGGGCTTCCGCTGTGTAATAATACTGGTTCTCTATTTTATAAACAAACTGATCCTTAGATGGTGCGATCTTGTTGACTGTAACCGTAGCATGACTGGACTTTACAGATGCCTGGTTGTTCTCATCTTCCGCATCGGTTGCCGTTACCTGACAATAATAATCATACTTTCCGGCATTCAGATCTTCATCTACTATGAACTCCCGTTCTTTTGCTGCCGGTCCGCTGATCTTTTCTCCGTCACAGTACCACTGGTAAGACAGGATCACATCACTGTCCACCGCTTCTGTCTCAACACTGAGTTTGGTTGTGCTGTCAATGGCTTTATAATCCACCTGCAGATCCTGTGGCTGCGTCTTTATGACCGGTTCCGCTACCGCAGACTGCTTAGCCGGCTGGTTCGCCGCCCTCTTCTTGATCGTTTCACTCTGCCACTGGGATGTCTCATTCTTCTTCGTCTCCGGTGTTGTCTCTGCTTCCGGTGTCTGGGAGACCTCTGCCTTATCTTCTGCTTTCTCGGCTTTTTCCGTCTCTGCCGGTGTTGCTTCCGGCTCTTTCGTAATGACCGGTTCTTCCGTCTCTGTCTCCGGTTCCGGTTCTTCCGTCTCCTCTGCCGCCGGTGTTTCAGATGCTTCTGGCGTCTCTGTAACATTTATGATCTCCACACCGTCATGGCTGCCACCTTCTTCCGCCAAAGATGGAAGCACCACAAAAAGTCCAAGACAGGCAACTACCGCAAAAGCCAGTCCCGCTGCCGCTTTACCCGTTTTTCCCTGCCACAGGCTAAGCATCTTCTCTCTCCATTTTTTCCACTGATCCTTCATATCATCACCATTCCCTTACTTTTTCAATAAACAACTCTATTTTCTTTCGGTCTTTACCCTTTCCATCCTCTTTCTCAACACCGGAACTGGTATCCACACCATCAATACCTTTCAGCATCAGCGCCTGCTCTACATTTTCAGGATCTAAGCCCCCTGCCAGCAGTTTCATTTTATCAGTCTCCGGCAATTTCTTCAGAAGATCCCATTCAAAAACCTGTCCGCTTCCCGGTGCTGCAGCGTCCAGTACAAATCCACAGATTTCCTTTCTCTTATTATATCGGTCAAATTCCGAAAGATCTGTCACATTAAATGCTTTCCATATTTTCAGATCTGCTGCCTGAAGCACCTCATCTGGTACCTCACCGTGAATCTGTATATAATCAAATCCTGCATTCTGTATTGCTTCAAGCTGTGATACATCGGGGGACACAACAACAGCAACGCTCTTGATGTCCGATTTCTTCAATTGTGCAACAAGCACCGCTGCCAGATTAATGTCAATATTGCGTCTGCTTTTTGGATAATATAGTACCATACCTGCATAATCTGCACCATATTTTTCTATAATGTGTACATCATCCATACTTGTAAGTCCGCATATCTTAACCTGTACTAAAGAATCATTTTCTTTCAGCATTATATACCTCTTTAAACTCTGATATTAATTCTTCCGGCTTCGGTGCTTCCATAAGCACTGTTCCTATAAGAAGTGCATCTGCTCCACTCTTTGCCAGCGCCTTAATATCGTCTGTATCCGCAACACCGCTTTCTGATACAAGCAGTTTTCCAGCTTTTCTCATCTCTGGTGTAACCATATCTGCAAGTTTTTTCGTAGTATCAAGGTCAACCTCAAATGTCTTAAGATTACGGTTGTTAATTCCTATAATCTTCACATCAAGATTCAGCATTCTCTGCATTTCCTCTTCGTTATGAACCTCACATAAAACATCAAGTCCTAAACTGTAAGCAAGGTCATATAGTTCTTTAAATCTACTGTCATCAAGAATAGCAGCAATGAGAAGAACTGCATCCGCTCCTATTACCTTTGCTTCATACACCT
>OGOG01003930.1_pt1 | contig 10772 bp, 6 predicted proteins | sample 1552581 | NCBI WGS metagenome assembly OGOG01 (sample SAMEA2580152, study PRJEB22360) | human gut metagenome | biome: human gut; feature: human-associated habitat; material: faeces | place: Denmark | collected 2008/2010 | reverse complement strand
CCGACGCCGTCTCGGCTATGGGGGACGCCGCCCGCGCCGTCGTCGCCGAGGGCAAAGACCGCCGCGCCGCTGTCAAGGCCGCCAACGCGGTCAGCCAAGAACGTGCCCACGACTTCGAAGACCAGCTCTCCGGTACCGCCGGCACCATCGCCGATGCGGCCGTGGCCAACGCCAACGCCGATACCGACACCGACGCGCCGACCGCGTCTGCGACGGCCCCTGCCGACCCCGCAGCCGCTGCCTCGCCGGCCATCTCGCCCAACGCCGCCGCGGCCCAGGCCGAGCCGGCCCCCGTGGGGAACAGCCCCTACACCGTTCAGTAGCTCGCACCTGAGGAGATTCCCATGAGCACCGACGCGTCTCAATCGCAGGGAGGAGCCGACGCGCCCGCTTCCGTCAACAACCCGCGCAGCGCGGCCGCCGCGGCCACCGCTGCCGCCAACGCCATCTCGCGCACCAAGCAGGCCCGCGCCCGCACGCGCTTTTTCGACCTGTGGGCCGTGGTGGCGGCCATCCTGCTTCTGGCGGCGATCGTCTACCTGCTGAACATCCTGTCGGTGCCCGTGGCCATTCTCATCTGGACTGTCATCATCGTCTTCTGCCTGCGCGGCATTGTGAACGGGCTGGAGAAGCACCACGTCAACCGCGGTTTGGGTACCACGATCGCCTACATCATCATGGCGCTCGTGCTCGCCCTTATCGGCTTCCTTCTGTTCTCGCCAATGTTCGGCTTGAACGCCCAGTTCAACGACTTGGTCAGCAACCTGCCCCATTATGTAGATGCGGTCATCGCCTGGGGCAACGACCTGTATGCCCGCTACGCCCCGATGCTCGAGGACGAAACGGTGAAGAACGTCATCAGCGAGGTGCAGAAGTCGGCCGCATCCTGGGCCTCCTCCATCGCCCAGGGCAGCGCCAATGGCATCGTGGCCTTCTCCACGACGTTGGCCAACGGGCTGATGGCCTTAGGGTTCGCGCTCGTCATCGCCTTCTGGATCCTCATGGAGCTGCCGGCCATGGGCCGCGAGACGCGCCGGCTCATCGGCCCCAAGCACGCCGAGGACGCCGAGTTCTTCCACGCCACCTTCACCCGCGTCATGGGCGGCTACATCAAGGGAACGCTTCTACAGTGCGCCGTCATCGGCGTGGGCTGCGGCATTCTGTTCCAGGTCGTCGGCGTGCCCAACGCGGCCGTGCTCGGCCTCATCACCGGTGTGATGAACATCATCCCCATCATCGGCCCGTGGCTGGGAGGTGCGCTCGCGGCCATCGCGGCCGTCTTCGTGAGCCCGCTGGTGGCCCTTATCGCCCTGGCCGGCACCGTGGTCATCCAGCAGCTCGTCTACACCTTCGTCTCGCCGAAGATCATGGCGAACTCGGTGGACATCCACCCGGCCCTCACCCTTATCGCGTTGATGGTGGGCTCGGCCCTCGGCGGCGCCATGAGCGGTCTTATGGGGTCGCTCGTGGGCATGCTCGCCTCCATCCCGCTGGTGGCCGTGGCCAAATCGGTGTTCGTCTACTACTTCGAGAAGAAGACCGGCCGGCACCTGGTGGCCGAGGACGGCGTGTTCTTCAAGGGCGTGCCGTCGGACAACGAGGAAGTGAACCCGCTGTCGGACGCCACGTCACCGGGCGTCACCACCGGCTCCATGAAGCCCATCAAGCTGGACGACGCGACGCTGTTCGGCCGCAAGTTGCCGAAGCTGCGCTCGCAGGCCCATGGGAAGGTGACGGCGCGCCATTCCCATGATGACACGTCGTCTTCCAAAAAGTAGCGCGCAAGGAGCGCTATAATCTGCTGCAACTGTTTTCGTTGACCGTAAAGGACGGATAGAACACCTATGCGTTACATGACCACCGCTGAGATTCGTGAGAAGTACCTGAACTACTTCCAGGAGAAGGGCTGCAAGCTCGTGCCCTCCTCCTCGCTCATTCCCGACGACCCGTCGCTTCTGCTGACGAGCGCCGGTATGGTGCAGTTCAAGCCCTACTTCCTGCAGCAGAAGCAGCTGGAGGCGCCCTACATCGGCACCACCTCCGTGCAGAAGTGCGTGCGCACCAACGACATCGACATCATCGGCACCACGGGCCGCCATCTGAGCTTCTTCGAGATGCTTGGCAACTTCTCCTTCGGCGAGTACTTCAAGGAAGAGATGTGCGCCTGGGCCTACGACTTCTCCGTGAACGTGCTGGGGCTGCCGCCGGAGCGTTTGTACTTCACGGTGTTCGAGGATGACGACGAGACCATCGAGATTTGGAAGAACCTGGGCGTGCCCGAGGACCATATCTCGCGCCTCGGCGAGGACGACAACTTCTGGCGCGCCGGCCCCACCGGCCCCTGCGGCCCCTGCTCGGAGATCTACTACGACCAGGGCCCTGAGTTCGGCTGCGGCAGCCCCGACTGCGCGCCGGGCTGCGACTGCGACCGGTTCCTGGAGTACTGGAACTGCGTGTTCACCCAGTACGACGGCCAGGAGGACGGCACCTTGGCGCCCCTTCCCAAGAAGAATATCGACACGGGCATGGGGCTCGAGCGCATGGCCGCCATCATGCAGGGCGTGCAGTCCAACTACGAGACCGACGTGCTGCGCAGCTTGGTGGCCGTGGGCGAGCGGCTGGCCGGCGTGACCTACGGCGAGGACGCCGAGACTGACCTGGCCCTGCGCATCATCGCCGACCACTCCCGCTCGGTCACCTTCATGATCGCCGACGGCATCCTGCCGGGCAACGAGGGCCGCGGCTACGTGCTGCGCCGCCTGCTGCGCCGTGCCATCATGAAGGCCCAGCTCATCGGCATCGAGGGGCATTTCCTCAACGAGTACGTGGACGAGATCGTGCGGCTCATGGGAGATGTGTACCCCGAGATCGTGGAGAACCGCGAGCTTGAGCGCGGCCTCATCATGGCCGAGGAGGACCGCTTCGGCGCCACCCTGCGCCAGGGCCAGGCCTACCTGGAGGAGGCCCTCGGCAAGCTCGAGGGCGACGTGCTCTCCGGCGAGGAGGCCTTCACCCTGCACGACACCTACGGCTTCCCCGTGGAAGTGACCCAGGAGATCGCGGAAGGCCGCGGCGTGAAAGTGGACATGGAGGCCTTCGAGGCCGCCATGGAGGCCCAGCGCGAGCGCGCCCGTGCCGCCGGTGCGAAGGACGCCGAGGCGGCTTGGTCCACCTACGGCGGCATCTACAGCGATCTTTTGAACGAGCTCGGCCCCACGGAGTTCATCGGCTACGACGCCACCGCCGCCGAGACGCGCGTGCTGGCCGTCGTCGTCGATGGCGAGCGCGTGGGCACCCTGGCGCCGGGGCAGACCGGCGAGGTGGTGCTGGCCGCCACGCCCTTCTACGCCGAGATGGGCGGAGAAGTGGGGGACACCGGCATCATCGAGAACGGCGAGGGACGCATTTTCGTGCTGGACACGAAGGCTCCCGAGAAGGGCCTGTTCGTGCATGCGGTGCGCGCCGAGGAGACCGGTCTTGCCGAGGGCGATACCGTCGTGGCCCGCGTGGACGCGAACCGTCGCGCCGCCATCGAGCGCAACCACACCGCCACCCACATCCTGCATGCCGCGCTGCGCCGCGTGCTCGGCGACCACGTGAAGCAGGCCGGCTCCTACGTGGGGCCCGACCGCCTGCGCTTCGACTTCACCCATTTCGAGGCGTGCACGCCCGAGCAGCTGGCCGAGGTGGAGCGCGAGGCCAACGAGCACATCATGAGCGCCACGCCCACCACCATTTACGAGACGTCGCTGGAAGAGGCCCGCGCCGCCGGCGTGACGGGCTTGTTCGGCGAGAAGTACGGCGAGGTCGTGCGCGTGGTGGAGGCGGGCGACCTCTCCCGTGAGCTGTGTGGCGGCTGCCATGTGAGCAACACCGCCGCGATCGGCTTTTTGAAGATCACGAGCGAGTCGTCGGTGGGTGCCAACGTGCGCCGCATCGAGGCCGTGACGAGCTACGGCGCGCTCGCCTATGTGAACAAGGTGGAGGCCGAGCTGAAGGAGGCCGCGGCCACCTTGCGCGTGCCGCCCTTCGACGTGTCCGAGCGCGTGGCGGCCGACCAGAAGGCCTTGAAGGAGATGCGCACCAAGGCCAAGCGCGCCAAGAGCATGATCGGCGACGACATGTTCGCGACGCTGCTCTCCCAAGTGCAGCTAGCTCCGGCGGGATACCCCGTCATCATCGCGCGCACCGAGGTGCGCGACGGCGGCCAGATGCGCAATATGTGGGACGTCGTGCGCAGCCGCATGGACGCGCCCGGCGCCATGGTGGTGGCCGGTGTGAACGACGGCAAGCCCGTACTCATGGCCGCCGGCACCGACGAGGCCGTGGCGGCGGGCTTCAACGCCGGGGCCATCATCAAGGCCATGGGCCCGGCCATTCAGGGCGGTGGCGGCGGCAAGCCCACCATGGCCCAAGCCGGCGGCAAGAACCCCGACGGCATCGACGAGGCCCTGGAGATCGCCCGCAACATGATCCTGTAGCGACGCGGAAGGGCGGTTCCGCGATCCCTGGTGCTCAAAACTCTCAAAGAAAGGACGGCCTCGCGCCGTCCTTTCTCTGTGCACGAGCTCTACCATCGGTATGACGGTATTTCAAATTTTCTCAAAGTGCGGTATAGTGCACCAACCAATATAAGGTCAGGGGGTTTGCTATGATGCCGAGGGAAAAGCTCGCTAAGTATGGCGCTGCTACTTTAACGGATCTAGAGCTGTTGCTGCTTGTGATAGGGAGCGGGAATAAACAAGTGTCAGCACGAGCGATTGCCACTCAGGTCCTCAAGCTGCTTAAAGAGAAGGGCGGTGAGGTAACGTATCGCGACCTTGCAGGGGTAAAGGGCATGGGCGTTGCCAAGACAAGTGAGATGATTGCCCTGTTCGAACTGGGCAGACGCTACCTTGTTCCTGCGGACAAACCGATCATTGCTTCTACCGATGATGCCGTGGAGCAGCTAAAAGATCTCCGTTCCAAGAAGCAAGAGTGCTTCGCCGTTCTTACGCTGGACGGCGCCAATCGACTCATAAGCAATAAGATTGTATTTCAGGGGACTCTGGATCGAAGCATCATTCACCCTCGAGAGATATTTGCTTGCGCAATTGAGGATCGAGCCGCGAGCATCATCGTTGCCCATAACCATCCCAGCGGAAATCCAAGGCCCTCCGAGGAGGATGTTGCCGTTACAAAGCGGATTCTAGAAGCTGGAGAGCTTCTTGGCATTAAAGTTCTCGAGCACATCATCGTGACAAAAAGCGAGCAGTGGAGCATTTAGATGTTGGCTAGCAAGAAAATGTAATTAGAGAAAATTACAAAATCATATTGACAACTCGGTCAATTATATTACCATACAGCTTGTAATTGTAGAAAGGCACGGTTGTAGGCTATGAAATTGACTGATGTGGTTGAGCTGAAAAGCGGAACGCCGCAGTTTCGTCTGATCGAAACGTCGGATCCGGAGGCGCCTGTCTATTGTTTTTACGGTCAGCAGGAGCTCGAGGCGGATTTAACGGGCATGGGTGGCGACGCAGATTGCGCGAAGAGGATTCGCACGCATGATGCGGTCGAGGTGCTCTCTGCGGACGATCTCGTGTTTAGCCTTATGTCGGGAAAAGCTGCGTTAGTGAGCGAGCGTCACGAAGGGTATCTTCTCACGCAGAATTTCTCAAAGCTCGCTCCGTCGCCAATGATCGATGCTCGATACCTCGTCTATCTTCTGAACGAGCATAAAGGAGTGAGACGACAGCTCACTCTCGGTCAGCAAGGCTCCTTCACCATGAAGTACACCGTAAGGCAGTTGACCGATCTGCTGCTCCCCGATCTTCCTTCATGGGCAACGCAAGAGGCAATAGGCGGTCTGTACTTCAACATAAACAGGATTACAGCTTTGAGGCATGATGTGGCAGAAAAAGAGAAACTTGTGGCGATGGGCAGAATCAAGGAGGCGTACTAGCAATGGACGAGCTTCAATTCGAAACTGAACTAATACGGTATCTATGCCATGGGGCAGTTTCTTCGACGCAACTGCCGGATGCTGGCTCGGTGGCAGAGCGGCCTATCGATTATGTTGTCAAAACAAAGCTCTGGAAGTACGAGCCCGATATTAAGACAACCGATCAACTTTGGGAAAACTTCAAGAGCATTCTTGAGAGACACAATTGGGCAACGCTTGATCGTCCTCTGAGTACGATTGAGTTCAACCAGGTCAAACGCATTATATCTGATTTGCGCACACCGTATAAGGCGGGTCAGTTCCTTTACGGAATGAATGGTGTGTCGCAGATCGAGATTGATCTCGATGACGGTCGTCATGTGTTCCTTACGGTATTCGACCAAAGCCAGATTGGCGCAGGCGATACGATTTACCAAGTAGTGAACCAAATTTGGCGCCCGGCGAAAATAACAGGGAAGCAGGACAGGCGATTCGATACGACGCTGCTTATCAACGGTTTGCCCATCATCCAGATTGAGGAGAAGCGCGATACCCACAACGTAGACGAGGCACTGAACCAGATGCATCAGTATATCGACGAGGGGCAATATCGCGATATTTTCTCGACGTTGCAGATACTGGTCGCCATCACCCCGAATAATGTGAAGTACATGGCGAACACGACGGCTGAAGCTTTTAACAAGGATTTTGCTTTCAATTGGCAGCGGAAAAGCGATAACACCATTGTGCGCAATTGGAGGGAGTTCGCCGATTCGATGCTCTCCATTCCTATGGCGCATCAGATGGCGACAAACTATATGATCCTCGATGGCACTAAGAACAAAGAGACGCTGAAGGTTATGCGCCCTTACCAGGTGTATGCCACGCAGAAAGTAATAGATGGTCTTAAGCGCATCGATTTTGAATTTGGCGATAACAAAGTGGGCTATATTTGGCACACCACCGGGTCGGGAAAAACGATTACGAGCTTCAAAACCGCTTGGCTTGCCAGCCGTATGCCCAAAATCGATAAAGTCGTATTCCTCGTCGACCGCATCGCGCTTACCAATCAGACGACAGACAATTACCGTGCTTATGATCCAGATGCGCAGATGACGATGGCGGGGAGCTTCGACGAGGATCCACTAGGGAGTATTCGGGACACCAAAAGCACTGCCGATCTTAGTCGCAAGCTGAAATCGAAGGACAACGGCATCATCGTCACATCGGTGCAGAAGCTCGACAAGCTCGTTAAGCGCCCATCGTTTAGCGCTCCCGACAAGAACATTGTCTTCATTGTGGACGAGGCGCATCGCTCGACAGGGGGCGACTCGTTCAAAGCTATCCAGAAAGCGTTCAAGCGCGCGGCATGGGTCGGCTATACGGGAACGCCTACGTTCGATGATGCCGGACAAAGCGTTCGCACGGAAGATATCTTCGGGGAAATGTTGCACGCCTACACCATTCGAGAGGCTATCGCCGACCAGAATGTTCTTGGGTTCAAAGTCGATTTCGAAACGACAATCGACGAGGAGGAGATGAAGGAGCGTTATCTTCCCGGATTCTATCGTGAGCAGCATCCCGGTTGGACCGACGAGCAAATACGGCGCAAGATAGACAACATGACGCCGGAAGACATGGACGATGCTGTTGCTGCGAGCTTTTACGATGAGAACAAAGACCACGTCAAGATCGTTGTCGCCGATATTTTCAAGAATTGGCGAAACCGCTCCAACGAAGGCAAATACAACGCGCTGCTCACCACGCATGTTGGTGGCGGAAAGGCGAGTACACCGATGGCGATGATGTACTTTGATGAGTTCTGCCGAGTGAATGAGGAGCGCCAGGCGCAGGGGGAGTCAACCCTCAAGGTGGCGGTCACATTCAGCCAGAACACCTCGAATAACGATTTTCAGCTGGAGACGAATCGGGGTCTACATCGTGCGATGCAGGCTTACAACAAGGAATTCGGAACGAGTTTTGGCATGGACAACGTTGCCGGATACACCGAAGATGTCACCTCGCGCCTGCGAAGAACGACCGACGACGGCAATTATCTCGATATTGTCATCGTGGTAGATCAGTTACTGACCGGGTTCGATGCGCCAGAGCTTAACACGCTCTACGTCGATCGTACTCTGAAGGGCGCTAGTCTCATCCAGGCTTACTCGCGCACGAATCGCATTGCGGATTTGCAAGATAAGCCATGGGGCCGCATTGTGAACTACCGATGGCCGGCGCAAAACGAGCGGCTCATGAACGAAGCGCTCGCGGTGTATGCTAACAAGGAATCGGCCGATCTCTCGGACGAGGAACGGAGCAGGCAGAACGTTATCGACGGCTTGACGGCTCCGCAGTTCGAGGAAGTATTTCAAACGGTGAAGTGTAAGGTGGAAAAGCTCGATGATCTGACGAGCGGCTTTACTCAGCTGCCTGCCTCGGAGAAGCAAAAAGAGTATATGTTCGAGCTCTTGCGCGAGTACAATGCAGGTATGGCGAAGCTCAAGCAGTTCGAACCTGGAGAAGCTGCGGGGGAGGGTTACAACTACGATGATCCCGATGAGCTCATTGTGGCGTTGGGCATGTCGCCTGATCAGGAAACCATGTTGACGACTGTTCTCACCAACGAACTTAAGGAATATATCGCCAAGAAGAAGAACATTCCCGTCTTTCAGCTTGAGTTGAAGCTCACCCATGTAAAGGACGTGGAGGTTAATTACGATTATCTGACCGAGCTCATTGAGAAGCTGCTCAACCAAGTTCATGACGGTGAGCAGGCGCAGGCGCAGCGGACCCAAGCGGAAATCAGGCAATTTGCCAATGGCTTGGAGGATCGTGCCTATGCTGCTAAGGTGATCAATGCAGTGGCGGCGATCATGCGCGGAGACTATCCGACCGATGCAACTGACTTGAAGTATCCCTACAAGCTTAAGGACAGCATGAGGGTTATCGAAGAGGCGAACGATGTAAGTTTAGAAAAAACACTGCTCGATTTTCGCTATCAGTGGGGAATCACCGAAGTTGTGAGAAGCGCCGATATGCGAGAGCTGTTCGCCCATCATCGGTACGGGCAGCAAGATCTTGATGATACGGGTCGCCTTCGTGCCATCATTGCCGATGCGAGTGAGAGCTATCGCGTTATGGCCAACGACGCAGAAGTGCGCGCGCTGCCGAGAATCAAATACCGCAACGGACTTCGCGAAGCCATTTATAAATTAGCCGATGCGCTTGTCGAGAGCTAGGGGTTTGCATGTCGTATGAACCGCCATTCAAGTTGAATGAGAGAATTCTGCAACTTGTTGCAGATATTGCGCAGAAGGTCGGCCGAGTCGAGATCCTGGGAGGATTCAATGCCAGCCCCCAGCTTCGCAAGGAAAACCGTATCCGCACCATTCAGTCGTCACTGGCAATTGAGAACAACAGCCTCTCGCTTGAGCAAGTCACGGCGATTGTAGACAACAAGCGTGTGCTTGCGCCTCCCAGGGATATCTTGGAAGTGCAGAACGCCATAAAGGCCTACGAGGCTCTGCCAACGTTCAACGCGACATCCTTGGAAGACTTGCTTGAGGCGCATCGACTTCTCATGTCGGGTCTTACCTCGGAGTCTGGTCGCTTTCGAAGCGGGAATATAGGCGTATTCAGCGGGGATCAGCTTATCCATGCGGGGACGCCGGCTCATTACGTCCCGGAGGTCATGGAAGACTTGTTTTCATGGCTGAGGCATTCCGAGGCTCATCCTCTTGTAACTTCGTGCGTGTTCCATTACGAGTTCGAGTTTATCCACCCCTTCGTAGACGGCAACGGCCGCATGGGGCGCTTGTGGCAGACTTTAATACTTAGCGGTTGGAACTCGCTCTTTTCATGGCTTCCTGTGGAGTCGATTGTTAAAGATCGCCAGGAAGGCTATTACCGCGTACTTCAACAAGCGGACAATGCGGCTGACTCAACACCGTTTGTGGCGTTTATGCTGGGGGCTCTTAATGACGCTCTCGATGAAGTTGCTTCCCGAGGGGATGATGTCGGTATAAATGTCGGTATAAATGTCGGTATAAATGACGGAGTAGCGAATGCGGTGAGCCAGGCGCAAGAGAAAACCCTCGCGCTGATGAGAGCCAATCCGACTATTACGGCTGCTCAGTTGGCTGAGCGACTTTCATTGAGTAAACGGCAAGTAGAGCGACTCGTGGCTACGCTGAAAGCTGAAGGCAGGCTCGTCCGTATCGGCGCAAACCGCAATGGTCACTGGGAAGTGAGGTAGAAAAATGGAAGAAAGAAGAAACGTGCCCAAGCTTCGTTTTCCCGGTTTCACTGACCCTTGGGAACAGCGTAGGTTGGGGGAGATTGGCTCAGCCCGATCTGGGGTCGGCTTCCCCAACGCTGAGCAAGGAGGTAACGAAGGCACCCCTTTCTACAAAGTCTCCGATATGAACCTTGAAGGCAATGAGCTTCAGTTGCGTCGGGCAAACAACTATGTCACTGATGAGCAGATCGAGCGAAAACGCTGGAAGCCCATCAACGAAGTGCCGGCAATGTTCTTTGCAAAAGTTGGTGCAGCAGTGCTGCTTAATCGAAAACGCCTGGTAGATGAACCTTTCCTGTTAGATAACAATACGATGGCATATTCCTTTGATCGCCAGTTCTGGGATGTGGCATTCGGCCGAATCCTGTTTGACGGACTTGATCTAGCGTCACTGGTTCAAGTTGGAGCGCTGCCCTCCTACAACGCCTCGGACGTCGAATCGATGAAAGTGGCAGTTCCCTCAAAGATCGCAGAGCAGACGAAGATTGGTGCCCTCTTCGCCAAGCTCGACTCGCTCATCGCCCTTCATCAGCGTGAGTTAGATCACGT
>OGOG01003918.1_pt1 | contig 10792 bp, 7 predicted proteins | sample 1552581 | NCBI WGS metagenome assembly OGOG01 (sample SAMEA2580152, study PRJEB22360) | human gut metagenome | biome: human gut; feature: human-associated habitat; material: faeces | place: Denmark | collected 2008/2010 | reverse complement strand
AAAAGGAAAAAGTTTATAATGATGCCTCTGAAACACTATCTTGGCCAACCAGTGTAGCTGTGGTGGGACAAGATATCTATCTTCGTGATAACAAAGGCATTTATCTGTTGAATGCGTCTACAGAAACCTTGACGTATGTAGCAAACAGTAAAGGAGCGGCAAAAGCCCGTATGGCAGTTGTTGGAAACAAAGTTTTTGCAATGAATGGCAGCAATATTATGGTTCTTGAGAACGGGGCGATTACCGGAACAATCACAGCTCCCGGCAAATTGTCGGGAATAGCAAAAGCTTATGACGGTAGTTTGTGGGCATCTTGTTCTTCGCCTGCGAAGATACTAAAGATTAATATTACTGATTACTCCATAGATGCTCATGATATAAGTGAATCGGGACTTGGTGCCGGTTGGGGAGTTGCTCCTGCTTTCTCAGCAACAAAAGATGTGTTATATTTCAGTAATGCTGGCTTTAACTTGTATCGTCACAACTTCACTGAAAACAAGACGGAGTTTGTAACTAAAATCTCTGATCATGTAGAAGATGCGAAGATGTACTATAACAGTTTGGGAGTAAATCCGAAGACCGGTGAGGTGATTTATGCAACTTTAAAGGGCTATGGTAATGATTATAAGATAAACGACATTGCCGTTTTCGACTTTACGAAAGACCCAACCCTGCAACATGATTTCAAAGGTAGTAACAGTTTTCCGGCAGGTGTGTTCTTCACATCCTACTTCTGATTGCCGGAGGATAAATGATTTTTGAGAAGACTCTGTCGAAGCGATATTAATTGTTTCGACAGAGTTTTTTCTTAACTGGAGGTAATCTTAAAAATTATCTTCTTTCGTTTGGATACTTCCCGAATTTCATGTTACTTTGTTATCAGTTGAACTTTAATACTAAGAACACATTATGGGAAAGAGTAAGAAAAAGGTTATGCATAGCCGTAAGGAAGAAGAACAAGCTAAGAAAGTGTTGTTGATTATTGGTGTATCTGCATTGATACTGGTGCTGGTGATGCTGATAGGATACTCGTTCTTAGGGAAATAACTAATAGATGTCGCAAGAAATAGAACGGAAATTCCTCGTGACGGGGGAGTACAAATCGAGGGCGTATGAACAAAGCCGTATTGTACAAGGTTATATCAGTAGTGCAAGAGGCCGGACCGTGCGGGTGCGCATCCGTAACGGAAAGGGATATCTTACGATAAAAGGTGCTTCCGATGCCTCGGGACTCAGCCGATATGAGTGGGAAAAAGAGATTCCATTGAATGAAGCGGAGGAACTGATGAAACTTTGTGAACCGGGTGTTATTGATAAAACTCGTTATCTGGTGCGCAGCGGACGGCATACGTTTGAGGTGGATGAGTTCTACGGTGAAAATGAAGGTTTGGTAGTTGCTGAAGTGGAATTGACTTCGGAAGATGAGACTTTTGAAAAACCGGATTTCATAGGGCGGGAAGTAACAGGCGACGTCCGTTACTATAACTCGCAACTGATGAAGCATCCATACACCGTTTGGTAAGGCCTTAATACCCTGTCAACAAGAAGTTAAGAGTTTGTCAACAAGGAGTTAACTTCTTGTTGACAGGAAGTTAACTCCTTGCAAATGGTTGTTAATCAAGTATATTCAGAGGACGAAATGGAGAAACTTTATGAATACCTGCCTAGAGAACTGGTGACCTTTGTATTGGTGACTTTGTTTTCTTTATTAATAGGACTTTCACAGCGGAAAATCAGTTTGAAGCGCGAAGGGGAGACAACGTTGTTCGGTACGGATCGCACGTTCACTTTTATAGGTATTTTGGGGTATCTGCTTTATATTCTTGATCCGGTGGATTACCGCTTGTTTATGGGCGGTGGCGCTATATTGGGACTGCTGCTGGGATTGAACTATTACGTTAAACAATCTCAGTTCCATGTATTCGGGGTTACTACCATTATTATCGCACTCATCACGTATTGTATTGCTCCTATTGTAGCCACACAACCCTCCTGGTTTTACGTGATGGTGGTTGTGACGGTATTGCTCTTTACCGAATTGAAGCATACTTTTACAGAACTTGCACAGCGCATGAAGAATGACGAGATGATTACTCTCGCCAAGTTCCTTGCTATCAGTGGCATTATCTTACCGATGTTGCCGAATGAAAATCTGATACCCGACATTAATTTGACCCCTTATACCGTTTGGTTGGCTACGGTAGTTGTATCCGGTATCTCTTATTTGTCTTATCTGCTGAGGCGATATGTATTTCATGAGTCCGGCATTCTGGTATCCGGTATTATAGGTGGTTTGTATAGCAGTACGGCAACTATTTCTGTTCTGGCACGTAAGAGTCGCAAGGCACCTGCACAGGAGGCGCCGGAATATGCCGCAGCAATGTTGTTGGCAGTGAGTATGATGTTTCTTCGTTTCCTTATACTAATAGGTATATTCAGTAAGGCGATTCTTGCGGAAATTTATCCATACCTGCTTATTATGTCCTTCGTTACGGCGGGAGTGGCCTGGTATCTGCATCGGAAGCGTAAGCCGATTCCGGTGACGGGCGAAGAAGCTGAAGAAGAAGATAGCAGTAACCCGTTGGAATTTAAAGTTGCACTGATTTTTGCCGTTCTGTTTGTGATATTCACCATTGTGACACATTATACTTTGATTTATACCGGTACGGGTGGATTGAATGTCTTGTCGTTCATTGCCGGGTTGAGTGATATCACTCCATTTATTCTGAACCTGCTGCAAGGTTCGGGTGTTGCCGTTGTGGTGGTGACAGCTTGCTGTATGCAGGCTATCGTGAGCAATATTGCCGTGAATATGTGCTATGCGTTGTTCTTTGCCGGTGGGAAGAGTCCGTTGCGCCGGTGGGTACTGCGTGGGTTTGGTGGTGTGATTGCAGTGAATGTCTGCCTGCTACTTTTTTTCTATTTGCTATAAATTCCGCAAGAACGCTTACAAATATTCTCTCTAATCCCTTTTCTTTGTGCTTTTTTAACTCCGAAAATCTCGTAGGTAAAGAAAAAGAGGTTATTTTTGCCGCACTCGTGTGACAAAAAGGCAACAATGTACGTCTAATACAAAAACAGTCAACTAATATTCATCAAACAAACTAAAACAGAAATGAAAATTAAATGCCCTTTGCTGCTTATAATGTTGGTAATATCCTCATTGGTAGCGGCACAGAATGCGGCACCTCCATTTCAGATTAAAGGAGTCTTACTGGATTCTTTGACTCAAGAGGGAGAACCTTATGCCACAATCAAAATCGTAAAAAAAGAAGCGCCTGCCCATGCATTGAAAATGCTGGTAACAGACATGAAAGGTAAGTTTCAGGAAAAGGTTCCGGGGACGGGTGATTTCGTGATGACGATTTCTTCTATCGGTAGAAATACCATTGTGAAAGATTTTACTGTGAAAGCAGGAGAGAAAGTTGTTGATTTCGGTACGCTGTATATTACAGATGCGTCCAATGAGCTTGGACAAGTAGAGGTGGTAGCTCAAAAACCACTGGTGAAAGCTGATATTGACAAGATAGAATATAATGTGCAGGATGATCCTGATTCAAAGTCAAACTCTGTATTGGAAATGCTTCGTAAAGTGCCTTTGGTAACTGTAGATGGCGAAGATAATATTAAGGTGAACGGTAGTAGCAGCTTTAAGGTGTATGTGAATGGTAAACCTAACAATATGATGAGTAATAATCCGACGGAAGTACTGAAAAGTATGCCCGCCAATTCCATCAAACATATCGAGGTTATTACTAATCCCGGTCCTAAATATGACGCTGAAGGTGTAGGGGGAATCCTGAATATTGTCACTGTAGGTAGCGGACTGGAAGGGTATACGGCTACATTTAGTGGAAACGTTAGTAACATGGGGGCTGGTGGCGGCCTGTTCGGTACAATTAAGAGTGGTAAGTTGACGGTAAGTGCTCGTTATAATTATAATTATAACGATCGTCCGCGTAGCTATTCTGGTGGTACTCGTCGTACAGTAGGCGACATAACCGACGGTTCTTCAGATTTAGATTATAGTGGCGATAGTAAAGGGCATGGTAATTTCCAGTCCGGCAGCATGGAAGCCAGTTATGAAATTGATACTTTGCGTTTGATAACCATGTCGTTCGGACTTTGGGGTGGCGGAAATAACAGCAATGGACTGAGTAATACTTTTGCAACGATGCCCGGTACCGGTGATGATCTGTATCAATATGTATCGAACAATAGAAGCAAAAGTTCCTGGTATTCTATTGATGGTGGCATTGACTACCAACGTATGTTTCATGTAAAAGATCGTATGTTGACCTTCTCTTATAAAATCAATACCAGACCGGAAAGTTCGGATTCATACTCCACTTATGATTATGATATGGAGGATGTAGCTCCGGATTGGCAGGATTTTATGAAACGTATGAAAAATCAGCATAATGATGGATCCCAGAATACTACTGAACATACTTTCCAGGCTGATTATACGACGCCTATCGGCAAGATACATACTCTTGAAGCCGGTGCGAAATATATTCTCCGTGATAATTCTTCGGAAGATGATCGTTATGAACAAGCGTCAGCAACTCAAGCTGATTATGAGTTTGACAATGATCACAGTTCGCATTATAAACACCAGAATGACATTTTGGCTGCATACCTTGGATATGGACTGAAAGTGAAGAAGATTTCCGGAAGACTTGGTGTGCGTTATGAGCATACGAAGCAGGAGGTGAAATATCTGCTGGGTAAGGGAGATAACTTTGATAAGAATTTTGATGATTTAGTTCCTTCTGCAAGTATTGGCTATAAGCTGACAGATATGTCTAATCTTCGTTTTGGTTATAATATGCGTATTTACCGTCCGGGGATCTGGTATTTGAATCCTTATCTGGACGATAGTAATCCTACAAATATAAGCCAGGGTAACTCTCATCTGGATAGTGAGAAGAGTCATTCGTTTAACTTGAGTTACAGCAACTTCACGCAGAAGTTTAATATCAATCTTTCAGCCCGCTATAGCTTTACCAATAATAGTATTGAACGGGTAACAGAACAGGTGAAGGATACAGAAATTTTTGGTCTGCAAAATCCTACTGGTAAAGAAGTGCTTTATTCTACTTATCAGAATATAGGTAAGAGCAGGAATGCCAGCCTAAGTGGTTATATCAACTGGAATGCTACCTCCAATACACGTATCTATGCAAACCTTTATGGTAACTATACTTATTTGGAAGGCGCCAATGGATTGAAGAATGACGGTTGGAATTTGTTTGCTTATGGTGGCGCTCAGCAGTCTTTGCCTCACGATTGGCGTATCAGTCTGAATATTTATGGTCAGACGCCTTGGATCATGTTGCAGGGAAAGGGGAGCAGTTTCTTTGACTACGGATTGAGTGTAAACAAATCATTCTTGAAGAAGCGTCTGACCTTGTCAGCATTTGCTAGCAATTTCTTTAAGAAATATCAGCATCCGACTTCAAGTATAGAAGGTGTAGGCTTTATACAGGATAGTTGGAATAAATATACTCGTCAGCGTTTTGGCGTAAGTATTAGCTATCGCATCGGTGAGTTGAAAGCCAGTGTGAAGAAAGCCGCGCGTACCATCAGCAATGATGATGTGAAGAGTAGCGGTGGTGAAGGCGGCGGTGGCGGAGAATAATCTGCCCGTACTTTCCTGAATTATTTTTCATCCGCAGATGGCGCGGATAATGCAGATTTACGATTGAAGAAATCTGCGTTATTCGTGACGTCTGCGGATGAACTGTTTTCTATAAGGGATATTCCAGACAAGTCACTGTACCATCCATTGTCATGACAATGATTTTCCCTTTTCCTGCATTCTTTAGTGAAGTTATTGCCGAATGGGAGATTTTGTGTGACCAGGCAATGCCGCTTCCGTCTGTCCGCACGGCATGGAGAACACCAAATTCAGTAGGAATGAACACCAGTTGTTCGGTTGTTTCCATACGGGTGGGAATGAAGTTGCTTTCGTAGGGCATTGATGTATTCCAAAGACTGGTATAGGTGCCGTGAGATATATCCGCAGCGGTGATGTTGTTCTTGATTCCTTTCACATACATTGTTTTTCCATCCGGTGAGAAGCCGAGGGACTCGCGTCCTTTCGCTTCATCGGAAGCCCAAAAGATTTCTCCCGTCCCGGGATGGAATGAGCGGACGAAATAGTCGGAGCTGAGAACTATGACTTGCTCATTCGTCTCTCCTTGCCGTGTATACGGCAGTACTACCGGCCAGCAGGCACCCGGTGAGAAATATCTGCCTCGTTTGGTGTCGAACTCCCATATTTTCTCCCCACTCCTGCGGTCGATGGCATAGAACATCGCTCCCCAGGTGCCTATATATACGCGCTCTTTATCCACAGCCGGACGTGATTCGATGTAGCCTTGCAGACCATTACAAGTCCAGTTTAGTGTTCCGTCTGTCAGCTTTAAAGAGTAGAATTTACCGTTGCTGCTGCCGATGTAGACTGTACCTTCGGTTACGACAGGGCACGCTACAATGGGGTAATTAGTATTGTATTTCCATCGCACTGTGCCCTGCTTTCTGTCAAGGGCATAGATGAAACCATCACAGGAAGAGACAATGACAAGTTTTGGGGTGATAAATGGGGCTGAAAATATCTTGTTTCCGGTGGTATAGGTCCACAGGGTTTTGCCGTTCTTGGCATTAAGGGCATGGACAACACCGGCTGTATTGGTGTAAACGTACAAGTTACCGTCTATGCTTCCCTGCGAAGCGATGTCGGTCACATCCTTCAATTTCCAGGTTTCGCATACCGAAGGATAAGTAGCATTGATGGCGAAATCCGGACGATAGTAAGTGGTATCCTTCTTCTCCTGCAAAGGTGCCAGATGCATCGTATTCCATGCAGGGCGGGTTTCTGCTTTGATGATGCGTTCGTGGAACTCTAATGAATTGCCGCGAAGTGTGACCAGGTTATATCCGCCTATCGGATCTTTCCTGCGCAGGGACGAACGGCCGATTACGGCGGGAATACCTTCGGCATCATAAGCACGGTTCACGTGTAGGTGTCCACCGAGTATTGCCTGGATATTGCGTGTTTTAAGGATGTCGACAACTTCGTACCAGTTACTCAGACCCTGATCGATAGGGAAGTGATTGATGAAAATAATGGGTTGTTCTGCCGGAGTGGTGCGAACGATAGAATCGAGCCACAGAATTTCTTCGCGGGGAATGTGAGGTGGTCCCATACGCAGACTTGGTCCGGCGCCACAGCCGATGAAACGTACTCCCTGCCAGTCGTAACAGAAATGGGAGGCTTGGAAAATCTTGTCGAACATAGTGCATCCGTTTTCACTCCAGTTTACATCATGGTTGCCGGGGATGAGAAAATAAGGTTTCCGGAAGTTCTTCAGAATGTCTTGTAGCAGATAAAATTCCTTGGTATCACCGAATTCAGTGACATCGCCGCTGAGGATGGTGAAGGCAACGTCAGGATTGGCATTGATGTCTTCAATGGATTGCCGCAGGTCGTCTTCGGCATAGGCGAAAGAATTGAGATGTACATCACTGAGCCATGCGAAAGTGAAGGCTCGTTCGTTGCTGTCTTGTCCGTAGGAAAGGAGAGACAGCGCTATCACACAGATAGCCAATAAAATTCTTTTCATGATTCTTTGGGGGTATTAGTAAGTGTTATACCCCCAAAGATAAAGAGTTTTAGTGGAATAACCAGCGCTCATAGTCCACCTTTTCGTAAAGTGGCGCAATGGTTACTTCTGTATTCGCGTCTTTCTTTCCAAGCAGGAACTTGTCGACAAACGCTTCTACTTCAGGATACTGGCTTTCGGGCAGCTGGCAGTGCCCATGTCCGCCTACGATGGAGAAGCCCATTCTGTCGGCAATGCCGAAGGTCTCCCATACTTTACGGGCAGCACGGCAGGAGACATAACCCGATTCATCAGCCAGCCACACATAGTCCGGGTTTCCGAGTACCAGCAGTGCACGCGGTGCTACCATGGCACACAGTTCGTGGTGGTCATACGGCAATTTCGATACATTATCTTCTTTATATTGGAACATACTTTCTTTAAACCAGGCATGACTGGTTCTTCCCAAAGTTTCCACTTCACCCAGCGTTTCGGAAACACGCCATGCTGCCGCACCGCCACCACCCGGTTCCTGAGCAATGGTCAGTGCAATACGCTCATCGAATGCTCCGGCAAAAAGAGCCATTTTCCCGGCGAAGGAACAACCGGATATGGCCAGTCGTTTGGTATCTATTTTGCTCTTTTTACCTACGATTTCCAATCCGTCAATGATACGGCTCACTCCCCAGGACCAGGCGCAATAGGCTCCCATGTCCGTACGGTCAGGATAAAGTTTGTTGATAGGCTCGTTGCCGCGCTTTTGTGTGTGCGACATGACTTGTGTGAAGTTGAATGCGATTTGTGCTATATTGCGGCTCGTGAAGATGGTGGGAGGAAGACTACCCGTGCCTCTGCCTATTCCAATGATGGCTGGGAAAGGGCCTTTACCTGCCGGATAAGTAATTTTTGCTTTCAGGGTGAGCGTTTGTCCGTTCACTGTTACATTTACTCTAAGGGTATCATCCACGATATCCGCGGTAATGTCTTTTTTCGACACTATGGGTTTCTCGCCGATTTCGTAGTGTTCTATTTCGCGGGCTATCTCTGCACGCCGTCGGCTCCAGTCCTTGAAGTTGGTTGAACGGCCACTGCCATCGGACCATTGAAAGGGATCGGTCAGTGGTTACCGGCAGTTCGTTGATACCCGGCAACACGGGTGCAGGATTCTTTATTCCCGTATTTTCCACAGTGTAGACTAAGGGGATTTTCTGTGCAAATGTGGAAATGCCCATACCCATGTTCAGCAGAACAATCAGTACCCATAAACGTGTTTTCCTGTTTTTCATGTTTCTATCTTTTAAGAGGTTTACATCTGTTGGCAAAGATAGACGATGTTTTTTTTAACCGGTTAGTAGGATGTTACAGATACTTTTCATGGTGTTACATAATTAGAGAAATAGATTTCTTTTTTATTAATCTATATTCAAAAAGTACTCATTCAGGTTCTGTGTAGGTTTCAGATCGAGCTTCTTTCGCAATCGGTACCGGTTATTCTCTACTGCACGGACCGAAAGGTTCATTAATGAGGCAATATCCTTAGTCTCCATATTCAGCTTGAGGCAGGCACAGAGACGCAAGTCATTGTTGGTCAGCTGCGGATGCGCCTCTTTCAACCGTTTGAAGAAGTTGCGGTGCTTCTGTTCGAACTTGATAAGGAACATTTTCCAGTCATCTTCCGTATCGAGGTTATTTGCAAGCAACGTATTTATTTTCTGATAAAGAGGTAATAAGGCTTTCTGCGTATTACGGGAGCAAATTTCATCTACCATCTCTTTCAGTTTCAGGATAAGTTCGTTCTTGTGGATGATGAAAGAGGTCTGGGTAAAGATCTCGGCATCTTTTTCCTCGATTTCATTTTGCAGTTGCTCGTTCATCAAGCGCAGGCGTGTAGCTTCCTGAGATTTCATTCTACGCAAGTGCTTGGTTTGCAGACGTCGTTTCATCAGGTAGAAGGTGCCGAACAGAGTGGCGATAATGAGTAAGCAGCAGGTAAGATACCACCAGACAGTATTGTACCAGGGAGGGAGTACGTCGAATTCCAGAAGAGTGTCCGGTGAGTAATTGTTTAAGCCGTCCGTGGTACGCAGGCGAAGTGTGTATTTGCCTTGCGGCAAGCGGGCGTAGGAAATGCTGTTCAGTCGCTTCGGGGCACTCCAGGTACTGTCCATTTCTTCCAGTTGGTATTGAACGAAAAGGTTTCCGGCAAAGGCGGCATTGACAGAGAAGCCGACGGTTACCGTATTGTCTTTATAGAGGATATGAATAGTTTTGTTGAGGTCCATGAAACCTGCATTCTGTTCTTTTCCGGCATGAATAAATTCCAGATTAGGGGCGGAAAGTTCCACGGTTTGCCGTTTGCTGCGATGAGAGTCATGGAGGATAAAACCTGCATCCAGGCAAATGAGTGAGAGGGAGTCGTTGAGAACGGAAATATTCTCATAAGCCGTGATGAGTGAAAGATTGTCAGCTTCCACCTTATATGCTTCGCGGATGCGGGCAATGTATCCGTCGTAGAAGAAACGGTAGACAGATGAGCCGGTGATGGCCCAGCTTTCTTCACTATCGATGGGAACGATACGTTTCAGATCGTGTATCGTTTCGAAACATCGGTTCAGATGCTGCTCAAGCTGCAAGTTGTCGTTGACCTCATCATAGATATAAAATTGATCATTGCCTAAGAATAGGATGCGTCCGCCCGATTTGAATAATTGCAGGCGGGCAGGGAGTGAGCTGTCCTTCTCATTACCGTAATACGTATAGTATCGGAAAGCGCTCTGTTCGTCATTCAGACGGCATTTGTAGACGCCGCGACTGCTGGTTTCCAACCAGATATTTCCCAAATGATCTACTTCGGCATTATATATCGGGTCGGCGATCTGGCGCATGGAGTTTAGCTCTCCGGTAGTTCTGTTTAATATCAGGAGTTCATCATAGGTAATGATAATCTGTATTTGTTTTCCATTGATGGTTGCCTCCAGGGTGCGGAAGACTCCTGTATTGATGCGATACGGGTGACGGATATGGAGATCGGGAAGAATTTCCAGCAGTCCGTTAGTATGTGCGCAAAACAACCGTCCGTCTATTTTACGGAAGGACCATACCTGCCCCTGAGTGCCCTCTATCAATTTGAGGGAAGAAAACATATCCAGATCATTGAGCTTGTCATGGCGGGTGTAGTAAAT
>OGOG01003896.1_pt1 | contig 10835 bp, 10 predicted proteins | sample 1552581 | NCBI WGS metagenome assembly OGOG01 (sample SAMEA2580152, study PRJEB22360) | human gut metagenome | biome: human gut; feature: human-associated habitat; material: faeces | place: Denmark | collected 2008/2010 | reverse complement strand
GCAGGAAGATGGCGTTGGTGTGCGACTCGGCGTTGTAGAAATCCTCGCTGTCGCACGTCAGCCCGCCGAGGAAGACGCGCTGGTACTCCTTGTCCCAGTTGTTGACGGCAAGCATGATGTAACGCTGGTTGATGCCCCACGTGTCGGGCAGGGTGGTGATGAACGACGAGTCGATCATGTACCAGTTCTCGCGGTCGTTCTGCTGCTTCTGGTTGACGATCGAATAGAGCGCCGCGCCGCTTTCGCCCACGGTGAACGATCCGAACTCGGTGAAGATATTGGGTTCCTCGATGCCGTTCATCTCGCAGATGTGTTTGATCTGCGCCACGATCTCCTCGGTCATGTACTCGTAGTCGTATTCGAAGTTGAGCGAGTTCTTGATCGGGAAGCCGCCGCCGATGTTCAGGCTGTCCAGTTCGGGGCAGATGGCCTTCAACTCGCAGTAGACGTTGAGGCACTTGCCCAATTCGTTCCAGTAGTAGGCCGTGTCCTTGATGCCCGTGTTGATGAAGAAGTGGAGCATCTTCAACTGAAACTTCTTGTTGGTCTTGATCTTGCGCTTGTAGAAGTCGACGATGTCGTTGTAGCGGATGCCCAGACGCGAGGTGTAGAAATCGAATTTCGGCTCCTCCTCGCAGGCGATGCGGATGCCCACCTTGCACTTTTTCTCGATCGCGGCGTCCAGCAGTTCGACCTCCTCCTTGTTGTCGATCACGGGGATGGTGTTTTCGAATCCGTCGTCGACCATCTGCGCGATATTCTCCACGTACTGAGGACGTTTGAAACCGTTGCAGATGATGTAACGGTCCTTGTCGATGATCCCGCCGTCGTAGAGGGCGTTGATGATGTGGATGTCGTAGGCCGACGAGGTTTCGAGGTGGATGTCGTTTTTGAGCGCCTCTTCGAGCACGAAGGAGAAGTGGCTCGATTTGGTGCAGTAGCAGTAGTTGTAGGCGCCCTTGTAGTCGACTTTCGCCATGGCCACGTTGAACATGCGCTTGGCACGTGCGATCTGCGAGGAGATCTTCGGCAGGTAGGTGACCTTCAACGGTGTGCCGTACTGCTTGATGATCTCCATGAGCGGAATGTCGTACAGATTCAGCTCGTTGTCCTCGACCGAAAATTCGTCCTGAGGGAAATCGAACGTCTGTTCGATCAGGTCTTTGTACTTGTTTTTCATGCTTTGTCCGGTTCATTTCCGGGAATCCGTCCGAGCTACATCGGTCGAAATCCGGCGAAGTAGCTCGATTACTTTTTCTCGAAATTCGCGGTGCAAAGTAGCTAATTATTTTTGATATGCGCAACGATTCGGTGCAATATCTCGATTTTTGCAGGCGTTTTCTGCATATCACGGAAAAATGTTGTAATTTTGAGGGGTAAAATCGACGGGATGTTATGACAACGGACGTGAAAGTTTTGATCGCAGAATTCCTTCGCACGCACAAGCGGCTCGTCGTGCCGCAGTTGGGGGCCTTCATCGTGAAGGCGCCCGGCGGGGAGATCCTCTTTTCGGAGCTGTTCAAGCGCGACGACGGGGTGCTGCGAGGGCTTTTGACGGCCGCCGGCGCCAGCGAGATCGAAGCGGCGGGCGCCATCGACCGGCTGATTTTCGATCTGCGCCACGCCGTGCAGCACGGCGGCGTGTATCTCGTCGCGGGGCTGGGGACTTTCTCCGCCGGCGCCAACGGGACGCTGGCGTTCGCCTACGATCCGCAGGCCGGTGCCGCGGCGGCGCCGGCGGGTTCCGCCGTGGAGACGGGAGCATCCGGCGAACCCGCTGCGGACAGGACCGTTGCATCCGGCACGGGCGGATCGGTCGGGTCGGATGCCGTCGGCCGCGGACGGACGCCGCGCTATGAACCCGATCCCTGCGTGAAGGGTCTGACCTACGGCCGGCCGGTCAAGACGACCGATGCCTATACCTTCGTCGGCAGCAAGTCGGCGCGCCGGATCGATGCGTTCCTCATCGTGGCGATCGTGGCGGCGCTGCTGGCCGTGGGCGTGATCGTCTACGGATATGTCAACGACCGCCGCGCCAAGCAGATGCAGGCGGAGTTGATGGAGGAGGTTTCGCAGAGCGCCGCCGCCGGCGAAGCCGCTGCGGAGTCCGTCGCCGAGTGACCCTTCCTCAGCGGCAGGGAAGGGGACCAAACGAAAAAGAAAGAAACCCTATGGATTTAGTCTCATTGAAACAGCGCTTCGGCGTCATCGGCAATTCGGAGCTTCTGAATCGGGCGCTCGAAGTGGCCGTGCGCGTCGCACCGACCGATCTGTCGGTGCTGGTGACGGGCGAGAGCGGCGTGGGCAAGGAGTTTTTCCCGCAGATCATCCACGCCTATTCGGCCCGCAAGCACAATAAATATATTGCCGTCAACTGCGGTGCCATCCCCGAAGGCACGATCGATTCGGAGCTGTTCGGCCACGAGAAGGGGTCGTTCACGGGTGCCGTCGAAGCTCGCAAGGGCTATTTCGAGGAGGCCGACGGCGGGACGATTTTTCTGGACGAGGTGGCCGAGTTGCCGCTCTCGACGCAGGTGCGCCTGCTGCGCGTGTTGCAGACGGGCGAATTCATGCGCGTCGGTTCGGCCCGGGTGCAGCGCACCGACGTGCGGGTCGTGGCGGCGACGAACATGAATTTGCAGGAGGCCATCGAGAAGGGGCGGTTCCGCGAAGACCTCTACTACCGGCTCAACACGGTGCCCATCGCGGTGCCGGCGTTGCGCGACCGGCGCGAGGACATCTTCCTGCTGTTCCGCAAGTTCGCCTCCGATGTGGCCGTACAGTACCGTATGCCGCCCATCACGCTCGACGACGAGGCGCGCCGGATGTTGGAGGGCTACTATTGGCGCGGCAACATCCGCCAGTTGAAGAACGTGGCCGAGCAGATCTCGGCCATCGAGGAGAACCGCGTGGTGACGGCGGCGATTCTGTCGCGCTACCTTCCGCAGCAGCAGGGGGCTTCGACGCCCGTGGTGACGGCGGCGGGCGTGGCGGGCGATTCGGCGAGCGAGCGCGAACTGCTCTACAAGATCCTGTTCGACATGCGGGGGGACATCAACGACCTCAAACGCATGGTCTCGGAGCTGTTGCGCGGCGGTACGGCGGCGTCCGAGGCGAAGCAGGAGGTGGCGGGTTACCTGCCCACGACGGCCGGGAGCACGTCGCACGGCCGCAATCGGGAGTATGCCGTCAACGCCGAGGTGGTCGAGGAGCCGCACGAGGCGCTGACGAAGGCCGACGTCCAGCGCGAACAGATCATCCGCGCGCTGCGCCGCAACAACGGCCGTCGCCGCGAAGCCGCCGCCGAACTGTTCATGTCCGAGCGCACGCTCTACCGCAAGATCAAGGAGCTGGGCATCGAGGACAATTGACGATCCCTCCTGCCGGCGCCTCACGGGAGGCCGAGGGGCGGCAGCGGCGGGTACGGGATCGAAAAAGACGAATATGCGGACCGGATGCCTGCGGGGTGTCCGATTCCGGTCCGAACGGCGGTCCGGCGGCCGTTGCGGTGTATCGGAGAACCGATGATGAGATAAGATGATGCTGAAAAACAAGATAATCTGTTGTGCGCTGCTTTTGGCGGCGCTTGTGACGGCGGGCTGCGGCGTGACGATCAAGTACTCGCTGTCGGGTGCGTCGATTCCGCCCGATGCCAAGACCTTCTCGGTGGCCTATTTCCCCAACAACGCGCCGATGGTGGAGCCGATTCTCAGTACGACGCTCACCGATGCGCTGATCGACAAGTTTACGCGCCAGACCCGTCTGGCGCAGGTCGACGAGGGAGGCGACTTCGCGTTCGAGGGCGAAATCACGGGTTACTCCTCGACGACGGCGTCGGTGGCCAGCGACGACTACGCGCTGTTGAACCGCCTGTCGATCACCGTCAAGGTGCGTTTTACGAACGTGCTCGACGAGGCGATGTCCTTCAACAAATCCTTCACGGCCTATGCCGACTACGACTCCACGAAGCTGCTCACGGAGGTGGCCGGCGAGCTGGTTCCCGAAATCGTGGATCAGCTGGTGAACGATATTTTCCAGGCTGCGGCCTCCAACTGGTAACGGCGATGGCGACATTCAGGGAGTATATCGCTTCGCTGGGAGCGGCCGGCGCGGTGCCGGAGGCGGAGCTGGACGAACTGCTCGGACGCTACGAATGGTTTGCCCTCGCACGGCTCGTACGCCTGCGGCAGCGGGGCGGCGATCCGTCGGAGGACGGCCGGCTCGGCTTCGCGGTGCAGGACAGGGCGGCGGGGACGGCGCCCGAAGTGGACAGGGAGCGGCTGACGGCGCTCTGCGCGGACGATCTGATCGACGATTTCCTGCGGGCGGGCGACTACCGCATCGTGGCCGAGGAGGGCGAAGCCGACGACGAAGTGAAGACCGTCGCCGATTTCGACGACGAGGACGACCTTGTCACCGAAGAGTTGGCCGAGATCTACCGGCAGCAGGGGTTAAATGACGAGGCATGCGCGATTTATCGCAAATTAAGTTTGCGAAATCCGGAAAAAAGTGTTTACTTTGCCGAACTTATCGACGAAATAGCGTCCGAGGGGAAGAATCGTTAAAATAAAAGAATAGAACAGTATGTACACATTTTGTATCGTTGTGATTTTATTGGCCAGCGTCAGCCTGATTTTCGTGGTATTGGTGCAAAGTCCCAAAGGGGGAATGGCTGCCAATTTCGGTGCGGCGAATCAGGTGATGGGCGTGCGCGACGCGGCGAACGGCTTGGAAAAATTCACGTGGGCGATGGCTCTCGTCATCGTCGTGCTGAGCCTTGTGGCCACGCTGTCGATGGACAAGGGTACGGTTGCTGCCAGCAATAAGGATCTGGAAAAGGATGCCAATGCGTTGATCGAGATGACCCAGGAGGCTCCTGTCATGCCGCAGGCCGTGCCGGCGGAGACCCCTGCTTCCGGGCAGCCTGCCGCGGATCAGCAGCAGTAACGTGCAGCGACCCTGCGAATGAAAAGCCGGAACGGAAAGTCCGGCTTTTTTTGTGGCTGCGGCAGGTATCCTGATAAATAGGTATTGCATATCGACGGCAGGGTGCGTATATTTGCCGGTGTGAACCTGCTTTTTCGGCTGTCGTCTCCGTGTCCGAACAGTTCGTCTGCGGCAGCGGGGCGGCAGGGCAGGTAACGGAAAACTGCGTCGGGGACGCCGCCGCACGGATTAATAGTCAATCGAAGTTTATGGCGCATTCGCATCACGATCACTCCCACGAACACGTTCGGCGGCTCTCGTCGCTCAACCGCGCTTTCGTCGCGGGCATTCTGCTGAACTCGGTTTTCGTCGCCGCGGAGTTCACGGCGGGCATCCTCTCCAATTCGATGGGGCTGCTCTCCGACGCGGGGCACAACCTGAGCGACGTGGCGAGCCTGCTGCTCGCCCTGCTGGCGTTCCGCCTGGCGCAGGTACGCCCCACGAGCCGCTATACCTACGGCTAACGCCGCAGCACGATTCTCGTTTCGCTGCTCAACGCCGTCATCCTGCTGGTCGCCGTCGGCGCCATCGTCGTCGAGAGCGTTCGCAAGCTGCTCCATCCCGAACCCGTAGGGGGCGAGGTGGTGCTCTGGGTGGCGGGCATCGGCGTGGTCGTCAATTTCGCCACGGCGCTGTTCTTCCTGCGCGACAAGGACCGCGACCTGAACGTCAGGGGCGCTTATCTGCACATGGCCGCCGACGCGCTGGTGTCGGTGGGCGTGATGGTGTCGGGGGCGGTCATGATGGCGACGGGTTGGTATCTGATCGATCCGCTGGTCGGCCTGCTCGTGGCGGCCGTCATCGTCTGGTCGACGTGGGGGCTGCTGCGCGACAGCCTGCGGTTGTCGCTGGACGGCGTTCCCGCGGGGATCGATTACGACGAGGTCTTCCGCACGGTGGCGTCGCAGCCGGGTGTGAGCGGGGTGCACCATCTCCACGTCTGGGCGCTCAGTACGACCGAGAACGCCTTGACGGCGCACGTAGCGGTACACGATTTGCAGCGGATGCCGCAATTGAAGGAGGCGCTCCGCGCACGGCTCCGCGAACTGGGGATCGATCACGCCACGCTCGAATTCGAGAGCGACGTGCAGCCTTGCGGCGAACATGCCGACTGCGATATGGAACAGGGCCGTTGCGGCGGCGCATCGCAGCCTGTCCGCTGAATCCCGTTGTAGCCTATGAACTCATCGATAGCCTTTCCGCTGCTGCTGACGCTGCTGGCCGGTCTCGCGACCGGTATCGGCAGCGCCATCGCGTTTTTCGCGCACCGCACCAACGTACGTTTCCTCTCTTTTTCACTGGGCCTTTCGGCCGGCGTGATGATCTACGTCTCGTTCGTCGAACTGTTCGCCGAGTCGCAGACGTTGCTCACGGCCCAGTGGGGCGCCACGGCAGGCGTCTCGGCGACGGTCGCCTGCTTTTTCGGCGGCATCCTGCTGATCGGCGTCATCGACCGGCTGGTGCCCTCGTTCGAGAATCCGCACGAGATGCACTCGGTCGAGGAGATGAACCGCCGCCCCCATGACCGTAAGCTGATGCGCATGGGGCTGATGACCGCTCTGGTCATCGGTATCCACAACTTCCCCGAGGGGATCGCCACCTTCATGTCGGCGATCGACAACCCGACGCTCGGTATCGCCATCGCCGCAGCGATCGCCATCCACAACATCCCCGAAGGCATCGCCGTTTCGGTCCCGATCTACTACGCCACGGGCAGCCGCCGCAAGGCCTTCCTGCTTTCGCTGTCGTCGGGCCTGGCCGAACCGGTCGGCGCGCTGCTGGCCTATGCCGTGCTGCTGCCGTTCCTCTCGCCGACGCTGCTGGGGTGCCTGTTCGGATTCGTTGCGGGCATCATGGTCTTCATTTCGCTCGACGAACTGCTGCCCGCTGCCGAGGAGTACGGCGAGCACCACATCTCGATCTACGGCGTGGTGACGGGCATGGCCCTGATGGCCGTCAGTCTGATCGTCTTTTCCTGATCCCTCGCATCCCGGACACGGCGGGCGCATTTCCGATGCGCTCCGGCGCCGTGCGGGTAGCAGGCGCCGGAGCGTATCCGTGTTCCGCGGATGTTTTTCGGAAGGCAGGAGGGAGGGGCGGAGCATGGTTCATGCGGGAGGCGTTTTTCCGGAGCCGGCGGTCGGCGCGCGTCGTTCGTGTTAATTTATCGTTAAGAATAGGTTACCGAATTGTTACCGGCGGGTGAAAAAGCTATCTTTGTTCCGCATTTGCCCGAATTCGACAGAATGGAACCTATATATACGTTTATGTTGGCCGCCATGGCGCTTCTCGCCGTGACCGGTCTCTTCATCGGAGTGATGAACGATGCCGCCAACTTCCTCAATTCGGCCATCGGTTCCAAAGCGGCCCCCGTGCGGGTGATCATGGCCGTCGCGTCGGTGGGAATCATCGTCGGCGCCGTCACGTCGACCGGCATGATGGAGGTGGCGCGCAGCGGCATGTTCGATCCGTCGCGGTTCACGTTCCGCGACGTGATGATCCTCTACTTCTCGGTGATGCTGGCCAATATCATCCTGCTCGACGTCTACAACACGATGGGCCTTCCCACGTCGACTACCGTGGCGCTGGTCTTCTGCCTGTTGGGAGCGGCGCTGGCCGTTTCGACGGTGGTCATCACCTCCAACGACGAGATTTCGCTGGTCGAAATCGGCCGGTATATCAATTCGACGCGGGCGATGGCCATTCTGGCGGGCATCCTGCTGTCGGTGATCCTCGCCTTTACGCTGGGCACGCTGGTGATGTACGTCTCGCGTGCGATCTTCTCGTTCCGCTACCATACGCTTTTCCGCCGTTACGGGGCGTTGTGGTGCGGCATATCGTTCACCGCGATCGTCTATTTCGCACTGTTCAAGGGGTTGCAGGGGGTGATGAACGGCTCGGCGCTGTTCGCTTACATCGATTCGCATCTGGCCCTCTCGCTCTTCGTGCTCTGGATTCTGTGCAGCATCCTGCTCTTCTTCTTGCAGATGTTCGGCGTCAATATCCTCAAACTGAATATTCTGGCGGGAACTTTCTCATTGGCGCTGGCCTTCGCCGGCAACGACCTCGTGAATTTCGTGGGCGTGCCCGTGGCCGGTTACGACTCCTACATGATGGCGCGCGCGTCGGGCGATGCGGCCATGACGATGGGCGGACTGGCGACCGACGCTTCGGCCAATATCCTGCTGCTGCTCGCGGCGGGAGCGATCATGATCGTGACGCTGTGGACGTCGCGCCGCGCGCTGTCGGTTTCGAAGACGGAGCTGTCGCTGTCGAACCAGAACGAGGGCGAGGAGCGTTACGGTTCGTCGGTCGTCTCGCGCGGCCTGGTTCGCGCGGCCATGAACGTGAATGCCTTTTACGAACGGATCATGCCCGCCCGTCTGCAACGGGCGGTGGCGGCGCGTTTCGAGAAACTGCCCGAGGAGGAGCGCGAAGGCGGATCGTACGACCTGATCCGCGCCACGGTGAATCTCACCACGGCGTCGATCCTCATTTCGATCGCCACGTCGCTCAAACTTCCGCTGTCGACCACTTACGTCTGCTTCATGGTTTCGATGGGCTCGTCGCTGGCGGACCGTGCGTGGGGTCGCGAGAGTGCCGTCTACCGCATCACGGGCGTGCTGACCGTCGTGTCGGGGTGGTTCGTGACGGGCTTCGGCGCCTTTACGATCGCCTTTCTGGTGGGATTGACGCTGATGTACGGCGGCAATGCGGCCGTTCTGATCGTATCGGCGCTGTGCGGCTGGATGCTCGTGCGCAGCAACCGCAGGAAGAACAGGGCGGCCGTGGCCGAGACGCAGCGACCCGCCGCGAGCCGTGCGAAGGACACCGAAGGGGTCATCGAGGAGTGCATCGCCGAGGTCTGCTACACGATGGGGCAGGTGACCCGCATCTACGACCGCACGCTGATCGCCGTTTTCAAGGAGAACCGCAAGGTATTGCGCGAAATGGTGCAGCAGTCGAACGACCTGTTCTACCGCTCGCGCGAGCGGAAATACAAGGTGATGCCGCTGTTGCTGCGCCTGCAAGACAACGAGATCGATTCGGGACACTACTATGTGCAGGTGGTCGATTACATGAACGAGATCACCAAGTCGCTGCTCCACGTCACGCGCCCCTGCTTCGACCATATCGACAACAACCACGAGGGGATGACCCGGGAGCAGATCGAGGATCTGATGAAGATCAACGACGAGGTGGAGACGATCTTCACGCGCATCAACGTCATGCTGCGCAACAACGATTTCGCCGACATCGACCTGATTCTCGAACTGCGCGACGAGCTGTTCGAATCGATCGCCGACGCGATCAAGCGCCAGCTCAAACGCATCAAGAACAAGCAGTCGTCGACCAAGGCCAGCCTGCTCTACCTGACGATTCTCAACGAGACGAAAACGATGGTGTTGCAGGCGCGAAACCTGGTCAAATCGCAGCGTTATTTCCTCGAACACAAGACGGAATAGGGGATCTGCCCTTGCAGCCGCGGCTGCAAGGGCAGAAAAGCGTGCCGGAGGCAGGGCTTCACCGCCTCCGGCACGCTTTCCGTACCGTCTCCCGTTTCGTGCGGGTTCCGGATGTTCGGATCAGAACTTGTAGCCGTATTCCAGGCCGATGATGTGGTGGCTTTCGCGTTCGGAGGAGATGTAGTCTACCGTGGGGAAGTCGTCGAAAACCGGTTCGTCGCTGATCTTGTAGTCGAAGCGGTAGTAGAATTCGAGCGACGAACGTTTGTTGAAGGCGTATTTCGCACCCAGCGAACTGCGCATCTTTTCCAGATAGTTGCCTACCGTTTCGGGGGCGTTGAGCGTCTGCGTCAACTCGACGAAGACATAGGGTTTGAGTCCGGTACCTGCTACGGCATACTCCGCCATGAGGCGGTGGCGCAGCACCCATGCGGTTTTGGCGGCGACGGCCGGATCGACGTAGGCGGTGTGGAGAGTCGCCTGCGGCCGTTCGCGCAGCGAGAAACTCCACGCCCCCGTCTTGTAGCTGGCCGTCAGTTCGAGGTAGAAGCGGTGGCGCATCTCCATCGAGCGGTCGGCTCCCCGGTCGTTGGCGATCAGTGCATAGAAGGCCGCCGCCTTGAACCACGGCCGGACGTCGTAAGCGTAGCTCAGCGTCGTATAGATGCGGTCGAGTTGCGACCAGTTGTCTTTGAGCCGCAGCTCCTCGTCGAGCGTGATCGAATGCCGCTGGCCGAGTTGTTTGGTCAGGGCGAACGAGAAGCGGGCGCGGAAGTCGTTGTCATGCGTCGTGCGGCGCTCCTGCGCCTGTGCCGTCGCGGCGAACAGCAGGGCTGCGGCGAGCGGAAGGAGACGGCGGGTGTTCCGGGCGAGCGTGCGTTTGCAGGCTGCGCCGGACGAGAAAAGCGACTGTCGGAAGAGACGAAGGAGATTCATTTTCTTTGGATATATTGGATATGAAAAAGTAAGGAAAAGTCAATGATAATCTTGCGAAAGTAACGAAAATATTGCGGATTTCAAAATCTTCGGCATTCGAATCCGAAAGCGGAGCCTGCCGGAGAGGTACCGTGAGGGCGGTCTGCCCCGTCCGAAGCGGGCCGTGCGGAGCGGCCGGAAGGGTGGAATCGGGATTCGTTTCATCTCTTTTGTCTTTTGTTTGCGGAACAAAGGTCGGGGGCGATTTTGTAGCGAATTTGTAATTTTCGCCTTGCGGCCGTTTTTTTGCGGTCTGCGGTGTTGTTTCAGCCGGTTCGTCGGGATGCGGACGCAGCGCGTCCGCATCGTCGGACGGTACGGGAACGGGCGGACGGCGTCGGAACGGAACGGCTGTGTCGCGATGCCGGCGGCCGTTTTGGCGCAGCGGGGTTCCGCGGCGGGGGGGGG
>OGOG01003885.1_pt1 | contig 10866 bp, 12 predicted proteins | sample 1552581 | NCBI WGS metagenome assembly OGOG01 (sample SAMEA2580152, study PRJEB22360) | human gut metagenome | biome: human gut; feature: human-associated habitat; material: faeces | place: Denmark | collected 2008/2010 | reverse complement strand
TTACGCAGATAATCAGCGTTAACTCGTCATAACGTTTATCTCGTCATAAGGTGGAGTTATCAGTCCTGTGCTTGCAAATCTATTTCTTCACTATGTATTTGATGACTTTATGACAAAAGCATATCCGAACATCTGGTGGGAAAGATATGCTGATGATGGAGTACTGCACTGCCAATCGTACAAGCAGGCTGTATTTATAAAGTAGAAACTGGAAGAACGTTTTCAGCAGTTTGGATTGGAACTGAATAAAGAAAAGACACGTATTGTCTACTGCAAGGATAACCGAAGGTCACAAAACTATAGTTGTATCCAATTCACTTTTCTGGGATATACGTTCAGACCAAGGCTAAATAAGAATAAAGAAGGAAAGTTCTTTGTAGGCTTTACGCCTGCGGTCAGTGAAAAAGCCAAAACTGCTATGAAACAGAAGATCAGAGAATGGAAGATACAGTTAAAGGCGGATCTCTCATTAAAAGATATTGGGAACATGATAAACAAAGTAGTGCAAGGATGGATTAACTACTACACACACTATTATAAGTCAGAATTTTATGAGGTGTTGCGTTATATCAATCAATGTCTGATTAAATGGGTACGACGAAGTTATAAAAAGAAAAACACGAGAAGCAGAGCCGAGCACTGGCTTGGTGCAGTAGCCAGAAGAGACAGAAACTTGTTTGCACACTGGAAATTTGGAATATTACCATCTGTTGGAGAGGGAGCCGTATGAGTCGAGAGGCTCATGTACGGTTCTGATGGGGACTCAAGGGGAGGTTCCTTGGGTCTACCTACTTTGTGGTAACATTCCAGTATAAATCGGATGCAGAGTGGTTCTATGAACATCTGAAACATAGAATGGGACACTTTGGATTAAGCCTTGAAGAAGAAAAGAGCCGTCTGATAGAGTTCGGGCGTTATGCAAAAGAAAGATGCAGAAAAGCCGGAACGAAACCAGGCACTTTTACTTTCTTAGGTTTTACACACTACTGTTCCAAAAGTAGGAATGGCAGATTCAGAGTGAAGAGGAAAACCAGTAAGAAGAAGTTTGCAAAGAAGTGCAGAGAAGTAAATCTTCTGTTAGTGAAGATGAGAACATGCAGATTAAAAGAGATTATTGCAAAACTTAACCAGATACTAACTGGTTATTACCATTACTATGGAATTACGGACAATACAGAAAGTATAACGGCATTCCGATATAACATCATGAGAAGCCTGTTCTATTGTCTGAACCGGAGAAGCCAGAAGAAAAGCTATAATTGGGTAGAATTTCTAAATATGCTGGATAATAGCTATCCACTGGTAAGACCCCGGATATATGTCAATATATACGAATGATAATGTGAACGATTCGTTTCGCAAAGAGCCGGATACGGGAAAGCCGCACGTCCGGAGTTCTGTGAGGGGTGTACGACCGTAAGGGGTGCACCTACTCGACCCATGAAATACCCAGAAGCAGCAGAGAAAGCCGGATTTGAGCACTTTATGATGAAAGAGATTCATGAACAGCCGAAAGCAGTCCATGATACTCTGAATTCTGTACTCAAAGACGATCACATTGATCTTACAGAAGTAGGTCTTACAGAAGAGGATATCCGCAAAATCAGCCAGATCTATATTGTAGCCTGCGGCTCTGCGTACCATGTAGGAATGGCAGCTCAGTATGTAATTGAAGACCTGGCCAGAATTCCGGTACGTGTAGAACTTGCATCTGAATTCCGTTACAGAAACCCGATCCTGGATCCAAACGGACTTGTGATCATTGTCAGTCAGTCCGGTGAGACAGCAGACAGTCTGGCAGCACTCCGCGAAGCAAAGCAGAACGGTATCCGTACACTGGGAATCGTCAATGTAGTAGGTTCTTCCATTGCCAGAGAAGCAGATAACGTTTTCTATACCCTGGCAGTCCGGAAATCTCCGTAGCAACCACAAAAGCATACAGCACTCAGCTCATCGCTTCCTATACCCTGGCAGTACAGTTCGCCAGAGTAAGAGAGCAGATTACAGAAGAGAAATACCAGCAGCTGATCACAGAACTGAAAGCCCTTCCGGATAAGATCACCAAGATCATCGAAGACGACAAAGAACGTATCCAGTGGTTCGCAGCCAAACAGGCAAATGCAAAAGACGCTTTCTTTATCGGTCGTGGCATCGATTATGCCATCAGCATGGAAGGCAGCCTGAAAATGAAAGAAGTCAGCTACGTACACACAGAAGCCTACGCATCAGGCGAACTCAAATACGGCACCATCTCCCTCATCGAAGACGGAACCCTCGTAATTGGCATCCTCACTCAGGATCATCTTTATGAGAAAACAGTCTCCAATATGATAGAATGCAAGAGCCGTGGCGCCTACCTTATGGGCCTTACAACATACGGACACTATAATATAGAAGATACCGCAGACTTCACCGTCTACATCCCAAAAACAGATCCGCACTTTGCAACTTCACTGGCGGTTATCCCACTTCAGTTACTGGGATACTACGTCAGCGTAGCTAAAGGTCTGGATGTAGATAAGCCAAGAAATCTGGCTAAGAGTGTAACTGTGGAATAATATAATGTAAAAATAATTGAAAGGGAGATTTGGCCATTTTGGTCAGGCTCCCTTTACAAAATTTTTAGTGGTAGATAAATTTTCATGGCAAAAAATACCGAAATATGTAATACAATCCAGAAATTTTGTCAAAAATGTTGCATCTTCTCGACAATATGGTTATAATGGATTCCGAAAGAAACATAGAATTTGTAATCAAACAAAAGTCTTTTGTCTTTAAATCGTCGCTTTGCCGCGTTTGAAGATATGGATCTTACATATCTTGAAGTAAGAATCTGCCTTGCAACACAGGCAGAATGGCGAAGCATACCCAAAATACGGAGGTAACAGATCCAATGTGGTATGTGATGCAGGTGCACACAGGCACCGAAGAAAACATCCGCTGTCAATGCCAGCGGTTAATAAGCAGCGACACTTTAGAACGCTGCTTTATTCCATATTATCAACAGAAGAAAAGATTTCAAGGCGAATGGCATATCCAGGAAAGAATCCTCTTTCCCGGGTATGTCTTTTTAATTACCCAAAATCTGGAGAAACTGGTGGAAAGCCTTAAGAAAGTCATTGGTATGACGAAACTTATTGGCACTGGAGACGAGATTGTTCCATTGTCTGAAGCAGAAATATCTTTAATAACTAAACTTGGAGGCAAATCAAGTTCAAGTGAAAGTATAGTTAAGATTTCTCAGGGAATCATCGAAGGAGATCAGGTACACATTCTCTCAGGACCATTAAAGGGTTTAGAAGGTGCAATCAGAAAAATAGATCGGCATAAACGAATTGCGTATCTGTCAGTTGATATGTTCAATAGAACAGTGGATATGAAAGTTGGATTAGAAATTGTAGCGAAAAACAAAGAGAAAAATAATGAAAATTAAGGCATATTTACAGAAAGAATATTCTGGTAGATATGCCTTTTAAAGTGCAGTAAACGAAGGAGAAGTCTGGTTTTGCTGATATTTATATCAGGAGAGAACAGACAAAAGAAGAAAAATATGTATAGAAAAAAATCAAAAGGTTGGTACAAACATAAGGATTTTATCCTTATTGATTTGATATGTATCATCTTATCATTTCTGTTAGCAGACTGGGTACGCAACAGTACCATTAAGAATCTGTATCAAAATGAAATCTATCGAAACACGGCAATTTTCCTGGTGTTAATGGATCTTTGCGTATGTGTCATATTTGAATCATATAAAGGCGTTCTAAGAAGAGGTTACTATCTGGAATTCAATGCAGTGATCAAACAGACCATTATCCTTGAACTGGGTGCTGGATTGTACCTGTTCTCTATTGACGGCGGTCATTTCTTCTCCAGAATTGTACTTTATCTGATGGGAGCTTTCTATATAGGACTTGCATATCTGACAAGACTTTTCTGGAAAAAACATCTGAAAATAAAAATGGCAGAGGGTGGAGAACATTCCCTCTATATTATAACAACTACGGACATTGCATCAGATGTGATAGCAAGTGTTCTTGAGAATAACTATAACCGTTATAACATCAATGGTCTGGTACTGACAGACTGCGATATGACCGGACAGCAGATCAACGGTATTCCGGTTGTATCAGATATGGAACATGCAGCTACTTATATCTGCCAGAAATGGGTAGATGAAGTGCTGATCAATATCAGTGAAAAAAATGAATATCCACAGAAGCTGATAGATGAACTGTTGGAAATGGGAATGGTTGTACATCTGAACCTGTCACGTATCAAACCGACGACAGGGCAGAAACAGTTTGTTGAAATGGTAGGTGGTTATACGGTACTTACTACAACGATGAATTACGCAACAGACCGTCAGGCATTGGCTAAGAGAATTATGGATATAGCCGGAGGACTTGTAGGATGTTTGCTGACGGGAATTATCTTTGTATTTGTAGGTCCTGCAATTTATATAAATTCTCCAGGTCCAGTGTTCTTTTCTCAGATTAGGATCGGAAAGAATGGAAAGCCATTCAAGATGTATAAATTCCGAAGTATGTATATAGATGCGGAAGAACGAAAAGCAGAACTCATGGCTCAGAATAAGATGAGCGATGGGAGAATGTTTAAGCTTGATTTTGATCCACGAGTGATTGGGAATAAGGTGATGACGGATGGAACGAAAAAGACAGGAATTGGAGAATTTATCAGGAAAACATCATTAGATGAATTTCCACAGTTCTGGAATGTACTCAAAGGAGATATGAGCTTGGTAGGAACCAGACCCATATTGCCTGGGGAACTGGAGCAATATGAACTTCATCATAGGACTAGGATTGCTATTAAGCCAGGGATTACGGGGATGTGGCAGGTTAGTGGTAGGAGTGATATTACGGATTTTGAGGAAGTAGTTAGACTTGATAAAGAATATATTGAAAATTGGAATATGGGGTTGGATGTGAAGATTTTACTACAGACAATGATAGTAGTAATCAAACGGGATGGATCGGTCTAAAAGGAGTAGATAAAGAAAAATGAAGAAAAACAAGAAAAAATTAAAAGTATGTTTAGTGGGATCGTCAGGAGGGCATTTGACACATTTATATATGTTAAAACCTTTTTGGGAAAATGAGGAGAGATTTTGGGTGACTTTTGACAAAGAAGATGCAAGATCTCTCCTTAAAGGAGAGAAAATGTATTCTTTATATTTTCCTTCAAATCGTTCTATTAAAGCATTAGTTATTAATACTTGGAGGGCACTAAAAATTCTTCCGAGGGAGCGACCAGATATTATTATTACTTCTGGAGCAGCAGGAGCTGTCCCATTTTTTTGGTTGGGCAAAATTTTTGGAGCAAAGACTGTTTATATTGAAGTATTTGATAGAATTGATACTTCAACAATTTCTGGTAGATTGTGTTATCCAGTTACAGATAGATTCATTGTGCAATGGGATGAGATGAAGAATATATATCCTAAGTCTATTAATCTTGGAAGCATTTTTTAGAGGTGGTGGAAGTATGATTTTTGTTACAGTTGGTACTCATGAGCAACAATTTAATCGTTTAGTTGAGTATATGGATAAATGGGCAATTAAGAATGATGAAGAGGTAGTTATTCAAATCGGATATAGCACATATAAACCTAGGGTGGCTAAGTGGTCAAAACTATTTACATATAGTGAAATGATTAAATATGTAGAAAAAGCGAGAATTGTTATTACACATGGTGGTCCATCTAGTTTTATTATGCCGTTACAGATTGACAAAACTCCAATAGTGGTACCAAGACAGAAAAAATATGATGAGCATGTAAATAATCATCAAGTAAAATTTTGTAAGGAAGTTGAAAGGAGAATAGGAACCATTATTGTTGTTGAGGATATTGAAAAACTAGATAGTGTAATTGAAAATTATGATGATATGAAAAGAAAAGGAGATCATACAAGCAATAATGAGAAATTTTGTAAAGAACTAGGAAATATTGTTAACGAAATGTTTAAAGAAAAGAGGTAAATAGTTTTCTAGACTATATATTATTGGCTATCCCAAATGTAAATGTACCATATAGTAGATTAAAACAAATAAAGAATTACATATGGTTTGTAAAAAGTATTGATTATTTTAAATAGATGTAAATTGAATCAGTGGATTGCTGATTAATGTGTTATATCGGTTAAAGAAAACGAGGAAAGACATTATACTTATTGATGTGTGTGGTTCAAAATAAAAAAGGCTATGTATTTATTTCCGAGAGAAATGCCAAGATTTTGTGGGAAAAGTGATACCTTTGATTTCGAAATGGATAATATAAAAGAGTATTCTTTTGAAAAAATTTAAGTTACGCAGAATCCAAAATATATGGCAAAACGCTATCTGATGGATGCTAAGAAGTTAAGATAAGTGTTTAATATAAAACGAAAAATGATATGAATAAAGATGAAAACAACGAAGAAAAAATATAGAAATTTATTTTATAGGATCTAAAAATATGAGTGATAAAAAGAGTAATTTAAAAAAATTTTTTTTACTAGATTATACAGACAGATATTGGAAGATTAGGGAGAACTATATTTCTACAACAAATAAATTGTTGAGAATTTTATATTATATTCGATTGAAGCGAATAGAAAGTAAAACTAATTCAGAACTTGGAGTTAGTTTCCAGGATTCATCAGCAGAGTTTGCTTCAAAACCTTATTTTCCTCACGGATTGAATGGAATCATAATAAGCAGAAAGTGTAAAATTGGGAAAAATGTAACAGTTTTGCACCAAGTTACAATAGGAACAAAAATTACAACTATTAAAGCATGCAGCTTTAATGACACAATTGCACCAACTATAGGGGACAATGTATATATAGGGGCAGGCGCAAAAATAATAGGAAATATCCATGTTGGGAACAATGTGCTGATTGGGGCTAATGCAGTTATTACGAAGAACATACCAGATAATCACACAGCAGTTGGAAATCCAGCCAATATATTTCCAACAAAAAATCGTTATCAATAAAGGAAAGATAATAATGGAAGATAAGTGTGTCAGCATTATTTTACCAGTTTATAATGCAGTTAATTATATAGAAAAAACCATTACAAGTGTGCTAAATCAGACATACAAGAACTTTGAATTAATAATAGTTGATGATGGTGCAACTGATGGAACAAGTGAGATTTGTAGAAATTATGCACAAAAGGATTATAGAATATCGTATTATAAGCAAAACAATTTTGGAACAGCTGTAGCTAGGAATAGAGGAATAGAACTTGCAAAGGGAGAATATATAGCATTTCTTGATCATGATGATGAATATTTGCCTCATTTTTTAGAAGAGTTGCTTGAAATAAGTGAAGAAGACGATGAATTGATAAAATGCGGAGTGATATTTAGGGAGGAGTATATCAATGGCAAAGCATCAGAACGCAAGGACGTTTTCTATAATGAAAAATTGTCACAAAAGGATTTATTAGATGATTTTTGTAATCTTCCTATTGCTTTTTTTGGAGTATGGAATGCTTTGTATAAACTTGAAACAATAAAAAATAGCGGCGTACGTTTTCCTGTTGATATGAGACATGGAGAGGAAGATTATTATTTTAATACGGCATTGATTCCATATATTACTAACGTAAAATTTAGCAGTAAATGTATGTATAAGCACTATCGTAGGTTGAATCAAAGTACATCTGCAAAATATTACGATGATAGAATAGATGCTATGTTGAAACAATATGAAATGGAAATTAATATGTTCAAAAAGTCTTATAAAGGTTCTAAAAATATAAAAAGCATTGAAGCAATTTTATATTCAAGAAAAGTTGTAGGGATTATTTCATATTGTTACAGTACATTAAAAACGGATGTATTTAACAAATGTATAGAAAATATAGAACAGTTGAATGAAAAAGTTAAAAATTTAGAAGCTGATAGTTCTGAAAAATTTCGACTATCGGAACTACCGATTAAGTATAGAATTATATATTTTTTGACGGTACATCGTTTTTATGTAGTGTTGATAAGATTATGGACTTTAAAAAACAGACGATAAAGGGAATGAAAAACAATGTCTAATTTATTGATCCTTTTGGGAGTGGAGATATTATTGTTTTGTGTATGTTTTGTATTTACACAACAAGACATTATGGCACCTTCAATTATGATGTTGTTAGTGTTTATTTTTAGCACGCTAATTACATTGCTTAATGTGGAAAAATGGAAAATTAAATATTCTGTTGAGGCAATGCTGATTTTGGTATTAGGTTTATTTCTTTTTTGTGCTATAGATATACTTACTAAGGCTTGTTTTAAATCCCGTCAAAAATCTTTGATTAGTGGAGAAAATCGGATTATTGAGATAGATAATTGGAAAACAGGATTTATTATATTTTGTGACATTATTATTGTGTTTTTAGTGTACAGAGAGGTTAGGCGTATTGCAGGTACTAATGCTTATTTTACAAATATATTTTATGCATATCGAGTTATAACATCTCATTCATCAGAACGTGGATTAGATCAATATATGAATGGTGTTGTGGCGCAAGCTATGAAAATTGTCATTGTTAGTGGTTTCATTTATGCATTTACATTTGTTAATAATGTTTTAGTCAACAAAAAGAAGATAAGGAAAAATATTTTGTATTTAGTACCACCAGCTTTATTAATAGTGATGACACTTATTACAGGAGTTAGAACAAATGTTCTTAGACTTGCCGTATTTGTACTGATAGTATGGTATGTATTACTTCAAATGAAACAAGGATGGAGAATAAAAACTTCTTGGAAGTTTGTTCGCAAATTAGCCTTATCTGTAGTGATAATTTTGATATTATTTACTGGCTTACAGACATTTTTAGGTAGAACCGGTGAAACAGATTTTTTAAGTGTTATATCGAATTATGCCGGAGCTTCAATTCAACATTTCAATCAATATATACAAGATCCTCCAGAACCTAATGAGGTATTTGGTCAGGAAACGTTCACAGGAGTATGGAATGTTTTGAATAAATTAGGAATAGTAAAGAAGTCTTTTTTAGCACATGAAGAATATCGTTATCTTGACAATGTGAATTTTGGAAATGTATATACTTTTTTTCGAAGATATCTGCAAGATTTTGGGGCTTTTGGAATGGCTATTATGACAATAATCACATCATTTATATTTTCATATATGTATAATTGCAAAATTTGTGGAAAAAAACTTACGTATAGACGAATGTTAACAATTATTGAATATGGTTATATGTATTATATCGTTGCTATGTCATCAGTTGATAACATCGTTCATGATTATTTAAATGTTGGGATAATTATTCAAATATTGTTATTACATGCAATGATGTGGTTCCTATTTAAATGCAAAATAAAATATAAAGAAAGGATATGTTCGAAATGAAAAAAGGTATTACAATCGTTTTTGTAGCGAACATAATTAATATGTTCTTTAGTGTAATTACAAGTTTTATTTTGCCAAAATATTTGTCAATTGAGAGCTATGGATATTATAAAGTATTTCAACTATATGTTAATTATCTTGGAATTGCACATCTTGGATATATTGATGGCATTTATCTAAAATATGGAGGTAAGGATTTAAACTCTATAGATTTAGATGAATTACAACAAAGCAAATCTACTATTCGAAATATGCAAATATTGATGTCTATAATAGCTCTTATTATAGCAATAATCATGAAAAATAATATAGCGATCATACTTGCTTTATCTTGCGTACCTATTAATATGGTTTCATTTTATAAAAACTTGTATCAGGCAACGGGTGAATTTAAGAATTATAGTATAGTTTTATCTTTTTTACCAATGATGATGTTTGTCTGCAATATAATACTGATTTTTGTAGCTAAAACAGATAATTTCATTATATACATATTGGTGGTATTTTTTTCCAATTTGATTCTCTATTTTGTTCTTGAAGGTAAAAGTTACAGAATGATGGGACGGGCTAGCTTTTTTGTATTCAATATGCGAATGTTTGTGGAAAATATAACATCTGGAGTAACGCTTACACTAGGTAATTTTGCATCGCTGCTAATAACAAGCATAGACCGTTGGTGTATACAAGCATGGATGCCAATCCAACAATTTTCATTCTATTCTTTTGCGGTTAGCGTTGAGAATTTATTTAATGTGTGTGTATCTGCAGTGACTACAACACTTTACAATCACATGTGTAAGATTAAAGATGCTAAAAAAGTTGTAAAATTGAGATCATATTGTAGTTTTATTGGAATATATCTTGTAACAATTTCTTTTCCTATTAAGTTGATTGTACAATTTTGGCTTTCTAAATATGTTTCATCTATACCTTGTCTTTTTATTTTAATAGGAGCGCATTCTTATTATTTTGTCATTAAGGCTATATATGTAAACCTTTTCAAGGCAAGAGGAGAACAAAAGCATTATCTAAAACAAATAATTGCAATTTTGTTACTTGCATTTGTATTAAACGTAATTGCATATTTTGTGATTTCTAAATCGAAAGAAGCAATAGCGTGTGCATCACTTTTGACTGCGATTGTTTGGTATATTTTGTGTGTAGTGAGAACAAGGGATGTAGATATAAATTATTGTGAAGTTATATTGATGTTTGGAGGAACAATATTTTATCTTGGCTGTGGATTGTTAATAAATAATGCTATCGTTGGTTGTGTGGCTTATATGATTGGCATAACAATTTTGGCAATTGGATTAGAAAAAAAGGAACTTTTAGAGTTTTTAACAAAAATAATAGATTATTTTGATCCTGCTATAAAAATTTTTAGAAGAAAGAAGGTATAAGATGGGATATTTAAGAGATTTGCTAAGACCGATTTTTAGATTAATAACAAGCCCACATATAAATGCAATATGCAAGAAAA
>OGOG01003879.1_pt1 | contig 10885 bp, 10 predicted proteins | sample 1552581 | NCBI WGS metagenome assembly OGOG01 (sample SAMEA2580152, study PRJEB22360) | human gut metagenome | biome: human gut; feature: human-associated habitat; material: faeces | place: Denmark | collected 2008/2010 | reverse complement strand
CATAGTAAGGCAATGCATCTGTTACAAGCTGGGGTTAACTTAGTTTATATTAGAGATATTTTGGGGCACGTGAATGTGCAAACTACAGAAATTTATGCAAGAGCGGACTCAAAAGTGAAACGGGAGGCTATAGAAAAAGCTTATATTAAAGTTGTTCAGGAGGTGGATACTAAACCTATGTGGCAAGGAAATGAAAAGTTAATGGATTTTTTAAAGTCTTTCTGATGAAAATATTATGCAAAGTGATGGAGATAAATCTTTTTATAATTACTTTTGTAGCTGTGATTTAGTTTAAGTCACTTTGCATAATAAATTTGTTGGCATAAGAAATGGGCAATGGCTTTGCCTTTGTTGCCCGACAAAAACATTTTCAAGTCGGGAACAGCGATTTCTATGCCGACCTGATTCTGTATTCCATCCCCCTGCACGCATACATCGTAGTGGAATTGAAAGCGACCCCATTCAAACCGGAGTATGCAGGGCAACTGAACTTCTACATCAATGTGGTGGATGACAAACTGAGGGGAGAGAATGACAACAAGACTATCGGGTTGTTGCTGTGTAAGGGGAAAGACGAAGTTGTAGCACAATACGCATTGACAGGCTACGACCAGCCGATAGGCATCAGCGATTACCAACTGAGCAAGGCTATACCTGAAAACTTAAAATCGGCTCTGCCAAGTATAGAAGAAGTGGAGGAAGAACTGACTTCCCTTCTTGATAAAGATAAGAATCCATAAACCAAGCGTATATGGCAGGAGAAATACAGATTATGATTCCCCAATACGGCGAACTCAACCGGATATACAGCGACTTTATAGTCAGCCATACTTTCTCTTTTGACAAGCAGAAATTCATCACGGACTTCTATAAGCAATACAATGACACAAAAGCTTTTGAAGCTGCCATCCTTGAACTGGTGCTTGACAAACCGAAAGAACAATATACTCTGATTCTCAACAGCCTGAGAACCGAGATAGAGAAAAACATACTGATTTATGAAAAATATCCATTGTTTGATGATGAGATAATTTCTCGTGTGTGCTACAACTTCGCTGGCAGATATGACGCTGATATAAAGGCACAATTGGAGGTTACACAAAAATTAAGCAAGCCTTTGAATGAAGCATACAACAGATATGATTCCATTGGCTACAGGGAACATACGGCAGCAGAAGAAAAGCAAGCCGAAAAGGAGTATGAACGCTGCAAGGCTGAATATGAGAAGAGAAAAGAAGAACTGGACAGGCTTTATGAATTGGAAAGGCAGGCAAGAAAGGAAGCTTTCCAATATATTGAGAACTGTTGCGGAGATATTTATAAACTGAGTTTCCATTTTATAGAAATATTGGCAAAATATATTCCCGTAGCAAAAGATAAGCCGGATGAAACGAGCAAGCAAGAGAAACAGCAGAATGTGCCAAAGGAACAGCCCGAATATTTCAATACAGAATTACTTTCGCTTATTTATAAAGTCTGTGTAGGAGAGCAGTTTGAAGATATTGCAACGCAGGACTTCTATGCCAACATGAACCTGTCCTCCGGTGAAAAAGGATTAAAAATCAAGGCAAGGGAAAAGATACGGGTGTGTTACCTGATATTCCTGATGAGTGAAAGACTGCCCAAACAAGACAGGGACAAATGGAAAAGCGAAATACTGAAACTGCTGGATATTGATGAGAACTACTACAAGTCAAAGTACAAAGAGCCAGTTTCCGATTTTCCAAGTGACAGTAACCAAAAGTTCGCTAAAGAAATGGACGCAATATTCCGATAATCCGTGATATGCCCTGACATTTTACGAAATTACCACTTTTACCACTCAAATTAATTTTTGAGTGGTATTTTTATCATCTGATATTCAGAGAAATAATAAAATATTCTATTTACGCCAACCACATCCTTACCACTCACGCCCCTATCTAATTTTGCATCGTTCGAGAACAGAAATAACAGCCAGTGCGCAGGGCTGATTGTTTAACGGCTAAATAGATTGAACGATGACAAATCTTCAAGAGTTATTATTAAAACCCGTCTGGCAGATGACAGGCGAAGAGTTCATATTCCTGAGCAAGCACGCTTCCGGTCAAACGGAAGTACAGCCGCACCCCGTCACGGACACAGAAAGAAAATATGTGTACGGAATACTGGGCATTGCCAAACTGTTCGGGTGCAGCCTGCCAACCGCCAACCGCATCAAGAAAAGCGGAAAGATTGACAAAGCCATCACCCAGATAGGACGCAAGATTATCGTGGATGTGGAGCTTGCACTTGAACTGGCAGGAAAGAAAACCGGAGGACGGAAATAACGGGTGGTATGGCTATGGACTATATGAAAGAGTTTAAGGACATATCGGCAGAAGAAGCCGTAATCCTTTGGCAAGCTTCACGTTTGAGCCTGTCAAAAAGTTATGAGAAAGCACCTGAAATCCTCAAAGTGCATGGTTCCGTCATTGGGACATTGGGCAATTTCAGCGCATCCATCGGCAAAGCCAAAAGCAAGAAGACATTCAATGTTTCGGCTATTGTAGCCGCCGCATTGAAGAATGGCACAGTGTTGCGGTATGTGGCGGAACTCTCCGACGGGAAGCGGAAAGTGCTTTATGTTGATACGGAGCAAAGCCCTTATCATTGCCTGAAAGTCATGAAACGCATTTTGCAGATGGCTGGCTTGCCTGATGACAGGGACAATGAGAACCTTGAGTTTCTCGCCTTGAGGAAATACACACCTGAGCAGCGTATAAAGATTGTCGAACAGGCTATCTATAATACGCCCGACATCGGTCTTGTAATTATTGACGGCATCCGTGACATGGTATATGACATCAACAGCCCCGGCGAATCCACACGCACCATATCCAAACTGATGCAGTGGACGGACGACAGGCAGATACATATCCATACGATACTGCACCAGAACAAAGGGGATGAGAATGCGAGAGGGCATATCGGCACGGAGTTGAATAATAAGGCGGAAACCGTATTGCTGGTGGAAAAGGACAAAAGCAACGGAGATATAAGCAATGTTTCAGCCATGCACATCCGGGCAATGGATTTCGAGCCTTTTTCATTCCGCATCAACGATAGTGCCCTGCCTGAACTCATAGAGGGCTACAAACCCGAAGCGAAGAAACCGGGAAGACCGGAAGAGCAAAAGTTCGACCCTTACAGGCATATCACCGAGCAGCAGCACCGTATCGCATTGGAAGCCGTTTTCGGGCTGAAAGAGGAATACGGTTACAAGGAACTGGAAGATGCTTTAATCAAAAGCTATACGTCAATAGGTGTAAAGCTGAACCATCAAAAGGCGGTACCGCTCATCACCATGCTTCGCAACAAACGGATGATAGTGCAGGAGAACGGCAGAAAATACACATTCATGCCCGACTTCCACTATTAACCCGTTACCTGCAATCGCTTCACTTTATTCTGTGGGTCTATATATTAAGGATAAAGCGAAGTGATGCAAGGAATGGATAAACCGCTTCACTTTATTGCCGTACTCTATATATACGACAATTTAGTGAAGTGGGTATACAGACCGTACTTCTTAAAATGGTACGGGCGAAAAGAAAAACAAATCAATTCACCAACTACTCATACAATTATTTTATGGATATACAGACAGCCAAGCAAATCAGGATAGCAGATTATCTGCACAGTTTGGGATATTCTCCCGTCAAACAACAGGGTATCAACCTATGGTACAAATCACCGCTAAGGGAAGAAACCGAAGCTTCATTCAAGGTAAATACCGAGCGTAACCAATGGTATGATTTTGCACTTGGCAAAGGCGGCGGCATCATCGAACTGGCTTCACACTTATATGCTACCGACCATATACCTTATATATTGGAACGCATAGCGGAACAGACACCACATGTCCGTCCTGTTTCTTTTTCTTTTGGCAAGCAATCATTTTCCGAGCCAAGTTTCCAGCAACTGGAGATTGTACCGCTTTCTTCTCCTGCCCTGCTCTCCTATTTGCAGGAAAGGGGAATAAACACGGAACTGGCAAAAAGAGAATGCAGAGAAGCTCATTTCACCAACAACGGCAAGCGGTATTTCGCCATTGCCTTTCCAAACATATCGGGCGGCTATGAGATTCGCAACCGTTATTTCAAGGGCTGTATTGCCCCTAAGGAAATCTCCCACATCAGACAGTCGGGAAAAGCGAGGGAAACGTGTTATGTGTTCGAGGGATTTATGGACTATCTTTCATTTCTTACTTTGAGATTGGAAAATTGCCCAAAATTTCCCGAACTGGACAGACAAGATTATATGGTATTGAACTCTGTATCGAATGTGAGCAAGGTTCTCTATCCTTTGGGTAGCTACGAGCGCATCCATTGTTTCTTTGACAATGACCGTGCAGGGATGGAAACACTCCGGCAAATCCGTATGGAATACGGCAGGGATTTATACATCTGTGACGCTTCGCAGACCTACAGCGGATGCAAGGACTTGAACGAATACCTACAGAAACAGGCTGAAAGAAAAGGGCAAGTCCACTCCCTAAGAGAGACGCACACCCAGCCACCGAAAAAGAAGAACGGCTTTCGGTTATAGCCCACTATAACTACACGCTTCGCTTTCGTAGTTGTGGGCTCTCCCGAGGGGATTAGGGCTTTGCCCTAATGACCCACTCAGGGCGTTTCACCCCTGAGAACCCGGAGCAAAGAGTGACCCTCTCTTTGCAATCTCCGCTTATGGGTTACACCCCTAAGAACCCCTTTACGAAAGCGGACAAGGTAATCTATTGTACAATGAAAACAGAATAATTATGGCAACAAAATCAAGCATACATATCAAGCCTTGCAAAGTCACATCCAGTGGACCTCATAACCGGAGAACTCCCGAGTATATGCGTAACATCGGATAGTCCAGAATCTATGTTATTCCCGAACTCTCCTCCGACAACGAGCAGTGGATAAACCCGGACTTCGGCAATCCGGACTTACAAACACATTACGACAACATCAAACGGATGGTAAAGGAGAAGACAGGTCGTGCCATGCAGGAAAAGGAGCGTGAACGCAAGGGAAAGAATGGAAAAATAATCAAGGTGGCGGGATGCTCCCCCATTCGTGAGGGTGTACTGCTCATCAGACCGGAAACCACACTGGCAGATGTGCGTGAATTTGGCAAAGAGTGCCAAAGACGCTGGGGCATCACGCCACTCCAAATTTTCCTGCATAAGGACGAAGGACATTGGCTGGGTGGAAAGCCTGACGCAGAAGACAAGGAGAGTTTCCAAGTGGGTGGAAAATGGTTCAAGCCGAATTATCATGCACATATCGTATTCGACTGGATGAATCACGAAACCGGAAAGAGCCGCAAACTCAATGACGAGGATATGACAGCAATGCAGACTTTGGCATCAGACATTCTAATGATGGAACGTGGGCAATCAAAAAATGTTACTGGCAGAGAACATTTGGAACGAAACGATTTCATCATTGAGAAACAGAAAGCTGAACTACAACGCATAGATGCTGCAAAGCGGCATAAAGAACAACAGGTGGAACTTGCCGAACAGGAACTCAAACAGGTAAAATCGGAGATACGCACCGACAAGCTCAAAAGTGTAGCCACCGATGCTGCCACAGCCATAGCAAGCGGAGTGGGTTCTCTTTTCGGCAGCGGAAAACTGAAAGAGCTGGAGCATAGCAATGTGGGACTGCATCAGGAGATTGCCAAACGGAACAAAAGCATTGACGATTTAAAAGTTCAGATGCAACAGATGCAGGAACAGCATGGCAAACAGATTCGTAATCTTCAAGGAATACATAATCAAGAGCTTGAAGCCAAAGACAAGGAAATATCCCGATTGAACACCATTCTTGAAAAGGCGTTCAACTGGTTCCCATTGCTCAAAGAAATGTTGAGAATGGAAAGACTATGCTATGCCATCGGATTTACCAAAGATATGATAAACAGTCTTTTGACAAAAAAGGAAGCTATCAGATGCAATGGAAAAATCTATTCCGAAGAGCATAGGCGAAGATTTGAAATCAAGAATGATATTTTCAAGGTTGAGAAAAGTTTGGCTGATGATAATAAATTGGTGCTGACAATAAACAGGAAGCCAATAGGCGAATGGTTCAAGGAACAATGGGAGAAACTTCGGCAAGGTTTACGACAATCAGCGGAAGAGCCAAGAAAAAGTAGAGGATTCAGATTATAAATCCGTTATATATAATGCAAAACATCAATAAAATAACTAATTTTGCATTCGGATAGAGGCACCTCTTTCCAAAACATAAGAAAAAAGAAGAAGCGTTATGCTTATCTTGTACTTGAAAACGTAGGAAATTTTCAATTAGGATACAAGGATGGCATAGTGGTTCTCACGCTATAGCGTGGGCTGCTATTGTTACATCTGTATCCGAGGTTTCCTACGACCTTCAAGTAAGAGTGTGGCATTGTGGTTCACGCTTCTTCGTAGTATGAACATTATATAGTCTAATTATGAGATATGTACTTGTGTTGATATTATCGTGCTTTTCCATTATTGGTTATGCTCAAAACTTTGTCATAAGTGATAATGACTCAACTATTACAACTGAATATAACGATGGGAAATTATGGGCATATCGGTATATGAATGGATATGTTGTCGGATTAACTTGTTATGAATCAAAGGATGATTATGGTAAATATTATCAAATGCGGATATATATTAACAACCAAAACTCTCAAAGTGTAACCTTTGACCCTAATGAAGTAAACGCATATCTCATAAATAAAAAAGGAGAAGCTATTTCACTTGAGGTCTACACCAATGAGGAATTCCAAAAGAAAGTTAAGAGAACGCAAAATTGGGCTATGGCACTATATGGTTTTTCAGCAGGATTAAATGCAGGAAGTGCAGGATACTCCACATCATATTCTACCACATATTCTCCCAATGGTTATGCTTATACTACAATGACCACTCATTATAACCCTAATGCAGCATATCAAGCAAATTTAGTAGCGAATGCACAAATTGCTACTTATGGAAAACTGATGACAGACGAAAGAGTTACAAAAGAACAGGGGTATTTAAAGAAAAATACAATCCACCCTAATGAGGGTATTGTTGGGTATATGAATATAAAAAGGAAGAAAGGAAATATTCTAACCATCAACATACCCATAAATGGCAATGTGTATTCTTTTGAATTGGATGTAAACAAGAAGAATAATAAATAATCGCTAATTGAGTTATAAACACTAAAAATACTATGTATATGAAAAAAATTATATTGTTTTTTGCAACATTGTTCATGAGTGTTATATCATTTGCTCAAAGCAATTCAGAACATCTGACTTTTAAGGGTGTGCCTATTGATGGAACTCTTAGTGAGTATGTCGCTAAAATGAAAAGTGCTGGATTTAAGTATTTAGGAGAACAAGACGGAACCGCCATTTTACAAGGTGATTTTGCAGGGTTTAAGAGTTGCACTGTCGGAGTTTCAACACTTAAAGCAGTAAATGTTGTTAGTACAATTGGTGTTATTTTCCCTGCATGTGAGGATTGGAGTTCACTTGAACGTGATTATGAACACCTTAAATCAATGCTCACCCAAAAATATGGCGAACCTGCCGAAGTTGTCGAGAAATTTCAAGGAAGAGTAATTCCTGATACTAACAATGAAAAATTGCATGAATTATATATGGATAGATGTACTTGGTACACTACATTTGAAACTAAAAATGGCGATATACAATTGTCTTTACAAAAGGGCGAATACAGCCAATGCTTCGTTTTATTAAAGTATTATGACAAAATAAACTCTGATACTGTTCGCTCGGCAGCTATGGATGATTTGTAACCTTCAATAGATTCAATTTTATGACCGAAGAATCCATTTCAATAATAGCGATAATCATTGCACTGATATTAATTCTGTGGCTTTACATCTTTCTCCCTGTAAAAATGGCTAAGAAAAGAGGTCGTAGTGCCATTGGATGGGTTTTACTCTTTTGGATTATTTCTCCACTTTGGGGAATTATCGTTTTGCTTGTATTAGGTGACAGCAAACAGAAAATCCGTGAAGATATAATGGAGGAACTTCATTGCAATTAGTGTTAGAATTGATATATGAACCTTTTGCTTGCCATAATTGCTTGTGTCGTTGGTGCCTCTATTATTATCATAGCAACCATCCGAAAACGCCTTAAAGCAAAGTCTAACGAATTATCAGAACAGATAAAAGGGTTGTCTTCGTACAGCGAACAATCGAATTATGAGCAAGCAAAAGAGAGATTGTCCGCATTGAATAACGGAATATTTATTGATATTCCTACTGACCTTAATAACGGTTTTTATGGCAAGATAGTTTCTGCAACGCAGGAAAAAGATTTTATCAATTATTACAGACCACATTTTCAAGAGGCGTATTCTCTATTGAAGAAACTTGAAGCCTTTAACATCACTCCATCTGAAACCATTTCCAAATTCATCGATGATTTTGGAGCTATCAATAAACTTGTAAAACAACATAATGAGGGCGTTATTACATTTCTGCTTGACTCTCATAAAGATTTTTTCGACCATTGTCTAAAATATCCATTAGACAAGCAACAAAGACGTTCAATCGTTTCAGAAGAAGATAATTGCTTGGTCGTTAGTAGTGCAGGTAGTGGAAAGACCTCTTCTATTATTGGAAAAGTCAAATATTTAACAGAAGTAAAAGGCATTGCGCCTCATAGAATCTTACTAATTAGTTACACGAACAAAGCAGCAGCCGAACTTACAGAGAGAATGGCTACTGATGGTTTGAAAGGTTATACATTTCATAAATTAGCCATAGATATTATCGGAAGAGCAACAGGTATAAAACCCTCTATTTGCGACAATACAGATGCCTTATTCATAGATATTTATCACACGTTATTAGGAAATAAGGATTTTAAGAACAGTGTAGTAGAATACTTCATTGATTACCAAAGCAATGAAGCAGATTGGGAACAACGCAAAAATGAAAGGCGAGAAAAGTTGTCAGAACAAAAAAATGTTCAGTTAAAAGCAATGTTTCCCGATATGGACGGTAAAGCCATATATGTGAGAAGTGAACAGGAGCAAAAGATATGCTTTGTTTTATCATCACTTGGAGTAAAATTCAGATATGAAGAGCCATACGAACATCAATTGGCAGATGAAATGCACTCTCAATATCGCCCCGATTTTTCTATATACTTCGAACAAAAGGGAGTAACCAAACGAATCTATTTGGAACATTTCGGAGTTGATGAACATAGTCTTGTCCCTGCTTGGTTTGCAAAAGACAAAAATATAACATACGAAGAAGCCAATAAAAAATATAATGACGGTATAACTTGGAAGAAAACGGCTCACGAGAAATTTGGCACTCAGCTGTTAGTAACATCAAGTGCTGATTTCCATTATTCTGATATAAGGGATAAACTCAAAAAAATGTTAGAGGAGGCGGGTGTGCCAATCCAAGAAAAAACAGATGAAGAATTATATGATTTGGTTTTGCCCAAAGGTAGTAAGCAAGAAAAGGCGTTTATACGACTTGTAGTTACATTCATAACATTGGTAAAATCAAGTTGTAAATCAGTTAAAGAAGTTTTGAAACAAGCAAAAAATGCAGATGATGAACGAAGTGTTTTTATTATCAAGAACATATTTCAACCAGTATATGAACGTTATATAAGTGCATTAAGCGATAGTAACCAAATCGATTTTACCGATGCGATTCTTCAAGCCACAGAAATATGTCGTACTTCACATCCTGTTGAGTATGATTATATCATTGTGGACGAATTCCAAGACATATCAGTTGACCGTTACAATTTCTTAAAAGTATTGCGAGAGGGAAATCCGCCTGCAAAGTTGTATTGTGTTGGCGATGACTGGCAGTCTATATATCGTTTCTCAGGAAGTGATATGGCTCTTTTTAATCAATTTCCCGAATATTTTGGAGCAACAGAAATAAATAAAATTGAAACTACGTACAGATTTGGCGAGCCTTTAGTTTCGTTGTCCTCTCACTTCATACAGCGCAATAACGCCCAAATACAAAAGAATATACGCTCGTTCAGTTCTGCAATAAAAACAGAGTTGGAGTTCCATTCTTATGACAGACGAGACTATTGCAATACGATAGGGCAACTTATAGCTTCTATACCATCAGATAAATCTATATTTTTGTTGGGGCGTTATTCGTTTGATGATTATTACCTTTCCTTTATGTATCAATCCATAAAAGAGGGCAATAGATTCTACTATATGATAAGAGGACGAAAAATAGAGTTTTTGACCGTACATAAGTCGAAAGGTCTTGAAGCTGATTATGTTATACTCTTACAATGCAATAAGGATACCTATGGCTTCCCTTCTCTTGTGAGTGATGACCCTGTGCTTAACTATGTGCTCACTAAAAGTGACCAATACCCCTATGGAGAAGAACGTAGATTGTTTTATGTTGCAGTAACAAGGGCAAAAATAAAAACACTTGTACTATATGACAAGCGTTTCCCCTCTGTATTTGTGGATGAGTTTTTACACCCTGAAAAGGTTTCAGAAGAAAGTTATGTAAAGCACCCCAATGCCAATAAAAGATGGACAAGAAGTGCAGACCAATTTCTATTGAAACTACATAGAGAGGGCAAAAGCGTGAAGTATATCGCAACAAAAATGGGTAGAAGTCAAACTTCAATCGTTATGCGATTGAATAAACTCAATCAATAATAATGCTCTATTTTACTCCGACACCATTTTGCATATATCGGAATGTTTGCACAGTTCTGAGTTTTACTGGACAGTATATTTGGGGTAAGAATTCACTTCCTCTCAACTACAGTTGAGTGTATTTCTTAGGGATATTCAGTAAATAGTATAAAATTAGCCAACTAATTCATACACAAAATG
>OGOG01003878.1_pt1 | contig 10889 bp, 10 predicted proteins | sample 1552581 | NCBI WGS metagenome assembly OGOG01 (sample SAMEA2580152, study PRJEB22360) | human gut metagenome | biome: human gut; feature: human-associated habitat; material: faeces | place: Denmark | collected 2008/2010 | reverse complement strand
TTCGGCGTCAGTTTTAAAGTTAGCATTTTCATAAAATTCCCATAGCCTTTCTTTCAGGTTATACAATTGGGTATACCTTGGTATCACCTAAGTAATAATATGAAAAAGCTTTCAAAACTATTCGTTAATTATTTCAATATTATGTTTGTTTTTTTCTAAATATATAATGTCTACCGTTGCGTCAATCAAAGTTCCGTCAGGTGTGTATTCTTCACTGTGAATAACACCGTCTTGCCTAATATCAGCAATAATTGAACCTTTGCTGAAAGGTATAAGCATTTTAAGCCTTTTTTTAGTTTGCGGCAAAGCTTCTTGAATTGATAAGAGCAGATTTTCAAGCCATTCGCCTGTTTTTGCACTGATTTTTACGCTCGTTTTTGCATCTGCAAAAGGAAATGCTATGGTTGACGGGCTGTGCGTAATGTCACATTTATTAAAAACAGTTATTACGGGAACATCAATTTTTTCATCGGGAAACAGTGATGTTAATATTTTATGTGTTACTTCAAGGTTTTCGTAGCAATGTATACTTGAAGCATCGCATACATTCAAAATGACATCGGCATAAGTTGCTTCTTCAAGGGTTGAACGAAATGCGTCAACAAGCTGGTGCGGAAGCCGAGAAATAAAGCCGACGGTATCAATAAGCATAATGCTTTGCCCGTTTGGCAGACTTAACTTCCTTGCTGTTGGGTCAAGTGTTGCAAACAGCTTATCCTCCTGCAAAACTCCGGCGTCGGTAAGCTTGTTCATAAGAGTTGATTTGCCTGCATTTGTATAACCCACAATTGCAACGGATAAAGCCCCGTTTTTCTTTCTTCTTTCGTGTATCATTTCACGGCGGCTTTTTACTTTGTCAAGCTCGGCTTTTATGTTTTGTATTCTGCGCCTTATATGCCTTTTGTCACTTTCAAGCTTGGTTTCACCGGGACCTCTTGTACCTATTCCGCCGCCGAGTCGCGATAGTTGAGTGCCTTTTCCGGTAAGCCTTGGAAGTGAATATTTAAGCTGGGCAAGTTCGATTTGCAGTTTGCCCTCTTTTGAACGCGCGCGCTTTGCAAAAATATCGAGTATCAAAGTGGTTCTGTCAATCACTCTTGTATTTGTTTCATCTTCAAGATTTCTGATTTGAACAGGTGAAAGCTCCGAATCTGCAATAATTAAATCAACATTCATATTTTCACAAAAGCGTGCAAATTCATATAATGCGCCTTTACCCACAAATGTTGCGGCAACGGGGGCATTTCTTTTTTGAATAGATGTGCCTACAACCTCGGCACCGGCGGTATCGGCAAGTTCTTCAAGCTCCTTTATTGAAACGAGAGCATCAAAATCGCCGGTATCCACACTGATTAGAAATGCACGCTCTTTTTCATTTTCATTATATATTTCATTATTGTCGATTTGATTTTGCATATAATAAGCTTCCTAAATTGTTTTAATTATCATTTTCTACAAGTGCCTGCAAAACTTTGTTTGCAATTGGGCCTGCTGTTTGTGAGCCTGAATTACCGTATTCAACAAGCACCACAAATGCATACGGATGTTCATCATCATCCATAAATCCTACAAACCAAGCAGTATTATGCGAATCAACATTATCAATTTGAGCAGTACCTGATTTTGCACAAAGGTGAAGCCCTTTGTAGTTATAATCACCGTATTGCTCTTTAACATTGTTTCTTAAAAGCTTTTTCATTTTAGCGGCAACATCACTTGAAAGAAGCGGTGTTTCCTTTGCTGTAAAGCCAATATCCAGCGCTTTGCCCGTTTTGGTTGCAAAGTTTTCAACAAGGTTGAGTGAAACTGCCGTACCGTCATTTGCTATTGCACCCACAAGGCGCAGCATTGCGATAGGGGATACAAGTGTGTCACCCTGGCCTATACCTGTCCATCCTACATAATCATCTGCATCTTCGCTTTCAAGGAAAAATCTGCCGGTTGATGAATCTATATCATTATTAAGTGTGACTTTTGAAGTTAAGCCGAGTTCTTTTGCGGTGTCCGCAAGTTTTTGCGGGCCAAGTTCAATTGCAATTTGGGCAAAAGTAGAGTTGCAGGATTTTGCAAGTGCCTGCTCAAAAGTCAATGTACCGTGGCGTGCATTACATTCAATAGGTGTGCCGCTGCCGGGGTCATATTCACCTGTACATTTAAAGGTTCTGTCATAAATGTCAGGAATATTCTCAATTGCGCAAATTGCGGTAACAATTTTAAATGTTGAACCGGGTGTGTAAAGTCCTGTTAAAAGTCGATTTATATATGCGCCCGAATAAGCGTCATTATCATCAATATCACTCGGTTTATTTTGCGGGTCATAGCTTGGGGTTGAAGTCATAACAAGTGTTTCACCTGTTTTGTAATTTATAACTCCCACTGTGCCGGCCTTGTAATTTGAAAGTGCTTTGTATGCAACATCGCACGCATCTGCATCAAGTGTAAGCTGCATATCGTTTCCGCTTCCGTTTTTAATAACACTGTAAATACCCGTAAGTGAATTATAGCCGGTAAGCTTTGCTTTATATACATTTTGAACGCCGGTTGAAATAAATCCCTGAAGGTCGCCGACAGCGTGTAAAGTAGCTTTTCTGGTGGTTAATGAATCGTTATATTCACGCTTCCCGTTATTTGTTTCGGCAAGACTTCTTCCGTTTCTGTCGGTTATTTTGCCTGCGCCTATCAGTTCACCGTTATGGTACAAATGGCTGTTGTACGGCTGCATAACCCAACTGTCACCATCACTTAAAAGGCTGTAAGTCATAAAGCCTAAGCCAAAAACAAAAGCAAAAACAAGTATCCAAAGGAAAATGCCTCTTCTTGTAATCATTTTCATTTCTTCTTAGCACCTCCCAAATAGCTGTAAGTGCGCACATCACTTGCCTTGATATATGCCAAAACAAGCCAGCAGCTCATAAGTGATGTACCGCCCTGGCTTACAAACGGAAGTGTGACGCCTGTAAGAGGTAAAACATCTGTTATGCCGAAAATATTAAGTGCGCATTGGAAAAGCAGCATTCCTGCGCCGGCAACTGCCGATATTGAATAAAATGTACTTCTTGCGGCAATTGAATTAACAAGTGCCGATACAGCAATTGCAACAAAGGATAAAACAAGAACTAGTGCGAAAATATATCCCCATTCTTCGCAAATTACACCGAAAACATCATCGGTATAGATAAGATAGTTATCAAAAAATCTGCGTATGTTTCCGTTTCCGATTCCAAGGCCCAAAAGTCCGCCTGATGCGATACCTGTTAAAATATGGGTTTGCTGATAGCCTTTGCCGTAAATATCCTCCCAAATGTGACGGTAAACGGAAAAGCGGGCGGTTACATAAGGCTTGTACTTGATTACGATTGCACCGCCGAGACCTGCAGCTGCAACAGCCAATCCGGCGGTTTTTATATCACCCGAGTTCATAAATGCAATTATTAAAAATGTGATAAAGAATATGAGTGCCGCACCAAAGTCGCGCATTAAAATTAACGCACCAACGCATACAATTGAAAATATAATGAAACGAATGATATTTTTTGATGTTTGTATTTTTTCAAGTGTTGCCGCACCTACGAAAATAAATGCTACTTTAACGAATTCCGAAGGCTGCATAGTAAATGAACCTATGCTTATCCAGTTTCTTGCACCGTACTTTTCAGTTCCGAAAATAAGGTTGACTGCGAGAAGCAACATGCCTGCTATTGCCACCGGCATTCTGAGTTTCATACATAAATCAACATCACCCAAAACAAATGTGAATACAGTGTATGCAACTACGCTTACTGCTAAAATTATTAACTGCTTAAAGCAAGCGTCGGGATTTACGGAGCCTATAACCGTAAGTCCTACACCTGACAAGAAAAATGCGATAAATTCAAGTTCAAAATTTCTTCTGTGTACTGTAAAATACAGCAGAGTAACATAAACCCATTCAAGTGCAATCAGCACCAAAGTGGAAAGAATTGCTTTTGTTGAAAAATCCTCATGCACACTTGCGGCTTCAAAACCGGTGATAAGTTGAAAAATGCTTAAAACAAACAGCATTGCAAAATTATTTATCGGCTTGATATGAGGAATTTTTTTAGCCTTGTTTGCCATTGCGTTTCTCCTTAATTATTTTTCGTAAAATACAAATACTCTGTCACCGAAGGTGATTGTGTCCTCATCAAAAATGAGTTGTGGCTGGGTTATAAATCTGCCGTTTAATTTTGTACCGTTATGGCTGTTTAAATCAGAAAGTGCCCAGCCGCGCGAAGTTAAATGAATTCTTGCGTGTTCACTGCTTACGGTATCAAGGTTGATTTGAATATCAGCCTCTTGCCCTCTGCCGATAAGCACATCTTTTTTTCTTAAATATATAGGTCTGTGAGTTTTGACATCCACCAAAACTGCATAAGCCACATTTCCCGAAGTCTGTTTCAATTCGCTTGCCTCATTTCTCATTTGCAATTTGGATTGAGCCGAAACCGCTTCGGCACATAAAAATTTAAGCGGGATAGAGCCGATTGTTATAATATCCCCGTCTTCAATAACAGCACTTCCGTGAACATCTCTGCTGTTAACTTTAATTCCTGTTTTTGAAAAAGTATCGGTTATAACCCATTCTTTCCTCTTTTTTGCGATTACTGCGTGAAAACGCGAAACATTAGGCATAGGCAAAACAATATCGTTTGATTTACTTTTTCCTATTGATGTTTCCCATCTGTCAATGTCAATTATCGAACCGTTGTTTTGGTCAACAAGCTGAGCTAATTTGTGAAGTCTCGGCCTGTTTCTGAATAAAGATATTATGCAGGTAAAAAGTATAATTACAGCTAAAACGGGAAGTACATATCTGAGTATGCCTGTTAAAAATGACAAAGCCGCTTCCAATCTGTTCACTCCTTAATTTATATATTTTAAAATAACTATCAAATAATTATACCAATATTATACTCTCTCGTCAAATATTTTGACTAAGTTTAATAAATAAATAACAATATATAAGTGCAAAAAGTATAAATGCTATTTCGATTTTGCCTTGGCAAGAGTAACCTTTGCCATACGATATAAGTCTATGACAATTATAACGCGGCGCATTTTAGTCACTTTATTGACAGTTTGAAGCCTTTTTCAAGTGAGAAAAAGGCTTCTTTTTTGCTATTTTGTAATATTTTGCAAATGTGAATTTGGCTTAAAATCAATGTAGAAACGACAAATTTTGCATAATTATTCAATAACTACATATATGTAAAATTTTTTTGTGCAATGTTACAAAATACAATATATTGTGTTTTTTTAGATTTTTGCTATTGACATACATATTCTTATTTGGTATTATAGATTCAGTCGCGAAAAAGTGTATGTTACACTTTTGTAATATATTAGGAGGTCAGGAAATGAAAATCATTAAAAGAAACGGTTCTGAAGTGGATTTTGACTTGAATAAGATAGTTGTAGCCGTTTCAAAGGCAAACGCTGCTTGCAGAAAGGAAGAACTTACACAAAGCCAAATTGTAGAAATTGCAGAGTATGTTGAGTTCAAAATATCTAAAGCAAATCGTGCGCTTTCGGTAGAAGAAATACAGGATATTGTTGAAAACCAAATTATGGCACAAGGCGCATTTGATGTTGCAAGGCTTTATGTTAAGTATCGTTACAACCGTTCTCTTATCAGAAAGGCAAATACTACCGATAATCAGATTTTATCTCTTATTGAATGTAATAACGAAGAAGTAAAGCAGGAAAATTCCAATAAAAACCCTACCGTAAATTCCGTTCAGCGTGATTATATGGCAGGTGAAGTATCAAAAGATATTACTAAAAGAATTCTTTTGCCGCAGGATATTGTTGACGCTCATGAGCAGGGTTTAATCCATTTTCACGATGCGGATTACTTTGCACAGCATATGCACAACTGCGACCTTGTTAATCTTGAAGATATGCTTCAAAACGGTACTGTTATCAGTGAAACTATGATTGAAAAGCCGCATAGTTTTTCAACTGCGTGCAATATTGCAACTCAAATTATTGCTCAGGTTGCATCAAGCCAGTACGGCGGCCAGTCAATTTCACTTTCACATCTTGCACCTTTTGTAGATGTAAGCCGTAAAAAAATCAGAAAAGAAGTTGAGGCCGAAAGTGAAGAGCTTAATATTGCTATGAGCGAAGAGCAGATTGCTAAGCTCACGGAAAAAAGGCTTCATGACGAGGTTTCAAGAGGTGTGCAAACTATTCAATATCAGGTTGTAACACTTCTTACTACAAATGGCCAAGCTCCTTTTGTAACTGTATTTATGTATCTTAACGAAGCTAAGAACGAGCAGGAAAAGAAAGACCTTGCGCTTGTTATTGAAGAAACATTAAAGCAAAGAATAAGAGGCGTTAAAAATGAGGACGGAGTTTGGATTACACCTGCATTTCCGAAGCTCATTTATGTTCTTGAAGATGATAATATTACAGATAATTCACCGTATTTCTATTTAACAGAACTTGCTGCAAAATGCACTGCTAAAAGAATGGTACCTGATTATATCAGCGAAAAGGTAATGAAAAACCTTAAAGGTGATGTATATACCTGTATGGGTTGCCGCTCATTTTTAACACCTGACAGATTTACCGAAAACGGCATCGGCAATATTGCCAACGCTAAAAACTATGACCCTAAAAAACATAAGTATTACGGTAGATTTAACCAAGGTGTTGTAACAATTAACCTTGTTGATGTTGCTTGCTCATCAGGCGGGGATATGACAAAGTTTTGGAAAATATTTGATGAAAGGCTTGAACTTTGCTATCGTGCGCTTATGTGCCGCCATAACAGGCTTAAAGGCACATTGAGTGATGCTGCGCCTATTCTTTGGCAGCACGGTGCGCTTGCAAGGCTTAAAAAGGGTGAAAAGATTGACAAGCTTCTTTATGACGGCTATTCAACAATTTCACTTGGTTATGCAGGCCTTTATGAATGCACAAAATATATGACCGGCAAATCACATACAGACCCTGAAGGTAAGCCTTTTGCACTTAATGTTATGGAGCATATGAATGAAGCTTGCGAAAAGTGGAAAGAAGAAACCAATATTGACTTTAGTATTTACGGTACTCCGCTTGAATCAACAACATATAAATTTGCTAAATGCCTGCAAAAGAGATTCGGCAAAATTCCGGGTGTAACAGACAGAAATTATATTACCAATTCATATCATGTTCATGTTGCGGAAAAGATTGATGCATTTACAAAGCTTAAATTTGAATCAGAATTCCAGCGTCTTTCTCCGGGCGGTGCTATCAGCTATGTTGAAGTGCCTAATATGCAAAATAATATTCCTGCTGTATTACAGGTTATGAAATATATTTATGATAATATTATGTATGCCGAGCTTAATACAAAGAGTGACTATTGCCAATGCTGTGGATATGACGGCGAAATTCAAATAGTTGAAAATGAAGACGGTAAGCTTATTTGGCGTTGCCCAAAATGCGGAAATGAAGACCAAGATAAAATGAATGTTGCAAGAAGAACTTGCGGCTATATCGGAACTCAATTTTGGAATCAGGGCAGAACTCAGGAAATTAAGGAAAGAGCATTACATTTATAATTAAAAATTGACCGATTGGAAAATCTAATCGGTCTTTTTTGATAATGTGAGGTATTCATATGAATTACGGTGAAATAAAAAAGAATGACATTGCAAACGGTGAGGGTGTGCGCACTTCGCTTTTTGTTTCGGGTTGCAGGCACCATTGCAAAAATTGTTTTAATCAGCAGACTTGGGATTTTTCATTCGGCAAGCCTTTTACCGAAGAAACAATGGAGGAAATATTCGACTCCTGCGCGCCTGATTGGATAAACGGTTTATCACTTTTAGGCGGTGAACCGTTTGAACCGGAAAATCAAAAAGTTTTACTTCCTTTTCTTATAATGTTTAAAGAGCGTTTTCCGAACAAAACAATTTGGTGCTACACCGGTTTTACACTTGAAGAAATTATGGGAAAAAGGGCAAATTCAAGGGCATTTACACCAATAAGCAGTGAAATGCTTTCACTTATTGATGTTCTTGTAGATGGGCCGTATATTGAAGACAAAAAGGATATATCGCTTGTTTTCAGAGGTTCAAGCAACCAAAGAATAATTGATGTAAAGAAAAGTTTTAAAAACAAACAGTTGGAGCTTTATTTGGATGACTGAAAATAAATATAAAATAACGGTAAATGCCTGCTTTTTAGCATATATAGTGCAGGCAATAGTTAATAATTTTGCACCTTTGCTTTTTGTAACTTTTCAAAATGAATTTAATATTCCGCTTTCAAAAATAACAGTTCTTGTAACAGTGAATTTTCTTATTCAGCTTTTTGTTGATTTGGTTTCAGCAAAATTTATTGACAAAATCGGATATAAGCCATCAATGATAATTGCACATTTTTTATGCGCTTTCGGGCTTATGGGACTGACTTTTTTGCCCGGTATTTTAAGCAATTCATTTGTAGGCTTGCTTTTGGCTGTAATGATTTATGCAGTGGGCGGTGGGCTTCTTGAAGTGCTTGTAAGCCCTGTTGTTGAAGCATGCCCGACTGATAATAAGGAAAAAGCAATGAGTCTTCTTCATTCCTTTTACTGCTGGGGGCAAATGGGTGTAGTTTTAATTTCAACATTGTTTTTTTCGATTTTTAATATAGGTAATTGGAAAATACTTGCTGTTTTATGGTCCGTTGTACCTATAATAAATGCATTTGTTTTTATGAAAGCACCTTTTGCTTCTCTTAATGAAGAGGGTGAAACGGGAATGAGCATACTTGAACTTTGTAAAAACAAATTATTTTGGATATTATTTGTAATGATGGTATGTGCCGGTGCAAGTGAGCAGGGTGTAAGCCAGTGGGCATCTGCTTTTGCAGAAAAAGGACTTGGTGTAAGCAAGACGGTAGGTGACCTTGCAGGGCCTATGGCATTTGCCTGCCTTATGGGTATATCAAGAGCGTTTTACGGAAAATTCGGTGATAAAATTGAGCTTGATAAATTTATGAATATAAGTGCGGTTTTATGCGCTGCGTCATATCTTATAATCAGCCTTGTGCCGAGTAATGCACTCAGCTTAATAGGCTGTGCTGTATGCGGACTTTCGGTAGGAATTATGTGGCCGGGTTCTTTCAGCAAAGCTTCGGCATCAATCAAAAGGGGAGGCACTGCACTTTTTGCGCTGCTTGCGCTCGGCGGCGATTTGGGCTGTACAGCAGGGCCGGGGCTAGTCGGCTTTATTTCAAATAGATTTAATGATAATATGAAAATAGGATTTTTTGCAGGAACGATTTTCCCGATAGTGCTTTTGATAGCAATATATATGTGTAAAAAGATAAAACGCAACGATTAAATTTAATCGTTGCGTTTTTATACTTTTATAATGTTTTTGCGAGTTCTTCACATTTTGACAAGGCTTCGTCGTCGGGTGCGTCGTTGCAAATTATGCTTTCAAAAATAAGGTTTGCACCTATATTTCTGCAATCATCTTCCCATTGGCGCATCCATTCACCGCCGCCCCAGCCGTAAGAGCCGAACAGGGCAATGCTTTTATCTTTCAGCTTTGGCTTGCAGCTTTCAAACATAGGTTCAAATTCAAAATCTTCAAGCTGTTCACATCCCATTGACGGGCAACCGTAAATTACGGTATCAAATTCACCAACTTTATCTTCTGAAAATTCTCCTGCTGTGAAAATTTGCACATCTTTGCCAAGGCTTTTTGCACTTTCGTAAATTTTATTTGCAAGCGCTTCGGTGTTGCCCGTACCGCTCCAATATACAATAGCTGTTTTACTCATAATGCTCCTTTCTGTTTTTATATATTATGTCGTAACAGTGAGTTTTACAATGCTGCGACCTTGTAACCATAATTTTTGATAGATTCTTTTGCATTTTTCAAATTTTTTAAATGTTTTTATTGCTTTGCATTCATTGCAATATACTTTCCAGCAGCCTGAACATATGCTGTTTTGCCCTGCGTTTTCAATAAATCCTATTACATCGCAAAGCGGATACCCAAGAAAAATACCGATTTCGTGCGGAAATGAAGCACTGTTTTTCAAGCGCGATTTAAGCTTTGATATGCAGTAATCGGCATCATTTGATTCATATCCGTAAAATTTTAAAAACTCATCTACCTTGTTTTTGTTTAAATCATTTTGCAATTTATCTTTTCTGTATGCATATACAAGGGCAGTGTTACTGCACTTTTTTAATATCAGCAGTTCAACACCTTTGTTTTTAAGTTTTTCGTTAGTTTGAAAGACGGAATTTTCTAAATTTTCAATTGAGTCAAACGGAATGTTCATCAAATTAGCTGTTTTTAATGATGCAAGTGTGGGTGAACAGTGGCCGATTAAGTATTCTTCTATCATTATTTGAACTGCTTTCTTTAATTATTCATTGTTGCTGTTTAATTCGCAGCTATGCTTTTGAACGAATGATTTTATTGCATTAAATGTAGTTTTGGATACTGCATGTTCAATTTTGCAGGCATCTCGTGTTGCAATATCTTTAGGTACACCGAGTTTGTAAAAAAATTCACTGAACATAAGGTGCTTTTCATATACGCTTTTTGCAATTTCAAGCCCTGTGGGTGTTAATTTGATTTCGTGGTTATCCGCGAATTTTACAAATTTATTTTCTTTAAGGTTTTTCATTGCAATTGATACGCTTGCTTTTGATATTTCAAGATGATTTGCAATATCAACACTCCTTACATATCCGTTTTTTTCTTGCAAAACGAGGATTGATTCCAAATAATCCTCTACCGATTCGCTTATTACCATCTACAAACGGATGATTTTTTACAAGTCCAAAACATAGGCGAGAGGCTTTATCCAATAAAGTCGGATACAGTTCCTCTCCACCGTATGTTTGGAATGGTGTATTGATAGCT
>OGOG01003875.1_pt1 | contig 10904 bp, 7 predicted proteins | sample 1552581 | NCBI WGS metagenome assembly OGOG01 (sample SAMEA2580152, study PRJEB22360) | human gut metagenome | biome: human gut; feature: human-associated habitat; material: faeces | place: Denmark | collected 2008/2010 | reverse complement strand
TACTTTTTATTTAATTCTTAGTTAATATATTGTATATTAATATTTTATTTGATAATTAAGATGTCTAAAATGTCCGGGTTGGTTTTTTGTTTTTCTCGTTAGCTTGCTCTACTTTTGCGAAGAACAAAAACAATATTCTTATGAAATTACATTATTTTTTAATTTTGTTGGTAGGACTATCTATTACTAGTACTATTAATGGCACTTCTTTCAGTGGGAATGATATTTCCTATAAAGATAGTTTCATTTCTCAGTTAACAGAGAATTATCCTTTATATCTAGAAGGTGAATTTTCTCAGTCAAGTACTCGTTCTTTACAATCACTTCCTGTTGAAGCTGCAATATCCGAAGGCATATTGTATGTTGAATTCTCAACCGCAGTTGGTGAAGTTAATCTTTCAATTGAAGGTGCTGGCCAAGTTGTTTATACTTCAACAGCTGACGTTGTTGCTCCATGGCATTTGATATCTATTCCTTTGGATAACTATAATCCAGGCACTTATAAATTAGAATTAACAAATGGTGATGGTGGCTATGTATATGGTGAATTTACTATAGAGTAATTCAACATGAAGAAAATTCTTTTTTCTGCTTGTTGTAACACATATACACAGCAAAAGGCCTGTGAAGGCTTGATCAAGCTGTTGAAAGATAATAGTTATCAGGTAGATATGGCAAATGATATTAATAGGGAGATATGGACTTCTTACAATCTCGCTTTTGCTTTTAATCAAAGAGGATATCAAAAAATACAGGAGATTCATCCAGCCATACCGATTATCTATTCAGTCTTAGCAGATGATTATGAAAAAGAGTTCATTGAAAACAGTGTAAATCAATATGATCATTTATTGATTATAGCACCTAATAAGCCTTGTAGTTGTACTGATGATAGTACTACTATGCATTTTCCGTGTTTTGAAGAGATGAATGCATTTCCTAAATATCGTCATTCGACTCCTTCCATACTTGTTGGAGCGGGTAACGGACATTCAGCGTTGAGATTATTCATCATACTTAACACCTTGAATGATTATAAGGTTAATATCATATATTCAGGTGAAGAGGAACTTTTTGGGATAGGGTATGCACCGCATGTGATTGTGCGTGAAGAATTTGAAGTAAATTCTTTGATCCAAGAAGCAAATATTATTGTAGGACATAAATATATAGCTTTACAAGGAGCGCTTCAGAAAAAGCCAGTGATTGTTGTTGGTGATTGTGGCTCTGGTGGCTTATTGACTTCGAATAATGTATTGGAACAGTATCACAATCGTTTTGCAGGGCAGATTGGTGGAGAAAAGGATGCTTATTTTTCTCTTGACCAATTTCAGAAAGATATAAAAGCTGCTTCTAAAATTTCGTCTCGCGAATTAGAGGCCATTGCTTTAAAGTTGAAAAATGAGATGTCAGAGAACAACAAAAGAGTTTTGAACGTAGTATCATCTCATTTGCATTTTTAGATAGGATTATATTTTAAATCCTTTATGTAAGTTGTAGAATAGGATCTCTATGCAATCTCTATGAAGAAAATGTGTATAGATTAATACACGATTGGTTTTTTTAGTGTGAAGTACGTGAGTATTTCACACTATTTTTATGTGTTTATCTGCAATACATTGTATGTTCTTAATCATCTTTTAGAGTGAATAGAAAAGGCTACACGTCAATGTTGATTGAGAAGCATTATATATATTAGAGTATCAACGATCTTGATCCTCATTTTTTATCATTCCTTTGTATTTTTCAGGTAAAGCACTTTCCACAGTTGAATACGCTTCGGCCATGGTTTCCTTAATATTATCCAATCCCTTTCCTTTGGGTGGAATCGGGTCATGAATCGTTAATATCATGCGATGGCGGTGAATCCATTTTCCAGTACGGGGGAGGATTTCGAAAGATCCGTCGATTGTCACAGGTACCACGGCTAGTTGCAAATCATCGGCTAACTGAAAAGCACCTTTTTTAAAATATCCCATATGTCCTGTGAAAGAGCGGGCTCCTTCTGGGAAAACAACCAAAGATACACCGTCTTTTAGTGAATCTTTTGCTTGGCGAATTGTTTCAAGTACTTTTTTAGGCCCCGAACGATCAACAAATATATGTCCTGCACTTTCGCATGCTTTTCCGACAAAAGGTATTTTACGTAAACTCTTCTTCATCATCCATTTGAAGTTGCGTCCAAGAAATCCATAAATGAGGAAGATGTCAAAAGATCCTTGATGATTAGGAACAAATATATAAGATGTATGTTTATGAATCTTTTCGCGACCATGCACTTTTACAGGTATTAATAAAAACAGGCAGATTAATTGTGACCAAATCTTTCCGGGATAATACCCCCAAATGTGCGCTCCTCCGAGCAATGAACCTACAATCGTGACAATAGCTGTCAGAATCGTTAATACTAAAAGTATAGGCAATGCAAAACAAATCTGATAGATGTAATATAGTATTTTCATAAGCTTTGGATTTTCGAAGGACAAAGATAAGAATTCTCTTTCTATTGTTATACTTTGAAGCAAATAAAAAATAAGGTGATATCAAATGCACTAACGATGCTATAAGAGCATCTATGTATAAATGTAGGAGATCTTTGATGATAATCGGTGTTTATGACTTGTTTGTAACCATTATAAACTTGTTTTTGGGGATAAGTGCGATGAAAAATCAATAATTGTTCATTTTTTGGATGTAATTGCGGTGAAAAGAAAAGTCATGTTTCTTTTTCAGTAATCAAATGGAAATGTTTGCTTTTTTTTGAGTAGATTTGTCATCTGAATAATATAGACTGATACAAACATATATATCAATTTGCCATTTAATGAAAATACTATTGAGAAATCTTATACTAAGTATTTGTTGTTTATTGTTGAGCAGCAGGCTGATGGCAAATACAGCAGATGATATTATTCTATCTTTTCGCAACAGTCTTGGATTTTCTTTTTTGGAGGAAGAGGACAGTATTATTCTCAATTGTGATAGTTTGTTGGAGGTACTAGAAAAACATAATCAATATGATGATTATTTTGAATTTGAACGAATACTTATAAAATCACAGATACTCAGAGGGCAAACTCGTATGGCGATTGCCCAGAGTGACGTGATGTATTCAAAAGCAAAAGCGCAGGATAATCTTTTGGGAATGGCTTTGGCACTTAATGCTATTGCAGAAGTATTTATAGCCACCGGAAGACATGATGAAGCCGCAGAAGTTTATGAACGTTCATTAGAACTTTTTGAACAGTATGATGGAGATATTGCTTTAAAGAAAATCTTGTTAGTAGAACTAGCGGAATATTATCTCCATATTAAAAATATGGATGCAATGTCAAAATACATCAGGATGTTGGAAAAATGCTCTTCAGATAAATGGTCGGATACAGAACACGCAGTCATAAATATCTTCAAAATCTATTATAATATCTATGCAGGAAAATCGGAAGCGTCTGGCAGATATTTGTCTGAAGTTGAAAAGATAAAGAATAAATTAATTCCTGAACTCTATCAATATTATTTGGTGGCAAAGGCTTTTTATCTGAAACGCACCGACAGACCGGAAGAAGCTCTAAAAGTGTATAATCGTTTTTTCAGCATGGAACGTGCTAATAATGATTATTCCCTGTTTATCAGTGCATTGCATTCAAAAGCCGAATTATTAGAGGAGATGGGACATAAAAAAGAGTCGTTTGATCTATATGATACAATTTACTCTTACATAAATTCAGTTTTTAAAGCAAATTATCCGAAAGAAATCGACCAACTTTCTATACGTTTTCAGGCTGATCAGTTAACGTATCAGATAGAGCAGGCACGTAGTGAGTCACTCCGCTATTATACAATATCAATAATTGGTTGCGTATTTGTTTTGTTTCTTTTTATTTTTCTTAGTTGGCGAAAAATATTCCGTTTGAATCAATCTAAAAAGAAACTGGAAATAACGAGAGTGAAAGCAGAAGATGCAATACGCAAAAAGAATCTGTTTCTTTCAAATATGAGCCATGAGGTGCGTACACCGTTGAATGCAATTGTAGGCTTCTGATGAAATGGAAGTAGATGAAACCTCCAGGAAAGAGTTCTGCGAGATTATTAAAGTGAACTCTTACCAACTCTTGAAACTTATTAATGATATCATTGATTTTTCTGATTTTGATGAAGATAATATCAGCATGAATATAAAAGAATATGATGCTGTGAAAATATGTCGTGAGGTTATCGAAACGATAGCTGCCTCTTATAAGTTGGAGGTTGAATTGCGTTTTGTTACTTCTCTTGAAACATTGGCGATTGAGACTGATGATGCCCGTCTGCGCCAGGTATTGATAAATCTTTTGGTTAATGCTACAAAATTTACGAAAGAAGGTTCCATTGTTCTAAGTCTTGATAGAAGCTGTGAAAATGCAGATATGGCTTTATTTTCAGTTACGGATACGGGATGCGGCATACCTGTTGAAAAGCAGAAACTCATTTTTGAACGTTTTGAGAAGTTGAATGATTTTGTGCAGGGTACAGGATTGGGATTATCCATTTGTCTTTTGATTATGAGGCATCTGAAAGGTCGTATTTGGATAGATGCAACTTATTTACAAGGAGCGCGCTTTTGCTTTTTGCATCCTTTAAAGCAAATAGAGAATCCACAAACTACTAAATCATGAAAAGGCTGATAATATCACTATATTTGATTTTTTCTGTTCTTTTCTGCTTGTTTGCTGGGGAGAGTAAGGAAGATATTATGTATCGGGATAGTGTCATGAGACGGGTGCAACAAATGCCGCATGACTCTACTCGGTTGTATCTCCTCGATGAAATAGCTTATCTACATCAATATCCTCCTCATAATAAATTCTTTGCCACTGCTTTGTATGAGGAAGGTAAATTGCAGCAGAATCTTTATTATGAGAATCAAGGTGCTTACTATATTGCTTCATATTATGATAAAAAGCATGATCCTGACAGTCTGTCATATTGGGTGGAAGAATTAAAAGAATTTGCTCAGGAGATGGGTACATATGATTATTATTTGGAACAAAAAGCTGCTGTAAGTCGTGCGTTAGCATCTAAAAGAATGATTGAAAAAGCGGTGTATGTGGCAAAAGAGACATTGGATGAAGCAACGAAATGGAAAAGTAATAATGGTAAGATTGCTGCATATAATAGTTTGGGATGTGCTTATGGAGTATCTAGCCGTTCCGAGCGGGCTTTAGATATTTTTCTAAAGGCTTATCAAATTTTTGAACCTGAAACAAAAGAGTACTTGAAAGTAGATGTTCTTTCACGAATAGCCCAAGTATATGGGAATTCAGGAAAAGATAGTCTGAGAATGCCATATTTAGCTGAAATGAAGAAAACTTTGCAAGAAGTGTTGGAAAGAGAGCCTGATACACAGAAGAATTGGGCAAATCTGATCATTGATTGTGAAGTGAAGTATGTATTACATTATATGGTTAATAAAGATTATGAGCGTGCTATGGCACACATTGAAAAGGCGGAAGCTTTGTTAGGTCCGCATGTCGATGCTGTATTTTGGTTAAATATACAATTGATCCGGCTTCAATATTTTTCACGGACGAAGGAATATGATAAGAGTATTGCATTGATAGATAAAGTAACTCCGATTGTTCTGAAGAATAATGTAAATACATTTGGTGTGTTGATGAATTATAAGGCCACAACGCAGTGGGGAAAGGGGGATTCTATCGGTGCCATCGAAACCCGTAAATATCTGATAAGAACGCAAGACTCATTGAATAATGCTTTCTCTTCCAATCAGTTGGATCAAATAAAGGATATTTATCATATAGATGAATTATTACTTGAGAAACAGAAAGTAACGAACATAAATTATGTGCGTATCTTTGTTATTTTATTGATACTTTCGATTTTGGCATTGATCTTTTATATTTATACACGTTACCTTTCGCGTAAAATTGTGCAAGCTGAACGGGAGGTTGCGGAAGCTGCCGCCCATTCTGAAGAAGATAATATGGCGAAAGAACGTCTGAAAATGGAAATCAGTCATGATATACGGACTCCACTTAATGCCGTAGTAGGATTTGCCGAATTATTGGCCGAAACGGACGATCTTGATAAAGAGACCAAGTTGGTATATGGGAAGATTATTCAGGAAAATGCAGAGCAATTATTGGATTATGTAAATAATATACTGGAACTTTCCCGTTTGGAATCGGGAAAGATTAAATATGAAGAGGAAGAAGTAGAAATCATCGGATTATGCCGAGAGATAGTTCGTTTTGCCAATGGAACGGAAGATGGTAATGAAAGAATCTCTATACAGACTTCTGTTGATAGCCAGTTGATTTGTACCGATAAAAAATGGTTTGTGTCGTTGTTGAGAAGTCTGTTTACTACTCCATCTGGTGATCATCAGGATTTCGATCATATTACGCTTAGTATAGAGCGTGAAGATGTCTCTTCTGTTTTAATATTCATAGTGACAGGTACTTTATTGGCACGAGAAAACAATACTGATAAAAAACTTTTGATCCGTAATGAGATTAATTCACATTTTATACGTTATTTCAATGGAACTTATACAGTCACTAAAGACAAAGATAAACCTACTGTCATTTTCACTTGTCCGCTATTATCTATATAATCAGTTATTTAAATTGGAAAACGAATGATACGTATTTTGCATACTGCCGATTGGCATTTGGGGCAAACTTTTTTTGGCTATGACCGGAGGGAAGAACACGACCACTTTTTAAATTGGTTGGCCGAAGAGTTGAAGAAGGAGGAGATTGATGTCCTATTGATTGCAGGTGATATATTTGATGTTTCCAATCCATCTGCAGGGGCACAGCGTATGTTTTATAACTTTATTCGTAGGGTTACAGAAGAGAATCCATCGCTTCAGTTAGTAATTGTAGCTGGGAACCATGATTCTGCTGCCCGGCTTGAAGCGCCCTTGCCTCTTTTGCAGGAGATGAGAACAGAAATTAAAGGTCTTGTACATAAACAAGAAGGGGAAATTGATTATGATGATTTAATTGTTGAGTTGAAAAATCGTGGAGGTGAGGTGGAAGCACTCTGTTTAGCTGTACCTTTTCTCCGACAGGGCGATTATCCTGTAGTTATAACAGAAGGAAATCCTTATGCTGAAGGTGTGAAAGAATTATATGCTCGTTTATTGAAGAGGGCTATTGAACACCGTAAAAATGGTGAAGCTATTATTGCTGTCGGTCATCTGCAAGCAACCGGATCGGAAATTGCAGAACGTGATTATAGTGAGCGAACCGTTATCGGAGGATTGGAATGTGTTTCACCCGATGCTTTCCCTAAACAGATAGCATATACTGCATTAGGGCATATACATAAGTCACAGCGGGTATCAGGACGTGATAATATTCGTTATGCCGGAAGCCCATTGCCTATGTCGTTTGCAGAGAAAAATTATCATCATGGTGTAGTTCGAGTGACGTTGATGGAAGGCCAATTAGTGGAGATAGAAAAAATAGAATATAATCCTATGGTTGGCCTTTTAAGTGTACCCAATGGGAAAGCTGCTGTTCCTGAAAAGGTCATTGAAGAACTTGAGCATTTGCCTTCATTAATGGATACTCAACTGTCTGAATCAGAATTTCCTTATTTGGAAATAAAGATCATGTTGTCCGAACCGGAACCTGTGCTTCGTCAACGCATCGAAGAAATCCTTGTGGATAAAGCGGTACGGCTGGCTCGAATCGTATCTTCTTACCGGCAAGCTGGGGACGCAATGAAGGAAGAAGTGATGCTTGCTTCTGGTCTACAAGAAATGAATCCACTTGATATTGTGAAAGCTACTTTTGAGAAAATCTATCAGGTCGAAATGTCTGAAGAACTGGAAAAACTATTTAATGAAGCTATGAAAGGAGTGATAAATGAAAATACTGAGCATACGACTTAAGAATCTTGCGTCTATAGAAGGGACTTTTGAAATAGATTTTACGGCTGAACCTCTTCATTCGGCTGGCATATTTGCAATCTCCGGAGCTACGGGGGCGGGTAAGTCAACTATATTAGATGCTCTTTGTTTGGCCCTTTATGATAAAACTCCTCGTTTTACGGCATCGGGTGAAAATCTGTATTTGTCGGATGTTGGTGAAAATCAAGTTAATCAGTCTGATGTGCGAAACATTCTTCGAAGAGGAATGGGAGAGGGGTTTGCTGAGGTAGATTTCCAAGGAAGTACTGGGTATCTCTATCGATCTCGTTGGTCGGTTCGTCGCGCGCGCGGTAAATCTATGGGATCGTTGCAACCCCAGGTGATTCAGGTTATCGATCTGAATAAAGGAGAAGAGTTACAAGGTACGAAAACAGAACTTCTCAGTCAGTTGGTTGGATTGGTCGGATTGACATATGAACAATTTACCCGTACCGTCTTATTGGCGCAAAATGATTTTGCCACCTTCTTAAAGTCCAAGGAGTCTGCCAAAGCCGAGTTGCTGGAAAAGCTGACAGGAACTGAGATATATTCTCGTGTTTCTCGTGAAATATATGCGCGCAGTAAAGCTGCTGACGAAGCAATGAATCTACTTAAACAGTCCATCAGTCTCATCGAACTGCTTCCTGAAGAAGAATTAGTGGCTTTGCAGAAAAATAAGGAAGAATTGGTTCAACTGCGTAATGATGGAGTGAAAAAGCTTACTGAATTGAACGGTCAATTGACTGTTGTCCGGACTTTAGGGCAGCATCGTGAACAACTTCTAAAGAAGCAAGAGGAAGAATCTGTAGAGTTAGAAAAATTGAAAAAACTTCAGGAGAGTCTGCTTCAACAAACGGAATATCTTATGCATTTTCGTGAACAATGGGAAACACTTCAGCCGGAATTACATAAAGCTCGCGAATTGGACATCCGTTTACAGACTTTGAAAGAAAATATAAGGCAGTCTGAAGATACTTTGAACGTATTACATAAACAAACGATTGATTCAGAGGAAAAGCAACGCCTTGTTAAAGTTGAATTAGATTCATCTTGCATTTCCCTAAGCAAATTATTGAAGAAGGGCGTATCTCTATCGGTAGATTTGCAACAGATAGAAGAGACTGTGGTTCGTGAAGAACAACAACTGTTATTCTATCAAAAGGAAAATGATAACCGGGTGTCTGATCTGAATGCTTTTGGTATTCAATCTATTGGTGAGGAGCAAAATAGATTGTTGCAACAGCAAGCTCTTGTTCAACGTACATTACAGGCGAGTCGATTGCTGACGGATTTGCGTGCCAAACAAGCGGAATTATCTACTCAACTGGCTGTTCTGACACAGCAACTTACTGACAAGGCGGGACAACTAAATGTGTTACAACATATATATGAAAATGCCCGGTTGGCCATGAGCCAAAACGTCATCGCTTTGCGTCATAATCTTCATGCCGGTGAAGCCTGCCCTGTTTGTGGTAGTTTATCGCATCCATATGGAATAGAAGGAAGTGCTGTCGACACTTTGTATCATTCTGTTGAGAAAGAATATAAAGCGGCTTCTGAAGTCTATAAACAAATGAATGACCGTGAAATTGCACTTCAACGGGACATACGCAATTTAATTGATCAACAGAAGTTTCAAGAGGAGATAGTGGCAGCCTATCCGGGGGCTGAACCTTCAAAAGATTATCTGAACACTCTTTTGAAGGAACTGACTCAACGTCTGCATGAATTAGAAGGAAAAATGAATCAATACCAACTTCTTTATTCAGAATGGCAACGAAATGATGAGTTGATAAAAAAAATGAGAAATCATTGTGAAGTTGTCCGGGAAAAACTTAATCAACTCCGGTTATTGATGCAGCAGACAGTGGCGATAGAGGAACAGCTACAGATATTTCGGCAAACGGAATCTACAGAACGAGTTCGTTATAATGCGATTGATGAGGAACTTAAGCGTTTGCAACAAGAACGTAAAGGATTGTTGAAGGGGAAGACGGCCGATGATGCTGAAAGGGCAGTCCATAGAAAAGAAAAAGAAATCTCAGAAACATTGGAGATTTCCCGTAAAGAAGTAGAGAAGATGCAGGTGGGAATATCCACCTTGCAAGGAGAGATAAAGCAACTTATAAAAGTGGTTCAGGAATTGACCGAGCAACAAAAACAAATAGAAAATCCCGATAAATTGACAGAATCTATTAGTGCCTGTCAGACGGCTAATCAGGAAACAGAACACCGGTTGTCTTTAATTGAGGTTCGTTTGTTGCAACAAGAAGAGAACAAAAAACGTTTGAAAGAGATCGAAGTCGAATGGAAAGAAAAACAATCGGTTGCCGAACAATGGGGAAAGCTGAACAAACTGGTTGGAAGCGCTGACGGTACTAAATTTAAAGTTATAGCCCAGAGTTATACTCTTAATTTACTATTGTTGCACGCAAATAAACATTTAGCTTATCTTTCCAAGCGATATAAACTTCAGCAGGTACCCGGTACGCTGGCCTTACAAGTGGTCGATTGCGACATGTGTGATGAAGTCCGTACGGTCTATTCACTTTCCGGTGGGGAATCTTTTTTGATTTCACTGGCATTGGCTTTGGGGCTTTCTTCTCTTTCAAGTAATAATTTGAAGGTAGAGTCATTATTTATTGACGAAGGATTTGGCTCTCTTGATGCCGACAGCTTGCGTACAGCCATGGAAGCATTGGAACAGTTACAAATGCAGGGGCGGAAAATTGGGGTTATATCTCACGTGCAGGAGATGAGTGAACGTATTTCGGTACAAGTGCAATTACGCAAATTGGTAAATGGTAAAAGTGAGATTGTCGTTCTGTCAGCATAAAATTAAGAAAGGTGTCACTAGGACACCTTTCGTCTTTATTAGATAGAGAATAGAGGTCTAGAATATTTTGAGTTAATCATTATCTTTCAATTCTTTTAATTCATTGAGGTTTTTCTTTATTTCATGCAAGCGTCCCAGATTTTT
>OGOG01003872.1_pt1 | contig 10907 bp, 18 predicted proteins | sample 1552581 | NCBI WGS metagenome assembly OGOG01 (sample SAMEA2580152, study PRJEB22360) | human gut metagenome | biome: human gut; feature: human-associated habitat; material: faeces | place: Denmark | collected 2008/2010 | reverse complement strand
CGGTCAGCCTCCTACCCCTGCCAGAGACGGCAGGGAAGAAGCCGGCGCATCGTTACCCCCCCCTACAAACACAGGGAATCCGTACACGCATCAAATTACTACTCCGGTTTATGAGGTCACGGGAGACTGCCCAGAGATAGCGTCTCTTGTGGATAAAGACAGGGCGGAAGCGCTGTTAAGGGCCATTGACCAGACTCCGAATCTTCCAGCTGATGTTGGCGAGTTTCTGCGTATTGCCGCAATGAGACATTACGTGCTGCATTTTGACCGTATCGCCGAATACTATGCCCATGCACCGGCGCATGTCCAACAGCTCATGGAGGATTCCTGTCTGGTGCTTATTGATTACAATAAAGCTATTGAGCTGGGATACGTCCGTATGTCTGAGCGCCTCGCCGCTCTGGCAGACATAGACGACCCAGCTGTATCGGAAGAAGAAGCGGCTGACTAGCATGTGCCGTTCCAGCTTTTTACACCACAATAACCTTTCGCTTTTTTATGCTGACGCATTCTGATTTTTGCACATTTATTTTATCTCATGGGCGGCCAGATAAGATTAAACCCCTGCATCCACTGTTAGACGTGGGGAATTACAGCGGCCCCTGGTACATCATTATCGATAATGAGGACCCTACGGCAGAAACCTACTACAGACTTTATGGCCGTGACCGGGTAATCATGTTTGATAAAGAGGCCGAAGCCCGGCATCTGGATATTGCAGATAATTTTGTGCGCATGAAACGCACGACAACTGCTTACGCCCGCAATGCCTGTTACAGTATTGCCCAAAATTTAGGCTATATGTTTTTTGGGTACTGGACGATGATTATTATCAATTCCGTTATATAGTTAATACGGCCGGAAAGTACGTATATCACAACATCCGACATTTGGACGAGGCTCTGAATGCAACGCTCGATTATTACAAAAGCATTCCTTCACTGGCCTTGTTAGCCTGGTTGCAGGGAGGGGATTTATTGGGCGGCTCCAATAGTCATTCTTTGTCTTCGGTACCGCGAAAAGTCATGAACAGTTTTATTTGTTCTACCGAACGCCCTATAAAGTTCCGCGGCAGAATGAGTGAAGATGTAAATACCTATATTTCCGAAGGCAATAGGGGAACACTCACTTTGACGGCGAACAGGGCCGGCTTAGTGCAAACTGCTACTCAAGTCAGCGCCGGGGGTGTCACGGAACTTTATAAGGCCTGTGGAACTTACGTGAAATCACTATACAGTATTATGTATGTGCCTTCGGCTGTAAAAGTAGGCATGATGCACAGCAGCCGCCCACGGATTCACCACACGATAAACTGGAATAATTGTGTGCCGAAAATCATTCGGCAGGAACTTAAAAAGTAAAGATACTGCTCAACTGTACGAAAAAATCGTACAGTTGATATTCCTCCCATCAGGCCCTGTCCGGAAGCGCTTACCGGCAGGGCCGCAGTATATCTGGTTCTCCCCCTCAATTTGCAATAATTGCAAATTTTTTTCTCAAAAAAGTTCTTTTTTCTCTTGCAATTCTTAAAATATAATGTTAAATTGTCTTCATCAAAGGGAGGGAAAAACCTTCCCGCACAGCTAAAAAACCTGAAAGTTAAAATATTATGAAGACTGCACCCGCCATTTACCGCTGGACTGCCAAGGGTTCTTCCAAATGTCTCGGCCGCTATCATTCCGCCCGCACCCTGCTTGAAGCCGTCCAGGCCGGAAGAGAGCTTGTGAAGCGCGAATTCGACAATCAGGGTTCCGTGCTCATTGAAACCTCCCTGGATGAAGGAAAGACCTGGTATATTGTCCGGGAAGATACGCGTGACCGTCACACGTTCATGCGCTGGACAGCGGAATCTTTCAACTGGTAAACATTCTTCCCCCGGCTGGGAAACCATGCCTGGCCGGGGATAAACCTGACCTCAATTTTCATTTATTAGAACAATAAAAAACCATGAACAAAAACGTAATTATCCGTGTTGCTCCCCTTATGGGGATTTTATGCGTCGAAGCCGCTATCTGCGTACTGTCCCTTTACGGCGTTACTATCATACTTGGATATGGCACGCCATCCTTTTATTCGATACTGGTCGCGGGCTTGAAAGCTATTGCTCTGATTGCATTGATTGGCACCAGCGTATTCAGCCTGTTGTTTGCCGGGCACACGTTGTTTCAGCTGTTTTCCCCGGAGCGCCCTATGGCGGAAGACAATGACGGGGAGCGTTAAAACCGGCAAAATCCTAAGTAGAAAAAAATGAAACTGACGGCAAGAGACAAAGCTGTTTTCGCTTATGGGGAGGCCTGCGGAAAACTCAAAAACCAGATTGGCCGCGCTAAGAGAGAGGCGCTCAGGCAATTCAAAAAACCATACGGCAATCTTAGCCGGGAAGAAAAAAAATATATCCGAAGTATAACTTATCTTACATCATACATCAAAGACTACCGTCAGGCGCAGGCTGAATGCAGAACGTTCACAGACCGCCATTGCGGGAACTGCCTGTATCAGTATGACCATTACATGTACATGTGCGAGTTTTGCTCATTGAGCGACTACATCGGATGTAATTGGGAGCCGAAGAAAAACCGCAACCGATAAAAAAGAGAAGAGCCATGAAAAGAAACCCTCACATCATCGTTCAGCAGGTTTGCCCCATGAAGAAAACCGACGACGGGAAATACGAAGTTCAGGCCGCGATTGTACACCACAAAGGAATTATCGCCCGCTATCGCATGGAGTACCCCACGAAACGGCATGCCCGGTGGGCGCAGCACCTTATTTGCACAGTGAAAAATGCTTCACGCCTCCGTTGTTCTGATGGACTTAAAGCCCTGATTGACGATACTGTACGAAAATGAAAACTTTTTACCAACTGGAAAGGAACAGACGGCGGGCCTTGCATGCGGACGTATGGTACACCGGGGAGGTGCTGCCGGGTGAGAGGGTGGTTGTGGGGGATTGGGTGAGTGCTAAGGTGGCCCGTGCGGTGCTGGGGCGTAGTGATTCATGGCTTCACCGGACGGCCCAGCAGCATCCAGAGATTAAGCGATCCATGAAGCAACCGCACCAGAAGGTGGGGCGTCCGCTGTACAGTCTGCGAAGGATTTACCGAATTTTGGAAGATTCCGAAACAACCAAGAACCAAGACCATGAATAACAATGTGAAAGAACAGCCCATTCTGTTCAGCGCGGACATGATCAGGGCGTTACTACAGGAATACAGCATGCCCGGCCAGTACAAGAACCAGACGCGCCGCACGCGCGGCCTGAACCGGTTTAATGATTTCCCGGAGCACCTGAAAGAAAGAGGCTGGGAGATTCCAGAATTCGTCGAAGTCAAACCCGGCTTATGGCTGGCTGTCTGCAATGACGAACCGGATGATGATTTTAATCCGTGGGTAAGATGCCCCTACGGGAAAGCGGGTGATCGACTGTGGGTAAGAGAAACGTTTTTCGAGGTATATGATGATCAATTCCGGCCCACCGGGAAATACTGCTACGCCGCCACTCACCAAGGATATGTACATGTCTTGGACGAGGATGGAGGCATTAAAATAAACAAAGATGGAACGGAAGCGTCACCTTGGAAATCTGGTATTCACATGCCCCGGAAAGCGGCGCGGATTTTGTTGGAAATTACAGAAGTAAGAATTGAGCGGCTGTTAGACATTACACCGCAGGATGCCCAAATGGAAGGCATTGAAAGCGTCTGGCACGACGAAATAACTGATGCCCACTTATGGAAGGATTATTCAGGGAAATCCAATGGATTGGCTTTTGCCCGGATGTCTTACTTTTCCCTGTGGGATAAATTAAAGGGAGCCGGATCGTCTAAAATGAATCCGTGGGTATGGGTGATTAAGTTCAGGGTTTTAACAATTAACGGAGATATTAAATGAAAACCCTTAAATGCCCGTTGTGCGGAAGTGAGATGCAGTTGCAGTCCGATGTATATGATGAGGACTTATATACAGGAGAGTATACGCGAATATATTATTATGCGTGTATTAGATGTCCTCTTGCCACAACGCCGGTAGACCCCGCAAAAGAAGCCGAGAATCAGATAAAAGACCTTATTTCCAGGTTTCCGCCCATCATGAGGGTTTGGCCGGGGGACAAGTTGCAAGTAGAGGATGGAAGCATTTGTGAAGTGATAAACGTTAATAAAAATCTAGCAATGATGGACGTGAGGAGAGGTGAAGGAAGACCGGTATTCACGATTGCAGATACTCATGTCATTAGATGGCCTTGGGAGCTTGAGCAGGAAGGAGACCGGCAATGAAAACGCATCAATGTCCTATTTGCGGGAGTAAAAGAACATTCCTCGATATAATACCTCAAGGATACCAATATATTTGCACTCAATGCGGCTTGTGCGCCCTGCGGCAATTCACGCCCCAGGAAGCCGCAGAGGCCTGGAATGAGCTTGTTTCCAAGTTTCCTCCTATCATGCGGTTGAAACCCGGCGACCTTATTAAAATCAGGAAATTACCTGATAACTTTTTCGTTATTAAAATAGATGTTGAAAAAGGAGTAATACGCGCTGGCAGCACTTATGGGTACAGCATGTCTTATGTGCCGGAAGATGTTGAACAATGGCCCTGGGAACTCAAACAGAAAGAAAATTAAACATGATTGACATCCTTTTATCTATCAGGCGGCCCTTCTCCGGTCTCATTTTATCCGGAGAAAAAACGTGGGAACTGCGGAAAACCAAACCCCTCCTTAGACGGTGCGGCCCTGCAACGCTATGGCTCTACGAATCCGGCAAGGACGGGGAACGGGCTATTATCGGCAAGTGCCAGTTAAAGTATCTTATTCCCGTGATTTCCAGAGTTCCTATTTGGCTGCCCTCAAAAGCTTGCGTAACGGAAGAATATTTACAGAGCTATTTACCCTGTAAAGCCTGGGGCATTTATGACCCCGTGCGTCTTCCCCACGCCGTGCTGCTGGATGACATCGGCCTGACCCGTCCGCCGCAGTCGTGGCGATACCTTACCGATGAACAGGCGGCGATTTTGCGCCGCAAAAATCCATAAATTAAACTGCACAATACATGATTACCGATTTATACTCCGATACCGTCCCCGAAGAAAATGTCAGAAGGCAAACTTACAGGAACCTCCGTCAGGCGTGGAGGTATTACCACCGTAACCACAAAGTGGATTTGGCTATCCTTTACCAGCTGACCGATTTGCTCGAACGGTCGAATCCGGACAGGGATGCGGAGCAGTATGCCCACGCGGTGGAAGCGGTCAAGGACATTAAAGACGTTTTGGCCCAGAACCGGATTATTCAGCAGCGCATTTCCGCTTTGATGAGCGACTGCCTGAAAGCGCCGGATTCTTGAACAGGCTTTGCCTCAGGAAAATTTGCAATGATTGCAAATTGAGGAAAAGCGGGCGGAATGCTATATGTGCCGGGTTTCGCGCGCTTTGCGGTTTGACAGTCTGCGGGCTTTGAAACAAAGTACGCCTATATGATTCAAGCCGCCCATTTCGACATCAAGACCGTTACCGGACTTCGGCAGGCGCTGGTATTGTCCGCGGAGTATGAAAATGAGCCTTTTCCCTTACAGGAGTATACGCTTCACGGCAGCATCGGGACGTATCCAAGACAGGACCTGAAATGCTCCGTGGACGAAAACGGTCGCGCCCGGATTGAGTGGGATTCCGTGCCTCCGGGAAACTGGAAATATGATGTGTTCCTTGTCAGTTCCGGCAACGATGAAACGCCCCTCATGGAGGGCACGTTCACGGCGCTTCCCAGAATTACCCCCGTTCTGGATGACGAGGCCGTCAATGATGAGGTCGGCGGGGTTCTGCACCTGCCTTCTGGGAATGAGGGCGTCATTACGCTGGAAGTTGACGGCGGATTCGTATCAAAAGAATATGCGGCCATCGCCAAGGATGCCGCGGACAGGGCGGAACAGGCGTTGGAAAGCATCAAGCAGGCGTTGCAGGGAGTAGTCACGTCCCTTGGCGGGGAATCCGGGGATATCCTTCTGGATTCCGGGCTGAAAATCACCAGAAACGCGAAAGAAAACAGCGTCTCCCTGTCTCTGGACGACAAAACGGTCGTATTGACCGCGGGCAGCCAGACGATTGACGGCGTGAAAACCTTTTCAGCCGCCCCCGTCATTGCGGCCGCTCCCGTCGCGGATAATGAAGCGGCGAATAAAATATACGTCGATGACGTGGCGGGGAATGCTACGGACACCACCATTAACGGCGTTTCCGGGGCCATCACCCTGAATCTCCCCCTGAATATGGACGCCGACAGTAAAGTGTTGTCTGTTGACCTCAGCAATTACGCGTCTTTGCAGACGGATAACACATTTACTGGCAGCAATACATTCTTCGCTGGAATCAATGGCTATGTTGATAGTGTAAATAGTACTGGTATCTTGTACACAACTAACGCCCCCAGCGACAGCAGCACCGGATTTCCGGTATTGTCTATTGCGCATGTTGGTTCCAGCAACGTGCGGGTTTCAGCCGGAGGACACCTGATGCTGAAAAGCCGCGGCGGCAACATTTACGCGCAATCCATTTTTATCGCAGATAACAATATTCAAGTTCGTGGCTCCGCCCTGTTCAATTCCGGAGTTACCCTCAGCCAGTCGCTTACCGTGGGCGGCCCCGCGCAGTTCAACGATATTGTGCGGGTTGAAACCGGGAAGATTGACCCCGGCAAGTTCGGCAGCACCTGGACATTCGGTTCCCTGATTGAAACGCCGACGACTGCCGACAACAACAACCACCGGTTAGCCTGCAAAACGACCAATGATAATGCGGGATATATTCTTTATCATGAACGGGTGATTAACGGAGTGTGGAAGAAAGACAAGATTATCCTCGCCTGCCAGTTTGATTTTACCTGGCACAATGACGCGTCCATTCTTGTCAAAACCCCCACCGAAGCGAAACAGGCCGCCAATAAGAGTTATGTAGATTCGCAATTTAACTGCCTGCCGCTGTCTTACGTGACGCTGGACACCGACCAGACAATCAAAGGCCTGAAGAGTTTTACCGGAAACATTACCGTTAATTCCGGAGGCAACAACGGCACGCTGACCTTATACACATCCGGCAGGGCAGGGTATTTGAGCATGGACACGGGCGAGATGGTCATTCCAACTGACCTTCTCACCATTACCGGCCAGACTAATATCCAGACGCTGAATGTAGCGGAATCGGCCCTGTTTACCGGCGGCGTGACCATAAGCCGGCACTTGAGCGCGAACACAATCAGGTCCTCAACGCTTGAAACGGTCGGAATAGATTTGAGGGGCAGCGATGACCTGGACTGCATCAGCCTGACCGCATTTTACGATTCCCCGGATGAAGTGGAACTCATTATTCGCCCCAATCACCTGTCCACTGATACAAATGACTATGACGTCCGGCTTTATCTGACTTGCAGTTCACGCGGCAGCTATGTGGACTGGCTGGTCGGGGCGCTTATACAGGCGATGAGGTTTCATCCGGCGGTCGAGTTTTACAATTCAGTGAAAGTGACTGGCGCGGCGCTGTTTCTCGGCTCCACTACTATTAACGCCCTGCTGAAAGCCTCCCAGATTGAGACAGACAGCTTGGAAATAAAAGACGAGGCGTACCCGGAAGGCTTTTTATGCTATTGCGACACCGGGGGCCTGTCCATGACCCGCCCCAGTATCAGCGAATCGCTATGGGACGACGATAACCCTCAAGCGATTTTGAACCGGTCTGATAACGACCAGCGTTATTTGCAGGTTAAATCCCTTACGGCGGCGGAATATGAGGCCCTCGGCTCCTATGACCCGGCGACGATGTACCGGATTACCGACCTTGAACCCGCCGTGGTTTATCTCGGAACCCTGAAACTATCCCTGGCCACCTGATTCGCCGGTTGTTCTTTACAGGCATTTCCGCGCGTTTATAATTTTAGGCCTATGAAAGACAACATCCTAGTACTATGCCACAGCAACATGCATCGCAGCCCGTTCGTCGCGGAATACATCAGAAATTCGGCCTGCGGAGACGCTTATGAAGTCCGTGACGCGGGGCTGCATGTCGATAAAGGGCAGCGCGTCCCCAAGGCCCTTCAACGGGCCTTTCAGACCGTGTCCCACGGAAGCCTGAAAGACCACAAGTCGCGCCAGGTAAGCATCAACGATATTTTGTGGGCTGATAAAATCATCATCATGGAGCCGGAGAACAAAAGCGACCTGTTGGAAATGCTCGGCAGCATGCACCTGTCGGACAAGCCCCGGTATGACCGGATTGTCGGCAAGATAACCTCGCTGGCGCAGCTCGGAGGGAAACAGGCCGTGGACGACCCGCACCACTACTCCCCCGGCACGCTGGAATACGGCAAGGTAGTGCTGAATCTTGCCTATCTGGCGAACTCCCTGGTTGAGCTGTGGGAAACGCAGCGTTCATGGCCTGAAACCGGCAAGGAAGCCGACGCGGAAACCGCCGCAGGCCCGTTTGGGTCTTGACCTGCCACCCCCCCCGCATGCTATGATGCTCTCGGCGCAGGATAACGAGAGCCTCCGATGGAGGTTGATTCAGATGAACGTGATTGTCGTCTGGTTCTACCTCCTTCGGTTGCGGGATTCCGGAATCTGGAATGACCGCCTGCAACAAAAGCTGGACGACACGGAACTCATTTTTTTAATCATTAAATGGTACATGTGGTACATGCCGGTTTTATTCCCTGCCCGATAAAAACCGATGGACGCTTATCTGCTTTACACGCCGGGGGAAATGCTGGAAGGGGAAGACGAGCTGACCGCCCTGGGCTACCATGTCCATGCCGTCCTGGGCGATAACGATACGTCCGGCCTGCGCAACACAGTTAAGCGTATTCCCAGCCTGGGCTATTCCCCCCTGTACCTGTCCGACGGGCTGGGCTATAACTGGTGCGGCCACGTCCATGCGCTCCGCGCCAACTTCGCCTCCATGCTGGAAACCTACATGGACGCGGACGACCTTACGCTGTACGGCGAATCGGACTGCGTTCCGGCGCCTTATCCACCGATTTCCGCTGAGGATATTTCCTGCATTTGCCGGGAGGCCGTTTCCCGGCATCCGGAAATCGGCATTATCCGGCTGTACCGGCGGGCTACCGTATTCGACGAGCCGCCCTGGTGGAACCACGCCCCGCTGACCCTTCTCCCGCTGAAAAAGGCGGAGAGAATATCCAATATCCCCTTTACTAAATATTACTGCCAAACGCACGCCCTGATTATCCGCAGGCATGTCCGGAAAACCGTCATTGACGCCATGCGGGATTATTACTTGCCCATTGACGTGCTCATATCTTATTTAAGCCAGATTGGGACTGTGCCGGTATGGCATACCAGCATCAATCTGATGCTGCAACGCCCCCACAGCACCGGACGGCGGCTGACTGAATGGCAGCGCAAACACTCTATTCCGGCGGCGGATTACTGGCGCAGCAAACCCGGATTGACCGGAATGCGGTAACGCTTTACTGTTCCCATCCATTTCGGCTGCTGGCGGCGTCCAGCGTGGCGTTCCGCATTTGCTGGGTTTTCAGAAACTCTTTCCAGTAGTGCTTGTACGGCCTGTCCGGCTGCGACCGGATAAGTTCTTTTGAAATACGCGCGTTTTCCAGCAGGCTTCTCATGCCGGAAATAATACTGTCGTCCTGGGTTTTTGCGGCGTCATTCATCGTTTCTTGAGTAGAGAGACTGCCTCCACTCTTTTCGCCTGGGGCATAATTACTGAAAAATATTTCATTTGACGAAAATTTTTTTCACTTTTTGCTTGCATTACTATTCATTGAATAGTATATTGACCTTGTTGACGGGAGGTAAGGGACCAACCGAAAACACAACCTGAAAAACCAAACCAGAAAGACCAAAACAATGAACGCTGATAAAACCTACAAAGTACGTGAAATATTCACCTTCCATCGCCATGAAATCGCTATTGCCGGAGAAGCGGTGAAAAACTACGACGAGGAAGGAAGAACCTATAATTTTTATTGCCCGGTGCGGGAAGTCCACGGCGTAAGGCACGGATTTGTCAGCGGCAATGTTCCGGAAGAAGTAAAAGACTTTGTCGATGTGAGAGACATCCTCGAAAAAGCGGAAGAATACGATTTAGTTGTAGACTGGGACTAAAACAATAGGCATAAAATCAAATCAGAAAGATAAAGACAATGAACAAAAAAGAATTAAACGAAATCCTCAAGCTTCATAAAATGTGGATGAACGGGGAAGAAGGCGGCGCGAAAGCCAACCTGTGGCTTAATGACCTGGGGGGCATGGATTTGAGCGGCATGGATTTGAGGGAGGTTAACCTCTCCCAGGCCAATCTGAGCCATGCCAATCTGAGCGGCGCCAACCTGAGCGGGGTTAATTTGTGCGACGCCAGCCTGTACGGGGCTGACTTGAGGGGTGCCAATCTGGAAGGGGCCTGCTTGTACAGGGCCGACCTGACTAAGGCCGACCTTAGCAACGCCAACTTGAAAGACGCCAATCTGACTGATGCTGACTTGACCGATGCCGTCACAGACGGCGCGGATTTCACCGGCGCCTCACTTTTCGGGGCGATTCGCTAAACGCAGCCAGAACCCAAACCAGAAAGATAAAGACAATGAACAGCCGCATCCCTGCCGAAACCCTCGCCGCCATCGGCGATTCCGTCCTTAGAGCCGTCCGCCCCTCCACTAGGTGGACCTATAAAGACACTGACCAGTACTACGCTGACGACATCTCATTTCTTCCGTGCGATTCCTCCGCGGAGGATGCCGACTCTTCCATCTACGCAGACGCGCTCAATGTTTACTTTGACGTATCAGGCGTGGATGAAAGCACGGTTGACCGGATTTACGGCGCCATTGTTGACGAGTTTGCCCGCCGCGGCATCCGTCTGACCCGTTCCGGGGATATTGACGGCGGC
>OGOG01003871.1_pt1 | contig 10909 bp, 5 predicted proteins | sample 1552581 | NCBI WGS metagenome assembly OGOG01 (sample SAMEA2580152, study PRJEB22360) | human gut metagenome | biome: human gut; feature: human-associated habitat; material: faeces | place: Denmark | collected 2008/2010 | reverse complement strand
TCTCCTTCTGTCCCGGTGGGCTCCGCTGCCACCGGTTCAGCCGCCGACACTTTGAACGCGCTCGCCGTAGACGACAACCAAAGCTCCTCCGGCTACGACCGCGATTCCTTCGGTTTCCGCACCACCGACGTCGATGGCAATGGCTGCGACGTGCGCGACGACGTGCTCGCCCGCGATCTCACGGACATCACCTACAAATACGCCGGTTCCTGTGTGGTCGAGTCCGGCACACTGGCCGATCCGTACACCGCCCAGACCATCCATTTCGTACGTGGCCGCGCCACCAGCGCCAAAGTGCAGATCGACCATGTGGTGGCCCTTGAAAACGCTTGGCAATCCGGTGCGCACGACTGGTCCACTGCCAAACGCCATGAATTCGGCAATGACCCCTATAACCTGCTGGCCGTCGACGGTCCGGCCAATCAGGAGAAGGGTTCGGCTTCCGCCGCCTACTGGCTACCCACCAACGCCGACTACCGTTGCGACTACGTGGCCCGCCAGATTGGCGTCAAAGACAAGTACCAGCTCACCGTCACCTCCCAAGAAAAGGACGCCATGCTCGCCGTCCTCCATACCTGCCCGGGCCAGGCCGTGCCCGCAGACGAATAGGGGCTACCGCTCAGGATTGTTGAGCATAGGTGCCTGCCCCTCGTCATAAGCGCGCAGGAGCCGTCGGAGCAAAAATGTGGTGAAGTATGGTGCGGTGAACACGTGTTCGCTGCTACCGATATTGCCGGCGGATAGTTTCACGCCGAACTGAATTTCCGGATAAGAATCCGAAGCGATTAGCGTCCGCATGGATTTGGCGGTGCCTTTTTTCGATTTCACCTCCACCGGCACCAGCCATTCGCGCGTGCGGACGAAGAAATCCTGTTCCAGTGTGGAATCCTCTTTTTTGTAGTAGTACAGGTCATAGCCGGATTTCCGTAGCGCTTCAGAGACGATGCTCTCGTACATAGCACCCTTATAGACACCAAGATTACGATTGGCCCGCAGATCATCACTGGCCTCGTCGTCAAGCATCGCTACGAACAGACCGGTATCGCCGAAATATATCTTGAACTTGTTTTCGTCATAATTGCCTTTCAACGGCAGTTCAGGATAGGACATACATCGGCAGATATTCACCATTCCCGAGGTTTCAAGCCATTCCACGCATCCTCGATAGTCTTTGAAACGCGCTCCGCTGGCAACCTTGCTGATTTGGAACTTCTTGTTTTCCTTGGCGAGTTGCACGGGAATATGGTTGAACACGTTGAGAATTCGTGCCTGATCGGGTCCTTGCGCGTATTTGCGGATATCCTCCTGGTAGTCCAAAATAAGCTGGCGCTGCAATTGCAGTGTTCCCTCGAACGTGCCAGTGCGTATATGGGAGGCGACAACCGCAGGCATGCCGCCAAGCACGCAGTAATCCATAAATGCCGTGGAGAAGACGTTCATTTCCACTTCAGAGAATGGCGTAGCATCACACAGGTGGGTGAACATGCTTTCGATGACGGCCTCATCGTATCCGCGAGCCCACAGAAATTCCTCGAAGTCCAACGATCGCATTTCGTAGTCGGTCTTATATCCCACGCTATTGCTTTCGATTTGCTTATAGCTGATGCCCAACATTGAACCGCTGCAAATCACATCATATTTGCCGTCGATTTTAAAGAACTTCAGTGCAGTGGCGATATCAGGATGGGCCTGGATTTCGTCGAAAAAGATGAGCGTATCGCCCGGAATGAACTTTTTGGCTGGGTCGATCAGGGAAATATTGCGGACGATGGTATTCGCGCCATAACCGTCCGCAGTGATTGCACGATATTTCGGTTCCTCAACGAAGTTGATTTCCACTACCGAACGGTAGTTGTGTGCGGCAAAGTAATCGATAGTCTCTGTCTTGCCTACTTGACGAGGGCCCTTGATGATTAGCGGGGAGCGATTCGGGTCGGATTTCCATGCATTGAGATAGGCATCGGCTTTGCGTTTGAGATACATGAGGAGCCCCTTTCCGAATTACTGCTATAGCAATGATTTTACACTTTCATGAGCGAGTTTTCTGCCGTCTGGCACATTTCATGAGCGAGTTTTCTAGTAATTTCCTCATTTCATGAGCGAGTTTTCGGCGGTTTGTCACATTTCATGAGCGAGATGGCAGGAAATGCCAGCTGCCAGTCCGCCAGTCATCCATCAATCGTCCGCAGATTGTCCGTCTGTTGACGTGGGAAACATGCCCGCGCTATAACTGAGCCCGGTATGAAGGAAGAAGGGAATAGGAACAGACGATATGGCAGTAACACACACCGCAGCAGATGCCACTGCGGCAACCACTATGACGAACGCCGTGGCAGACATCGAACAGGAAACACCGGAAATCGAGAAGGAACGCCAGCTTGCCGGAGTCGGAGCCGGAGCTGGAACCGTGGCAAACGGCAAGAAAAAGCCGCATGACCATGCGCTGGCCAGCATCCTCGGCCCCGCGTTCGTGGCGGCCGTGGCCTACGTCGATCCTGGCAACGTGGCGGCCAACATCACCTCCGGCGCGCGATACGGCTACCTGTTGGTGTGGGTGCTGGTGCTCGCCAACGCCATGAGCGTGCTCATCCAGTATCAGTCCGCAAAACTCGGCATCGTGACCAACAAATCCCTGCCGGAACTGCTGGGTGAACGTATGAGCGATGCCGGCCGCTTCATGTTCTTCATGCAGGCCGAGGTCATCGCCATTGCCACCGATCTGGCCGAGGTGATCGGCGGCGCCATCGCCCTGAACCTGCTGTTCGGATTGCCGCTGTTCATCGGCGGGTTTGGGGTTGGGCCAAACTCCCCGGTAATGGTCGGTTTGGTGATCGGCGCAATCTCCACGGTGATGCTGTGGTTCCAAGGTGGCAAGACGCAAACAACGTTCGAGCGCATCATCATCGTGATGCTGCTGATTATCACATTCGGCTTCATCGCAGGCCTGTTCGTGGACCCGCCGAGCCCCGGCGAAGTGGTCAAGGGCATGATTCCACGCTTCCAAGGCACCGACTCGGTGCTGATGGCCGCCTCGATTCTGGGCGCCACCGTGATGCCGCACGCCATCTACCTGCACTCCACGCTGGTGAACGACCATTACGCAGGCGGCGAAAAGCCGTCGATCAAAACGCAGCTGAAAGGCTCGAAAATCGATGTGGCCTGGGCGCTGTTGCTGGCCGGCACCGTGAATCTGGCGATGCTGGTGCTCGCCGCCAACTCGCTGCATGGCATGTCTGGCACGGACTCCATCGACGGCGCACAGCGGGCGATCACGCAGGTGCTTGGCCCGGTGATCGGCACGATCTTCTCCATCGGCCTGCTGGCTTCGTCGCTGAGCTCCACATCGGTTGGCACGTACGCCGGCTCGGAAATCATGCACGGTCTGCTGCACGTCAACGCCCCGATGTGGGCCTGCCGCGTGGTCACGCTGGTGCCGGCACTGATTGTGCTGTGGTTCGCCAAGGACCCGACTCAGGCGCTGGTCATCGGCCAGGTGGTGCTTTCCATCGGCATCCCGTTCGCCGTGATTCCGCTGATGCGATACACGCATGACAAGGAACTCATGGGCAAGTGGGCTGATGGAACCGTCAAGCACGTGATTTTCATGATCGTCGTGGCGCTGATTGTGGCGCTCAACGTGCTGCTGATTGTCCTGACGCTGATGGGCAGGGCGTAATAGACTCCAGCTGAAATCCTGCGATAGCACAACATAATAAGAAGCCCCGGTGTTGGAAACCGGGGCTTCTTATTATGTTGAGAATGGTTGGATCTGCCGTCAGTTCGCAGCCATACGCCGCGCACGCCGTTCGCGCAGCGCGCGCAAGGAAATAATGTCTCGCGTACGACCGGCACCGTCGCCCTTGACGCCGAAGAACACCATCAACACCATTGCCAGGCAGATCATTGCGGAGATGCGCAGCGCCCATTGAATGCCGAAAATCGAAGCGGCGACGGCGGAGGCGCCGCCCTGCTTATGCAAAGCGGCAAACGTTTCCATCAGAATCACCAACACGGGTGCGCCCACAGCGCCCGCAATCTGACGCGCGGTATTCGTCACCGATGATCCGGCGGACACTTCGCTCGGCCCGTTCAGGCAATTCAGGGACCACGTGGTAATCGGCATCAGCAGGAAACCCATGCCGATCTGACGGATGAACTGGCAGATCGATACCCACCAGATCCACGTATCCATCGCCACCAGCGACATGCCCAAGGTGCCAAGGGTCAACACAATCGAACCGAACAAAGCCACCGGGCGCGCGCCGAACCGATCCATCGCGCGGCCGCCGAAGAACTGGGAGACGCACTGGCCGATAGCGCCTGGCAGCATGATCAGACCGCTCATCGTGGCCGAATAGCCGCGGTCAGTCTGGATGTAGAGCGGCATGATGACCAAAATCGAACTGAATGCAAAGAACGCCAGAGATGCCGTGATGGTGCCGACGGTAAAGGACCGATTCTTCAGTACTTCAAGATCCAGCAGCGGCGGCTGGGGGAGTGCCGACTCGTCCTTGGCTACGGCCTCGCGATACCGCTTGCCAGCGCGCAGGTTGCGCATCACAAACCACACGATGCCGACCAGTCCCACAACCATGGGCCCCCACGTGACCGGTGCCGCGAATCCATAGGTCTCTGAATTGGTGAAGCCGAACATAAGCCCGCCAAAGCCAATCACCGACAGGCTCACCGAGAAAAAGTCCGCGCGGGCAGACGGGTCATGCGAACCGAAATTATGCAGTCCGAACATGGCCGCCAGCAGCGAGACTACGCCAATCACGGTCATGGTCAGGAAGATGGAACGCCAGCCATTGGCGTCGGTCTGCCAGCCGCCCAAGGTGGGGCCGATTGCCGGAGCCACGCTCATGGCCATGCCCACGGTGCCCATAGCAAAGCCGCGTCGGGACAGCGGGTAGATCGAGAACACCGTGATCTGCAGCACCGGCCACATCACGCCCGTGCCGGCAGCTTCGAGCACGCGCCCGACCAGCACCCATACGAAGTTTGGCCCCAACCATGCCAGCAGGGAGCCGACCGTGAACACCGCCATCGAGCAGATTACAATCTGGCGGGTGGAGAAACGACGGGTCAGGAACGCGGTCAGCGGCACCATGACGCCCATGACCAGCTGGAACACGGAGGTGAGCCACTGCCCGGTGGTTACGGAGATGTGGAATTCGGAAACGATAATCGGCAGCGCGGAACTCAGCTGCAACTGCGTGAAGTTGCCCACAAAGGTAATAAAGGTCAATATCGCGATGGAGATGAACGCCGCCCGGCTGAGTTTGCCGTCTACATATGATTCCTCGCGGCTCAGCCCCCGCTGCAGTTCGCCGCGACGATTCTTGATCCTGCTCTCTCCAGCCACGCACACTCTCCACTTCCGTTGCCCGGCCGGTGGCTCTGGCGGTGTCGGTTGGCATGTTCGGCACTGGTGGTGCCTGCGGTACATGCCGGCATGCTGGTTTCGTCTTGTCGTCTTGTCGCATACCGACGTGAGGGCAAATGTATTCGGCGACCGTCGCTATTTCCTGTGCTTGGCCGGGCAACCTGACAAAAGCACCCTAATACGCTATACCCAGGGGTGGTCCGGGCGGTTGGGCGGCTCAGTAAGGGCCGCCACCAGCCGAATTCTAAAACAATCTAAAAGGTTCTAAAAGGCTTCGGGACAAGTATGCGTATATCAGTATGGTGACTTTATCATTCTGGCATTCTGAGATGCATCTCATAAAGTGGATGGTCACTGCGGTCTGAAAGTGAGCTTTGTCTGAATAGCTGGTGTAGGTCAAAGGGCCTGCAAGTGGCATGTCGGGAGACCCCTCCAGCACGGCAACGATGCGTATGCAACGTATATAAGGTATCCCCCCGTAATAATGGGGCCGCTAACATCCCACATATTCCGCCAATTGCTTTCTTTGCCTGCAATTACGTCGGTGAGACATGTTTCTGAGACGTTTCTTCGAAATGGTGCAATTCTTCACGGGGGGGCCTCTATTATGTTGCATAAAGGGGGCAACCCCTTATAGTGGTTTTCTTGGTGAATGCCGAGTCAGATCCGGTCACCGGTCTGATTGCGCCATAGGGCACGAGGGAAATCCATAACTGTGGTTCAAGGGACAGAGGAAGAAAGGGGTATCCGATTGGTATCACGAAATAACGGCACCGCGTCTATCGGCGCTGGTACGGTTGTTGGCACAAATGAGACGTCTCACCGTGCCGAAGGTAACACGGTACCCGCGGGTGCTCCCCATACGCAGAAACAGATGAGCGATCAGCGTCAGCGTCAGCTTTCCCATGTGCTATATTGGCGCTTTTTCGTTAACCTCGCTCTAATGCTCATGGACGCAGCTATGTTCCTCATCGCCAGCGCTACCGTACTGAACCTGCGTCACGAGAACCATCCATTCTACACGCCCCGCTTCGGTTTTACTTTTGATACTACTGTCTACTTGATTGTCGCCACCTGCTTTTGGATTTGGTCGCTGCATCAAGTCGGCGTCTATCACCGCCACATTATGGGCGATGGCTACCAGCTCAACCTGCTACTGATTAAAGGCATGGCCGTCTGCTGGATAATCCAGTGCGCCTTCCATTTCTTCTTTAAGTTTGAGTTGACGCTTACCTCATTATGTCTAATGGTCGCATCTGGATGGGCGTTGACTGTCGTAGAACGTATGATTTCACGCGCGTTCTTGACCCGTAGCCGTAAGAAAGGCGAGTATGCCTATGGCACGGTGATCGTCGGCTCGCCTCAGGGCATCGGACGAATGCTTCGGTTCCTGGCGCAGCGACAACAGTTGAACTACCGGCCGGTGGCTGTTTGCCCGATTCGGTTGAATCCCGAGACTGGGCTTGTAGATTCCGATTTGAATGCCGGGGAACTTCGACGTGAAATCAATGAGAATTGGGGGAACTCCCTTCCAGTTCTCCAATACAGCGACAATAACTTAGCGGAACAGTTCCTTGATATTAATGCGCAAACAGTTATGGTGACGGATGTTTTGCGTCGATACTCTGATAATTACAACACATTCTCTGTACGTATGGAATCGTTGGATTTGGAGATCGCGATGGTTGCTTCGGCTGCAGATACGTCCAATCACGAAATTCAAATTCGATCCATTCAAGGTACCACGATTATTACGCAGCGTTTACCTCAATATTCTGTGATGGCCAGGTTCCGTAAACGCCTTTTTGATATTATTGTTTCAGCAATCGCGATTGTGGCTGCTTCTCCTATCATGTTCGTCACTGCAATACTTATTAAAGCTGATGACGGTGGTCCGGTATTTTATAAGCAGCAGCGTATTGGGCTACGCGGTAAGCCTTTCTATATTCATAAATTCCGTTCGATGCGTGTGAATGCAGATAAATATCTTGCCGAAGTTGCTGCGGCCAATGGTCAGGAATTAGGAATGCGTGTGAAAATTAAAAAGGATCCGCGTATCACCAAGATTGGTCATTTTATTCGCAAGACATCCATCGATGAGTTGCCTCAATTCTTTGATTCATTCATTGGTACGATGTCTGTTGTCGGACCACGTCCGCAGCGACAATTTGAAGTAGATGAATATAATCAGGTTTTCGCCACACGTCTACTGGTTAAGCCTGGTATCACTGGCCCGTGGCAGGTTTCAGGGCGAAATGATTTGTCCGACGAAGAATCTGAGGCTTTGGACGTTGCCTATGTGCAGAATTGGTCCGTTATGGGGGATCTTATTTATATTCTCCGTACTGTCGGCACAGTCCTCCACCCCAATGGCGCGTACTGAGTGAACTCATGTGTATTTACTCAGTTGCTTCAGATTGAAAAGGTTATGAACCATGTCAGACGATTCGATGCATGATTCTTCAGAATCACTGGAGAAGCCGCGACGAGATGAGGAAGAACTAAGTAATGCATCTTTGGATGCAGATGATGTTGATAATGCATTGCCATTAGTGTCTCCTCATGTAGATCCAGAGGTATTGGCTGATGACGCTAAGGAGGCTGAACGCCGCAAGCACCGTCGTCGTATGAGTCCGGAACATGTGAGGCGAATCAAGCGTAAAAAGCGGATTCGGGTTATCTGCATCGTAATAGGAGCTCTGCTGCTTGTTATTGCTTCACTTGTTGCCTGGCTTAGCATATCTGCAATACGAGCAAAGAACGAGGTGTCGGCAGCTATTGTTTCTGCTGGACAGGTTCAATCCCAGATAGAATCCGGGGAAACACAGAAAGCAAAAATTAGCATCGAGCAGTTTTCGCAGCATATTGATAAAACTTATGCTCAGACCAAACAGCCAATTTGGGGATTAGCCGAGTTTATTCCGTACTACGGGTCTGATGTAAAAGCTGCAAGGAAAGCGGTCCGAGTTTTGGAGGATGTGTCCAACAATGCTCTTCCAAAATTGGCAGATTCAGTGGAGTCTCTTGACTTCAGCCATATCGGTTTTGCCAATGGAACCATTCAACTGGGCAATTTGGAATCAATAGCCCCAGATCTTACTGCGGCTAATGAATTCGTAGCGGACGCCAATATTCAGCTGAACAATATTGGTGATACGCATATTCCTCAGCTAACTGAAGCACTTGCTAAAGGGAAAACGAAACTTGCGCAACTGGCCGATCTGACCGATATGGTTAGTCGAATAGCCGATGTGCTGCCTAGCATGCTTAATGTAAACTCTACTGGGGGCAAAGCGAGAACATATCTTGTTTTAGCTCAGAATAATGCCGAGTTACGGGCTACCGGTGGTATTCCCGCTTCTTGGGGAACCCTTACTGTAGATAAAGGGAAAATGAGCATAGGTGCATTCGAAGCGCCTCCGGCGGATGGACAGTTTACTGAAGAGGAGTCTATCAGTGCTCTTACTGCGGATGAACGAAATCTCTTTTCCCCAAAGATGGCAACTGATTATCGGGACATTAATTTCACTCCTGACTTTCCTCGCACTGCAGAATTAGCGAGTCAAATGTGGAGTCGCTCCGATTCTGGGACTGTTGATGGCGTACTTAGCGTAGATCCGGTGTTCTTGCAACAGTTACTGAAAGTAACTGGATCTGTGACACTGACCGATGGCACTGTGCTTACCGGTGATAATGCTGCGCAGATTCTCTTGAACCAGACTTATATAGATAAGCCGACGGAAAAAGAGCAGAATGTTTTCTTCACCATGGCTGCTACGCAGGTATTTAACCATGCGCTAACCAACCTTGATGGGAAGAGCGAGCAATTGATTGCTATGTTCCGCAAAGCAATTGAAGAATCCCACGTATATGTATGGAGTTCGCACGAAGACGAGCAGCAGCGTATCGAAGGCACGGTTATATCGGGAGCCCTACAGTCTATGCCTGCTCAACCTGTGACTGGGGTGTACTTCAATGACGGCACGATGAGCAAAATGGACTGGTATCTAAAGCGTGAGGTGACCAGTACCTACGACAAGACGTATCCCAGCGGTGCCAAACAATACACCATTCATGTCAAATTGACTAATACTGCCGATAAGACGCAAGTGAATGCAGCTCCTGATTATTTGCGCGGATTCAATGTCAATGGATCCCCTCGTCATGGAGAAATAGAGACGATTCTATATATTTATGCCCCCGATGAGGGCAGACTGGTTGATTGGACGCAGGATTTCGACCAGATTGCCACCCATGATCAGCTGACAGTAGGGGTGAAAACCGTGACTCTGCAGCCGGGGGAAAGCTTTGAGACGACGATTCATGTTTTGACAAGCCCTATGGCCGGAGAAAATGCAATGATTTTGAGACAGACCCCCTTAATTCAGTAGAGGGGTAACCCCTTATGTCTAAAGTGAAGAAACAATTGCGTGGAAGAACGGAGAAGAACCGTGAATGAAATCGGACAAGTACAGAATGATGGCATTACGTTGCTCGACCTGCTGAAAGCGGTCAAAAAGCACACCATCACTGCGGTAATTACGCTTGTTGCCATCTTAGTCGCGGTGGCCGCTTTTACATTTCTTAGTACACCAAAGTACACGGCTACTTCTGAATTATTTGCTACGTACCGTAGTTCATCCGGAGCTGCTGGTTCGGGCACAAGCAGCGTTGCCGGTGAATTAAGTTCAGGTGCTAGCTACATCAACAGCCAGATTCAAACTTATCCGCAATTGGTCAAAACAGAATCTGTACTGCAGCCAGTAATCGATGATTTGGGCTTGAAAACCACCGTTAAGGAATTGGCAGCGACCGTTACGGCCTCCAATCCGAGCGACACCATGTTGGTAGACATCTCTGTGGAGAACGTAGATCCAAAGGTTGCATCGAGTATTGCTAATGCGGTTGCCGAGAGTCTTAAGAAACAAGTTACTTCCACCATCTACTCGGATGAGGGAGACAAGATAGTTTCTCCCGTCAATCTTGCGGTAGTGCAGCAGGCATATGCGCCGGCCACACCGAGTTCGCCGAATGCGAAGCTGAATTTGGCGGTGGGCATCGTAGGCGGTGTGATTCTGGGTGTCATCGCAGCGTTGATCAAGGACTTGATGGATACTCGTGTACGGCAGGATTCCGATATTGCTGCCATCACCGATGCGCCTGTGCTGGGTAGTCTGACTCGCAATGACTCCTTCGGTGAAAGCACTCCTGTGATTATTGCGCATCCGGCATCCAGGGAAGCTGAGGAAGTACGTCGTTTACGTACTAATCTTTCCTTTGTTTTGCCTGATGAACATCTCGCAAATGTTATTGTCGTAACTTCTACCGGTCCATCCGAAGGTAAAACTACGGTGAGCGTGAATCTGGCCACTGCATTCGCGGAATCAGGTCACAAGGTTCTGCTTATTGATGCCGATGTGCGTAACCCCTCGGTTAGTAAAAAGATTGGAATTGAAGGTACTGTTGGTCTGACTCATTTGATAACGAATCAAGTATCTTCGCGAGATTCTATCCAGCGTTATT
>OGOG01003863.1_pt1 | contig 10926 bp, 6 predicted proteins | sample 1552581 | NCBI WGS metagenome assembly OGOG01 (sample SAMEA2580152, study PRJEB22360) | human gut metagenome | biome: human gut; feature: human-associated habitat; material: faeces | place: Denmark | collected 2008/2010 | reverse complement strand
ACTTTTCACAAGTGATACGTAGTCAGCGGGTTAAAAAATCTCTGACACTGATAAATATAACGGGATTGTCTGTTTGTATTGCAACAGCATTGCTTATCATACTTTACGTATGGTCGGAGTTAAGCTACGATTCATTCCACAATACCGAACGTGTATATCGTGTTGAAAGCCGGTTGTATGAAGGCAAGACGCTGACAGATAACTGGGCGACTACAGCTTACGGCCATGCACCTGCAATGGCTCGTGAAATTGCAGGCATTGAGAAGTATGTCCGTGTAACAGCACAAGACCGCGAACAAGTGGTGAATTACTTCGACAGGAGATTTGCCGAAGCACATTATTGCTACACCGAACCTGCTTTTTTTGAGATATTTAATTTCCCGATAATTAGAGGAGATAAGACCGGGCAACTGGTACGTCCTAATACGGTGGTACTGACCGAAAGTGCGGCAAATCGTTATTTTGATGAAGAAGACCCGATAGGGAAGGTGCTGACTTTCAGTACGCCTTCATCGCAGCAAAACTTTGAAGTTACCGGCGTGATAGCAGATATGCCTGTTCGTTCCCATCTGCAATATGATTTTTTACTTTCATATAGTACGATTCCCAAAGAGCGACAGGACATTTGGTACATTCACGGAGTTTATACCTATGTCCGCCTGATGTCCGGAAAATGTCCGGAAGAGATTGAAGAGGCTTTTCTCAATATATCCGATAAGTACAAAACTGATGCCCTGCGACATAAGACTTGGGCGGTAGAACTGATACCGCTGAAAGACATTCATCTCACTCCACAAAAAGCTTATGAGAAAGAAGTGAAAGGGAGTCGGACTGCGGTTCTTATACTATTGGTGATGTCCGTTGCCCTGCTACTGATAGGTTGGGCTAATGCCTTGAATCTGACCGTGGCACGTTTCTTGGAACGCGGACGTGAGTTCGGGTTGCGTAAGGCTTTTGGTGCTTCGCGCCGTCAGATTATTATCCAGGGACTTCTTGAATCAGGTTTCATGAATCTGTTGGCTACGCTGATAGCTCTTGGTTGGCTGGAACTTCTTTTACCCCTTGTTTATCGCTGGGCAGGGCAAAGCTTTGGGACGGATATACTTATGTTGCCTGCTTTTTGGGGAATTGTAGCCGGAGTGGTTGTTATCGGTACGTTTGTTGTAGGCTTCTATCCTTCTTGGCTGATGGTTACTATACGTCCGTCGGAAATTATGAGGGGGAAACTGTTACACGGTAAACGTGGTAACCGGATAAGGAAAGTGCTGATTGTGGTTCAGTTTCTCGCTTCTTTTGTTCTGATTACTGGCACGTTCACAGTGATTCGGCAAGTGTGTTATATGCAAAGTGAGGCTTCCGTCGATTCTCATTCACGTATGTTAGTCATTAAGTACCCCTCTTTCACCGAGGGATTGGCACTACGTCTGGAAAGTTTCACCAAGCGTCTGAAGCAACGGGCAGATGTAAGCCACGTAACCGTTTCAGGAGCTGTTCCCGGGGTGGAGGTAGCCAATTATTTTACCAATCGTCCTTATGGAAGTGACCCTTCGCAAGTGAAACTGATGCAGATGTTTGCCGTAGATTATGATTATCTATCTGCCTATATGCCCGCTATGATTTGTGGGCGGTACTTCTCTGAGGACTTTGGCGGTGACCTCAACCGGATAGTGCTCAACGAGGAAGCAGTCAGGTTATTAGGTTATGAGTCGCCCGAAGCCGCATTGGGACAGCAGGTTAAAATGGAGGTGGTAGACGAACCGCTCGAAATTATCGGGGTGGTGAAAAACTATCACCAGCAATCGCTTTCCGTGGCTTACAAACCTATTATCTTCTTTATGAAAGAGCGAGTACCATTTATTGCAACACCTTATATTTCAGTCCGCTTGACAGGCGAAGGAGAAGATAGTGCTTTGATGGAGATTGAGCAGATGTATCATGAATATTTTCCGACTTCTTTATTTTCTTATTTCTTTTTGAGTGATTTGAATACTTTCCTTTATAAATCAGACCGTAATTTCGGTTGGATATTTGCCAGTGCTTCTTTAATTGCCATATTTGTGGCATGTCTCGGTTTGTGGATTGTAACATTGTTTTCAACCTTATCGCGCTTGAAAGAAGTGGGTATCCGCAAGGTGCTCGGTGCAAATAAAAGCAGCCTGTTTTTTATCTTGACCAAGGAGCTGATGTTGCTCACTATATTGGCATCTGCAATCGGTATACCCGTATCAGCAGTGTTAATGAATGGCTGGTTGGAGACGTATGCTTTCCATATTTCGCTACCTTGGTGGATATATGCAGTCGTTTTTGCGCTGTTGATGCTGATTGCGTTCCTTACTGTTTTTCAACAAGTGTGGCGCATTATCTGCTTGAAACCGATGAGTATTTTAAAATATGAATAACTAATATAATATATAACGATTATGATTAAAACAGAAAAACTGTCTATGCTCTTCACCACCGAGGAGGTGCAGACCAAAGCGTTGAATGAAGTGACTATGCAAGTGGAGCGGGGAGAATTTGTAGCTATCATGGGCCCTTCCGGGTGTGGCAAGTCTACTCTGCTGAATATCCTGGGTACACTCGATTCACCCACTTCCGGCTCTTACTTCTTCGAAGGCAAACAGGTGGATAAGATGAACGAGAACCAACTGACGGCTCTGCGTAAGGGAAATCTGGGATTTATTTTCCAGAGTTTCAACCTGATTGACGAACTGACCGTATACGAGAATGTGGAGCTTCCTCTGGTATATCTGGGCATGAACCCTGCCATACGGAAAGAAAAGGTGAAACAGGTACTTGAGAAAGTAAATTTGTTGCACCGTGCCAATCATTTTCCGCAACAGCTTTCCGGTGGACAGCAGCAACGTGTTGCCATAGCTCGCGCCGTGGTGACGGACTGCAAGTTGTTGCTTGCCGATGAACCGACCGGAAACCTCGACTCGGTAAACGGTGTGGAAGTGATGGAGCTACTACGGGAACTGAACCGTCAGGGGACTACCATCATCATCGTTACTCACTCGCAGCGTGATGCGACTTATGCCCACCGGATTATCCGCCTGCTCGATGGGAAGATCGTAGCCGAGAATATCAACCGTCCGCTGGACGAAACTTCCGGGACTAATACAGAGAGCGTATGATAGGGAATTATTGGAATAGTGCCTATCGTAACCTGATGAAACGGAAAGGATTCAGTTTCATCAATGTTTTCGGGTTGGCAGTCGGCATGGCATCGGCTCTGCTGATCTTGACTTACGTCACCTTTGAGTTCAGTTTCGATAAGATGCACCAGAAGTACGAGCGCATCTTCCGCGTGGAAAGTACTTTCTACGAGGGAGAAGTGCAGACCGACTATTGGGCCAGCAGTTCGTTCGGTTATGGTTCGGCCATGAAGGAGAACCTGGCCGGCATTGAAGATTATACCCGGGTGGTTTCCTTGTATCAGCCGGAACAGATTGTGAAGTATGGTGAACTTACTTTACGTGAAAACCAGATTGCTTATGCCGATCCCGGCTTCTTCCGTTTGTTCGACTTTGAGTTGGTGAAGGGAGATAAGGCCACTTGCCTTTCCATGCCCCGCCAGGTGGTCATCACCGAACGTATTGCCCGGAAGTATTTTCAGGACGAAGACCCCATCGGAAAGATACTTATCTTTACGGGACCGTATGACAAGGTGGTTTGCGAAGTGACAGGGGTGATGAAAGAGATGCCTTCCAATTCGCATATCCATTATAATTTCCTGATTTCCTATAAGTCACTCGGGCAATATCTGCATGACTATTGGTACAAGCACGAGGTTTATACTTATGTGCTGCTCGATTCGCCCGAAAGGAAGGAAGAGATAGAAAAGGCGTTTCCGGCAATGTCGGAGAAGTATAAGACGGACGAGGCGCTGAAAAATAAAATATGGGGTGTGTCACTGACACCGCTTGCCGATATTCATCTTAAACCGCAAGTTGGTTACGAGGCCGAAATCAAGGGAAACCGTACGGCCATGATCGCCCTGATCTTTGCTGCAATTGCCATTTTGGCTATTGCCTGGATCAATTATATCAACCTGACTGTGGCCCGCTCGATGGAACGTGCCAAGGAGGTAGGAGTGCGCCGGGTAATAGGAGCTTTCCGCAAGCAGCTTGTATCTCAATTCTTGTTTGAGGCCTTGGTCATGAACCTGGTTGCATTGGTACTGGCAGTGGGACTGATCGAGTTGATCTTGCCATACTTCAATCAGTTGGTAAGCCGTACGGTAACTTTCTCCGTTTGGCTGACGGGATACTGGTGGCTTTTGCTTTTGATCGTATTTGTAGGGGGAATTTTCCTCTCCGGTTACTATCCTGCATTGGCGCTTCTCAACCGGAAACCGATTACGTTGCTGAAGGGAAAGTTCCTGAACAGCAAGTCGGGCGAAGGCACTCGCAAAGTATTGGTAGTCGTTCAGTACACGGCATCTATGATTCTGCTCTGCGGCACATTGATTGTGTTTGCGCAGTTGAACTTCATGCGCAATCAGTCGCTGGGAGTGAAGACGGACCAGACTCTGGTTGTCAAATTTCCCGGACGGACCGAAGGCATGAACACGAAACTCGAAGCCATGAAGAAGGCCATTGCCCGCCTGCCTTTGGTAGATAAAGTTACCTTCTCGGGTGCCGTGCCGGGCGAAGAGGTGGCTACCTTCTTGTCTAACAGGCGAAAGAGTGATGCTTTGAAGCAGAATCGCCTTTATGAAATGTTGGTATGCGACCCGGATTATATTGATGCTTATGGACTGCAACTGGTGGCAGGGCGCGGATTCTCCGAAGATTATGGAGACGATGTGAATAAGTTGGTGGTCAACGAGTCTGCTGTCCGTAACCTGGGAATCGCCTCTAACGAAGAGGCTCTCGGCGAAGAGATAGAGGTGGAATGTACCGATGCCCCGATGCAGATTATCGGAGTGGTGAAGGATTACCATCAGCAGGCACTCAACAAGAATTATACCCCGATTATGCTGATCCACAAAGATAAGATCGGTTGGCTGCCGCAACGCTACATCTCCATTGTGATGAAGTCCGGCGACCCGAAGGAATTGGTTTCGCAGGTGGAGGAGATCTGGCATCGCTATTTCGAGGATTCCAGCTATGACTTCTTCTTTCTCGATCAATTCTTCGATCATCAGTATCGTCAGGACGAGGTGTTTGGTGTCATGATCGGTTGTTTCACCGGACTGGCCATCTTCATCTCATGTCTGGGATTGTGGGTATTGGTGATGTTCTCCTGCACTACCCGTACCAAGGAGATGGGTATCCGGAAAGTATTGGGAGCTACCCGTTGGAATCTGTTCTATCAGCTGGGTAAAGGCTTTTTCCAATTGATCCTGATAGCGGTAATCATTGCGTTGCCCGTTGCCTGGTTCAGTATGAATGCCTGGTTGAGTCATTATGCTTTCCGTACCGATCTGAAGATATGGTTCTTTGCAGTTCCGGTAGTGTTGATGCTGTTGATTTCGTTTGTGACGGTAGCCTGCCAGACGGTGAAGATTATCGTAGGCAAACCGGCACGGTCATTGCGGTATGAGTAAGATTCCGGAATAAAATAAGTCGCATTCGGCACAGAGTGCATGAGGGTGTCATAGTTCACCACAGATTATACGGATTTACAAGATAGATTTTTAATCTACTGATAACCAATAATATTTATCTGTACAATCTGTGGTGAACTATGACACCCTCAGTGCCTTTTGTGGTGAACTTTAGCCTTTGGGTTGTTGCGTCTGGGTTTCTTCTCCCCAATGCGTTTTCGCTTCCAGTTCTTCCCGGTCACGCACCTCTTTCGCCTTCTTTGCATAGACAATCATGCGCAGAGACTGGTCGTAAGTAAAGTAATTCCATACCCAGTTCAGTAGGACGTTTGCTTTGTTGCGTACTCCCAGGATCGAACGTAAATGGACGACCAGCCACATCACCCAAGCCAGCCATCCGGCGGTTTTGAAACTACTGAACTCTGCCACGGCGCGATTGCGCCCTACGGTTGCCATCGATCCCAGGTTCCGGTAATGGAACGGCTGCATCGGCTTTCCTTTCTGTAGTCTTTGCAGGTTCTTGGCAAGCAGTTCGCCTTGTTGAATGGCCACTTGTGCCAGTTGCGGGTGTCCGTTAGGATAGTTCTTGTCCGTAGTCTGAATACATTGGTCCCCGATGGCGAAAATAGTGTCTGTTCCCTGTACACGGTTGAATTCGTCTACTTTGATTCTTCTTCCGCGTCCCAGTAACTCTCCGTCTATATTGCCGAAAGTGATGGCTGCCACGCCGCTCACCCAGATAAACGTACGTGTCGCTATCTCTGTACCGTCTTCCAACATCACTTTATGATCTTTGTAATCCGTCACCCGCTTGTTCAGTAGGATGTTGACTCCCATTTCACGCAGAAACTGTTCGGCATGGCGGGATGAATCTTCAGACATTCCCGCCAGGAGACGGTCGCCCGCTTCAATCAGGTAGATGTGCATCAGGCTGCTGGGCATATCCGGATAATCGTTGGGCAGTACGAACTTCTTCATTTCCGAAAGCACTCCGGCTATTTCCACTCCGGTGGCCCCTCCGCCTACAACAACGACATTGAGCAACTCCTGCCGTTCACGTTCCGTACTGCAAGTGATCGACCGTTCAAAGTTTGCCAGTAGGGCATTTCTCAGTCCCATGGCTTCCGAAACGGTTTTCATAGGCATGGCCTCTTCTTCAATGTGCTCGTTGCCGAAGAAGTTGGAGGTGGTGCCGGCTGCCAGTACCAGGTAGTCGTATTCTGCTTTACCGATGGAAGTCTGAATCATCTTTTTCTCGGGGAAGATGGCCCGTACTTCTGCCATACGGAAGTAAAAGTCCTTTCGTTTCTGAAAAATTTTCCGGAACGGGAAAGAGATGGAACTGGGTTCAAGTCCGGCTGAAGCGACTTGATAAATAAGGGGAGGAAACTGGTGATAATTGTTCTTATCGACTAAAACAACCTGGAAACCAGACTTTTTTAGCTTGTTGGCCAATTTAAGACCGCCGAAGCCACCACCTACGATGATGACACGCTTCTTGTCGTTTTTTACAATGTTGAAACTCATACTGAAAACTTCTATTTAACCTGATGTGTCTAAAACCTAATGTCATGGTTATAAACGCTTGTCATAGGTAAAAAGTTCAGCTAAAAGAACGGTTTCAGAAGATGTTTCAAGAGGCTTTTTCACCATAGATTACACAGATTACCGCAGGTAGTTTGTGCTGACAATCGGTCGTTCACTCTTTTAGAGCCTGTTTTAATTTTGCTTGAGATATGTTTTCAGGGATGTTTTCCGGTTTTTGCAAGGAGCATAGCGGGCTATGTGACGGGTAAAAACGGGGAAATAGACCGAGAAAAAACTCAAAACAGGTCAATAAAATTCCTGTAAATTTATTCAAGGAAAATTTAAACAGGGCACTTAATCTGCGCTAATCTGTATCATCTATAGTGGTTTCTGATGTTCCCTGTAGGCTTTTTATAATTCCGGTACCATGCAGAATTTAGTCTCCGGAAAATCTTTCTTCAGATACCGTTGGATGAAGAGTTGTGTATCCTCCTGTATCGTCCGGTCCTCTACCGTCGGGTAGAGGTTGTAGAGAACGGTATCCAGTTTGATCCCCCGGTTTTTGATGGCTTCCAAGCTGAGCAATGTGTGGTTGATACTGCCCAGTTTGCCGGAAGTGACAAACAGCAGCGGGTATCCCTTCTGCGCAATATAGTCAATCGTCAGCAATTCGTCGGTAAGCGGCACCATCAGGCCTCCGGCTCCCTCGAGCAGGACAACGTCGTAACGGCGGCTCAACTCTTCTGTAGCACGTTCTATTTTGTCAAAGTCGATGGGACGTCCGTCTATGCGTGAAGCGAGGTGTGGAGAACAGGGGTAAGAGAAGATTTCGGGCATGGTCAGTCCTTCCCGGTCGTCATCAGTGGGGGCGATACCCATGATGCGGCGGTGCAGGTCGATGTCTTCCGAGTGGCCTGTATTGCCTGTCTGGATAAATTTCTGAGTAATGGTGCGTTGCCCTTTCCGGTTCAGTTCGCGTGCCAGGAATCCTGTGGCATAACTCTTGCCTGCATCCGTATCGATGCCGCTGATAAAATACACATTCTTTTTCATACTTCTTTTGTTTGAGACCCGCAGGTCGTTTTTCTTATCTCTTTTTTGCTATTATATAGATGGGGTGGTAGGTCAGTGAAACAGAACCTTTGCCGGGACTGAACAGACGTTCGTATTCCTGACAGAAGAGGTTCAGTTTGCTCCGGGTCCAGCTTTGGTTACAAGTACCTGTCACTCCGGTCTGCTTCAGATGATAAAGCACCTCCATCGGATTGTTGAAATTCAGTGAGATGACTTCTTCCTCCGTGTGCACAATGTCGTATAGTGCCGAGAGCGAGGCTGTCAGCTCTTCTCTCGAACGGTAGGCGAGTCCCTGTCCGGTCAGTTGGCGAATCTCCTTCATGTTTTCTTTTCCGAAAGTACTGAAGGCAATGTATCCCTGCGCATTCAGGATGTTTTCACATTTCCGGAAAAAAGCATCGGGATGTTCGAACCATTGCAGGACGGAACAGGAAGTGATCAGTTCCGTTCCGTGTGGGAAGTCAAGTGCTTCGGCATCTCCGGGCAAGAAGGAGACCCGCTCGTTCAGGATATCTCTGCAGCTATGGCGCATCTCTTCGCAAAGGTCGTTCAGCAGCAAGTGTTCCGGGCGGAACGAACGGAGTAGCAGACGCGAATAAGTACCCGTCCCGCAGCCGAACTCTACAACACGGCGGAGGGAGTGCGCAGGGAGGTGTTGCTGCAACAAACTGCACATTTTCCGGGCGATTTGTTGTTGCACCCGGGCTTCGTGCGGATAGGTGCCGATTGCTTTCGTGAAGCGTTGGGCGATCAGTAGTTTGGAGGAAGCAGCGGCAGGAGCGAGATTTTCTTTCAATATCTTTTCGTCATAATGTGCTCCGTCATATCGCTGAATTTCATTGCAATATTTTTGCCAGGCCTGTTCCTGGTTCTTCGGTGGGAAGATATGATCGGATTCTCCGATGATTGCTTTATTCCAGACAAAGGTGGATGGGGGCAGTTCGCTGTATTGTCTGCCGATGGCCACCAGTTCTTCTTTCAATTCTTCTACCGGTCGTTGGGGAGCTATTTCCAGGAAAGCTTGAAAGGCACTTCCCGATCCGCACATTCGCCGGCGGAACTTCTGTAGGGTCGCTTCATTGAGATTATTGAGTGTACCTTCAAATATGGCGAGAGGAATTCCCCGCATATCATCGATAGGGAAAGGTGTCCCGTTGATGGCAATGCTTTGCTTGAGGGGGAGGTTGCTGTCCGGTAACACTTGGGAAGCTGCCCATACCCCCATGGACCAGGCAACAACATAGATCCCGTCATACGTGGAGAGCAATGTGCTGTCAAAATCGAGAGAACGGTAATCATAGCAGATTATCAGATCTTTATTTGGGGGGAGATTGTGCATGAAGGGAGTTTCATCCATTCCCCATCCGGCAAAGAAGAGGAGAGCCTCTTTTCGGAGGGGAGGGCATCCGGCGACTTCACATCCGGTTCCTGTCTCAGAGTGAAGGGAGTTTACAGATTTTTGGGGTGGATATAGTCTTTTCAGTTTCATAAGTTTATTACTTTGATGATACAGGCCGTATTGTTGCTATCACTCTTTTCACTTCCTTTTCCGTTACGTCTGCCGTTAATGAAAAACGGATACGGGAAGTTCCTTCCGGTACCGTAGGCGGACGGACAGGCAACGCATAAAACCCTTTGCGTTGCAGCTCTTCTGCCATACGGACGGCGGAAGAACTTTCACCCGCGATCATGGGTACGATTTGGCTGGCCGAGGCAGAAAAGTATCCTTTCTCCTGGAGGCCGGTCCGCAAGTTGCTGCTGATGGCTGCCAGGTGTTCCCTCTTCTCCTGATATTCCGCCAGATGGCGCAGTACAAATGAGGTCCATTGCAGGGTGACAGGCGGGAGTGCAGTGGTGAAGATAAAGGGACGCATTTTATTTATCAGATAGTCCCGTATCACCTGCCTGCACACGATATATGCCCCAGAGGAAGCCAGTGCCTTTCCGAAAGTGCCCACCAAAAAGTCGATATCCGATATGCATCCGTATGCTTCGGCACATCCCAGTCCGCCGGTTCCCCGGACACCGACAGCATGGGCTTCGTCTAAGTAAAGCAATACGTTCGGATACTTGCGTTTCAGCTTGACCAACCGGGGTAAGTCTGCTTCGTCACCATCCATACTGAAAATACTTTCGGTAACGATAATAACCTGTTCATATTCTTTGTGGTAAGTCTCTACTAGTCTTTCCAACTGGCTGTATTCGTTGTGCCGGTAGCGGATACATTTGGCATCTGATAGCCGAATGCCGTCTATCAGGCTGGCATGTATCAACTTGTCGGCCAGAATCAGTGTTTTTGTGTCGCATACGGCAGGTAGGATTCCGGTATTGGCATGATATCCGCAATTGAATACCAGTGCCGCTTCTGTTCCAAATAAGGAAGACAAGGTAGCTTCCAGTTCATCGTATGCGGCAAAATTGCCGGTAAGCAGGCGGGAAGAAGAGGAAGAGAACTTAATTTCTTCCGGCTTCACTGTCTGCCAGAAAGCTTTTAACAGTCCACTGTCGTTAGCCAACCCCAGATAATCATTTGACGAAAGGTTTAGCATCCGTTGTCCCCCGATGATTACCTCTTTGCCCTGATGTACCAGGGTAGGAAGGGTGCGGAAGTTATCTTTCTTTTTAAGGAGTTGCAGCTCGTCAAGGAAACGGGTGAGTTCACCTCTTTCCGTTTCTTGGTTTTTATTCATATTTGTAATGTTTTTGAGTTTGATTCACCACAGAGTAACACAGAGTTTCACAGAGATTATTTTCTCTTAATATCTTATAAA